>Ga0308163_10000333_pt1 | contig 100391 bp, 98 predicted proteins | sample PhyTR1_FD_201037 | JGI IMG/M metagenome (GOLD analysis project Ga0308163, IMG submission 201037) | Phyllosphere microbial communities from UC Gill Tract Community Farm, Albany, California, United States - DLSLT.R1 | ecosystem: Host-associated > Plants > Phyllosphere > Unclassified | place... | reverse complement strand
GCTTTAGCACACAATCTAAGAAAGAAAGTTGCCTAAAAAGGACAACTTTTTCTTTTCTTCAAAGCAAAGATCAAAATGAAGGAAAATAAAAAATCCGTCTCATTTTTGTTGTGAGACGGATTCTTTGCTTTTATCAGATATTGTTAATTTAATCCTCTTCATCTAAAAGATGACCAAAATAATCTTTCTTTGTCTTCAGATATTCTCTGCTTGCATCATTCGCAGCAATCTGCAAAGGAATTCGGGAGTTTAAAACGATATTGCTTTGTTCTACAAACTTTACTTTTTCGGGATTGTTTGTGAGTAGGTTTACACTTTTTACTTCTAAAATATTCAGGATTTCAATGGCAACATCAAAATTTCTGTCATCTGCAGGTAAGCCCAGTTCTAAATTTGCTGCCACAGTGTCAAAACCTTTCTCCTGAAGAGAATATGCTTTAAGTTTATTAATGATTCCAATATTTCGTCCTTCCTGTCGGAGATAAACGATGATGCCGCCGTTTTCCTGCATATATTTCATAGCCGAATCAAGTTGCTGTCCGCATTCGCATTTTTGAGAGTGGAAAACTTCTCCGGTAATGCATTCAGAATGAAAGCGTACATTGACGGGGCGGGAAAAATCCGTATGTTCGGAAATAATCGCCATATGAGGCATCCAATTGGTGGGTTCTTCGGAAAAAGCGATCATTCGGAAATTGCCGTACTCTGTAGGAACGTTTGCTTCCGCCTGAATTTTAATCATTGATTTGTAGTTTTATTTTTTACTGTTTATTGAGTCTTCAATAAAAGTAACATTGGTTTTTAGTCTTACCAAATATCTATTCAAAACCGCATCGTCATCTCTGTTAAGATATTTTCTGAGCTTCTGAATTTTCTGATACGATTTTTCTAAATTTTTGAGCGTTCTTTCTTTTCCGGACATATTACCTGAATCTATAGAATATAGATAATTCTGCAAAGTATACTTCAAAATGTTTACCTCGTCGTTCACTGCAGAATTTTTGAATTTTGGAAAACTTGAAATCAGATTTGAGATTTCTGCGGCATTTACATTTTCCTCGATATTGATAGAAAAACTATTGGATGTGGCCTCTGCTTCGCCTTTTTTTGCATCATTGTAGAAACTGCCGGATAAAGGAGAAACATTAGGCTGTTCTGTAGCGCAGGAAGTAATAGTTAATAATAATAGTCCGAAAAAATATAATCGTTTCATTTTTGCTCCTTTTGATAAAGGATTGGGTTAAGACTCTCATCATTATACATTTTCATCTGTTTGTATACTTTCATCTTAACATCACCGTTTTCAATATCAGTAAGTAATTGATTTATCGATGTGGATAAATCTGTTTTCTGATCAAGAAGCACATCTAATTTTTTCTGACAGTTTAAACGATGTTCCTCAGAAGCAGATGCCCTGTTTGCTTCCAATGACATGTGATAAATCTTGAGTGCAAGTATCGATAATCTGTCAACTGCCCACGCAGGAGTTTCAGTATTTATTTTTGCGTCAGTTTTTGGAGTAATATTCTTATACTTATCCAGAAACCAACTGTCTATAAATTCCACCAAATCTGTTCTCTGCTGATTAGAAGCATCTATCCTTCTTTTCAGTTTAAGAGCTTCTACCGGATCTATATTTTCATCTCTTATAATATCCTCAAAATGCCACTGAACGGTATCAATCCAATTCTTAGCATACAAAATTCGTTCCAAACTGTCAGCTGGAAATGTATTATTTACGGGAGTGTCTACATTGTCTAAAACATGGTAGTCTTCAATACATTTATTGAAGACTTGCCAGGCGGTATCGGTAAAATTCATCAATTCTAAGAATTAGTTGCTGGTATTGTTGGTTGTTGAAGAAGGGTTGTCAGTTTTCGGGGCTGGCTTGTCTTCTTCTTTCACAGCATCTTTAAATTCTTTGATTCCTGATCCCATTCCTCTCATCAGTTCCGGAATTTTTTTTCCTCCGAAAAGTAATAAAAGAATGATCGCTACGATCAAAATGTGTTGCCAAGATAATGACAGTATTGTAAGTGTATACATTTCTTAAAATTTTTACAAAGTTAATATTTTTAATTGGAAAGCCAACCTAATGGATCTACCGGTGTATCACCTCTCCAAATCTGGAAATCTAAGGTAAATGAACCGTCAAAATCCTGTGCCACGGTACCTACAGAAGTTCCTGCAGAAACCTGCTGACCTTTGGAAACCGTGTTACTGCTCAGGTTTGAATAAATAGAGAAATAATCTCCATGCTTGATCAAAACTGTTTTTGTTCCGTCTGCAGCAGGCATCACCGAGGAAACTGTTCCCGGGAATACAGCTTTTGCGCTTGTACCTTTTGCTACAGAAATTTTAATTCCGTTATTTTCTTCTACAATATTCTTAAAAACAGGATGTGGCTGTCTTCCGAAACGGTGGGTGATGGTACCATAAGCGGGCATTGCCAATCTTCCTTTATTCGCTGCAAAACTATTTCCTGCCGATGTAGAAACACCATAATTGGTCATTGCTTTTGTCTCTGCAGCTTTTTTATCTTCATCTGTTTTCTTTTCCAGTGCTGCTTCGGCAGCTTTTGCTGCAGCCAACTTATTGGCAGCTTCTCTCGATCTTAATGCTGCTTCATCAGAGGCTTTTTTTGCCGCAACTTTTCTTGCTTCATCTTTAGCGTTCGCTTCACTTCTTGCTGCATCTTCATTTCTTTTTCTCTCGTCTTCGGCTCTTTTGGCAGCAAATTCTGCTGCTTTTTTAGCTTCGGATTCAGCCAATTTTCTTTCTCTTTCTAGGGCTTCAGCTCGCGCTTTATTTTCAGCATCTATTCTTGCTTTTTCGCGGTCTGCGGCTATTTTAGCTAAACGTATTTTTTCTGCTTCTGCTTTCTTTCGGGATTCTTCCTCTGCTTTTGCTTTGCGGATTTCTTCAGCGATGATGGATCTTATCTGTCCTTCAAGAGCTTTAGACTGAGTTTGTTTTTGTTTCAACTCACCCGCAAGTTTGGTTTCATTTTTCTTAAACTCATTCACCAACTGCTCTTTCTGAGCTTTTTCTGCATTTATTGTGGTTAAATCTTTCTGCTGATTAACCAATAAAGTCTCTTTTTCATTGGCAGATTTTTTCTTCTTTTCTACAGATTTTTTTAATTCTACTGCTGCATTGGTGATTTCGGCAGCTTTTTTGTCCTGATAATCAGAATATTGTTTTAAATACTGCACTCTTCTTAAAGCTTCACCAAATCCTTTAGACGACAAAATAAATGTTACCTTATTCTGAACTCCTTTATTCTTATATGCATTCACCAAAACCTGAGCATAGTTTTTTCTTAAAACTGCCAACTCCCGGTTTTGTCTGTTGATCTCTAGCTGACGAAGATAAATTTCGTCCTCAATAAATCTTTTTTCTTTCTGTGTATTATTATAAACTTTTTCCCGTAACGCCAATTTCTGATTGACACTGGTAAGATAAGAAACAGACAGTTTAGACTCATTTCTTGTCTTCGCTAATTCAGAATTTATTTTTGCAATTTGTTTTTTAAGCTCGGCATTTTGCTGCTGCAGTTGCTCTTTCTTTTGCCCGAAATGCAACGAAAACAATAAAATTCCTATTAAAAAGCTAAATTTTTTAATCATTTAATCTCAATTTTCTTATAATTGGCTGGAACTGAATACGGAGTTTCCATTTTAGTGAAGCCAAATTTCGTATTTTCCAGTAAAATCTGACTCGTTTTTGAACCTTTTATAATTATTTTAACACTTTGTGGCAATCTGAGATTATTGTCAAAGCTCTCCCACTGATCATATACGATTTCTACAGCGTCATCGGATTTTACATCCTGCAATTTAGCATAAATTAAATCATAATTATTAGAATACTGCATATTGATCTTATATTCACGCTCCTGATCGTTGGTGACGATTTTCTGATTGGTGATGGATGAAAGCTGATATCCATCTGCATTTTTTGTGATTTTGGAATTCCTGTCGCTTACTGCAAGAAATGTTCTTCCCAAAAGGATTTTCTCTAAAGTTTTATAATCAATGAAATTGATATTCAGAAGATTATTAAGATAATCGAAATCTGAATCTATAAAGTTTTTGTTGTATTTATCTACAGCCCGTATTCCCTCAGGTGTTATGACTGCGCGTGCTGCATTGAAAAAAAGGAAGTTGATATTTGACCATATTTTTTTGTCACTTTCAATATAAATTGTCGCATCAAGCGGGCTCACGCGGATGTTGTCTGCGGTAATTTTACTGTTGATTTTAATTTGATCAAATTTCGGATGGATATAGATACTTTCGTAAAAACTCAATCGGTCTGATATGTTTTTCCCGGCATCATTTGGTGTTCTATCGTCCGGATTTGCCACCGCAATACTGTCATTTTCAGAAGCATTTGGCATGGCATTTTTTTTGGTTTTACAGGAAAGTACAACCATTGTTATCAACAATAACGAGACCCATTTTTTCATATATTCTTTTAAATAAATACGTTACAATATTAACGCCAAACCACACAAAAATGTTTTGTGTGGTCTTGAAGCATTTTATTTTATCTGAAATTAATCTTTATTCAGGAAATCAAGTACAGAATAATCGCCTAAAGATATTTCTCTTGAAACACCAAAATACTGTGCAGAATTTCCAATCATGGAATTTGAAAGGTTTCCGTGGTTTATTTTTGTGTTTTCCTGAATCAGGGAATTTTCAATATTTGAATTGATAATCACCGTGTTGTTCCCTACAGAAACTCCGGGACCAATTTTAGAATTCATTATTTTTACATTTTCACCAATAAAGCATGGCGGTATAATCAAAGAATTTTCGATGGTGGAAGTGGATGTAAAGTGCGACATTTCTTCTTTTTCGTACGCTAAAATCTTGCTGTTTGTTTCTACAGTTGCATTTTTGTTTCCGCAATCCATCCAGTCGTCTACTTTACCGAGAGAGAATTTTGCGCCTTTCTGACGAAGATTTTCTAATGCTGTAGTCAGCTGATATTCACCGCTTACTTTAATGTCATTCTCCATAATATGATTAATTTCATTCATCAGTTTTTCTCCTGAATTGAAATAATAGATTCCTATAATGGCAAGATCTGAAACGAAGGTCTGGGGTTTCTCTACAAAATCTGTAATAAACCCGTAGTCATCAAGTTTTACCACACCAAATGCAGAAGGATCTTCCACTTTCTTTACCCAGATCACACCGTCAGAATTGGTATCTAAGGTGAAATCTGCTCTGAAAAGTGTGTCTGCAAAAGCCACCACCACATTTCCTGTCATGGATTGCTCTGCACATTTTATTGCATGGGCTGTTCCCAAAGCTTCTTCCTGATGATAAATACTTCCTTTAGCTCCTAATCTCTCCGCAATCTGAAGAAGAGATTTTTCAACTTCATCTCCAAAATCTCCGATGATAAAAGCCACCTCTTCTATTTCTTCACCTGCAACTTTAGCAATATCTTCTACCAGCCTCTGTACAATTGGTTTTCCTGCTATTGGAATTAAAGGTTTCGGAACCGTTAAAGTATGCGGACGTAATCTGGAACCTCGCCCAGCCATTGGAACAATAATTTTCATATTATATTAATTATAGTTTAGTTTAAATTTATGATTTTCTCAGAATCTTGTTGATCATCGTTCTTTCATTATAGATCAAAAATGCGATGAAGAAGATAAACATTCCGTTGCCTATCAAATAGTTATGCCGGAAGAAGTAAAACGAAATCATCGATATTGCAATGGATAATACCAAATAAACTGCAATTTTTTTTATGTTGTAATGAATAGGGTACTGTATTTTTCCCCAAATATAAGAGATTACCATCATACTTGTATAGGTAATTAGTGCTGCAAAAGCACTTGCCCAATATCCATATGTAGGGATAAAAGTAAAGTTGATAAAAATCGTGATGGCAGCGCCGATTAAAGAAATGTAGAGTCCTACTCTTGTCTGATCCGATAATTTATACCAGATCGAAAGATTCAGATAAATACCTAAAAATAAAGCTCCGAGCATTACAAAAGGAATGATTTCTATCCCTTCAAAATAAAGCGGATTTCCTAAATATTTTTCAGAAATCCATTGTAGATTCACCATCAATCCGATATAGATAAGACAGTTGCAGATAACAAAAACATCCATTAAAACAGCATAGGTTTTATGATTGCTCTTATCTTTAAAACTTGAGAAAAAGTAGGGTTCTATTCCCAATTGATAAGCCTGTCTGAAAACGGTAATAAAAGTTGCAATTTTGTACACTCCTCCGTAAACCCCGATCTGATGTCTAGCTTCTTCTTTTGGAAGCCAAAATTTTAAAAACTGTCGGTCTAAAGTTTGATTGATAACTCCTGCTAATCCGGCAACCATTACGGGCCATGAATAATTCATGATTCTTTTCCAAAGCTGGAAATCGAATTTTCGGATGCTGAAATTCACAAATTCTTTTCCGACAATTAATAAAGTGATGATACTTTGCACCAGGTTAGCAATGAAAACATATCCTACACCAATTTTTGGATCGTATTTTATTCCTAAAATTCCATTGGGGTAATGAGGAAGCCATTTAATGAAAAATACAATTAAAAAATAATAAACCAAAGAACCTGCAACTTTTGAAATCGTATACAAAACAGGTTTTCCTTCCAGTCTTAAAACAGCAGAAGGAATGGTAGAGAATGCATCAAATGAAAGAATAAAAAGAAAGATCACCAGATAATTGACCTGATCCGGCGTTTCAAAAGCATTGGCAAGATCCTGTCTGAAAACATATCCCAAAATAAGATAAATAAAACCGATTCCCAAAATGCTGAGTGCCGAAGTGGAAACCAGAGTTTTTTTATCTATATCGCCTTCCTGTGCAAAACGGAAAAATGAAGTTTCCATGCCGTGGGTAAGAAAAACGGTAATTACTCCTGCAATAGAGTACCAGTCTACGAAAGGTGAAGATGCAGACGGACCAAACGCTTTGGTAACAATAGGGGCAATAAGGAAAGGAAAAATCCTTACCAAAACCGAACTGAGACCATATACGGCGGTTTGTCCAAATAATTTCTTGTACAAATTTATTTTTTTAGAGTGCAAATGTAAATATTAGAATTCATAATTTCTGATTGATGTCCAAAAATCATTAATGAAAATATTAAATTTGTGCAATATAAATTCCAGCTAAAATAAAAAGTACCATGAAAACCCTAATCAAGAATGCAAAAATCGTCAACGAAGGAAAAACTTTTGAAAGTGATATTTTAATCGAAAATGAGGTGATTTCTAAAATTGAGGCTCATATTGCTGATGAGGCAGATCATATTATTGATGCCTCGGGAAAATATCTTCTTCCGGGAGTAATTGATGATCAGGTACACTTTCGTGATCCGGGTTTAACGTATAAAGGAGATATTGAAACAGAATCCCGTGCTGCCATTGCAGGTGGAACCACGAGTTTCATTGAGCAGCCGAATACGGTTCCCAATGCGGTCACTCAGGAGCTGTTGGCCGATAAATATGAGATTGCTTCCACAAAATCTTTTGCCAATTATGGTTTTATGATGGGCGGAACGAATGATAATTTAGAAGAAATCTTAAAAACAAATCCCAGAAATGTCCCCGGAATTAAACTGTTCCTAGGTTCCTCAACAGGAAATATGCTGGTTGATAACCCGGAAACTCTGGAAAACATCTTCAGCAATACAAAAATGCTGATTGCCGTTCATTGCGAAGATGAAGCTACTATTAAAGCCAATACTCAGAAATATGCAGATGAATACGGGGAAGATATTCCTGTGAAATTTCATCACCTCATACGAAGTGAGGAAGCCTGTTATATTTCCTCTTCAAAAGTTGTAGAGCTGGCTAAAAAAACTGGCGCAAGACTTCACGTTTTCCATTTGTCGACAGCGAAAGAAATGGAACTTTTCAGAAACGATATTCCATTAAAAGATAAAAAAATTACAGCGGAAGTTTGTGTGCATCACCTTACTTTTACCAATGAAGATTATGATACAAAAGGAGGACTCATCAAATGGAATCCTGCGGTAAAAACGCAGAAAGATAAAGATGCACTTTGGAAAGCGCTTTTAGACGACAGAATTGATGTGATTGCAACAGATCACGCTCCTCATACGTGGGAAGAAAAACAGAATACATATTTGAAATGTCCTTCCGGTGCGCCTTTGGTTCAGCATTCTTTGGTGGTAATGCTGGAAAATTTCAAAAACGGAAAAATTTCTCTCGAGAGAATAGTTGAAAAAATGTGTCACAATCCTGCCATTTTATTCAGAGTTGAGAAAAGAGGATTTGTAAGAGAAGGCTACAAAGCAGATCTGGTTTTGGTAGATTTAAATGAAAACTGGACGGTAGAAAAAGAAAATATTCTTTACAAATGCGGTTGGAGTCCGCTTGAAGGAACAACTTTTCATTCTAAAGTAACGCATACTTTCGTTAACGGAAATCTGGTTTATGACAACGGAAAAATTAATGAAGAAAAATTCGGAGAGCGTTTGCTTTTTGAAGTAGAAGAATAAAATAAGAAGGCTTTTCATCATGTGAAAAGCCTTTTTTTATGAATAAATTAATCAATACCAATACTGTCTATCGCTTGTTGCAGAGCGTTTTCCATCATTCCGGGAATTGATAATCCTTCTGCACGAAAAACACTTGCATCAGTAACACCGTAGAAACTAAAAATATTTTTTACATAAGGAACATTGGCATCATATATTTGATAAGGACCTTTCGAATAAATATTGCCGGACGTGAAAGCAATGTATAGTTTCTTGTTGCTCAGCAAGCCTTTGGGTCCGTTTTCATCATATTTAAAAGTATATCCTGCTCTTGATGTGAAATCGAAATACGCTCTCAGGGTCGCAGGAACAGAGAAATTATACATCGGAGAATCTACAACAATGATATCAGCTTCCTGTAATTCTGAAATTAAGTTTAGAGACTGTTCATTGATTGACTGCTGTTCCGAAGAATGACTTTCTGCCGGGGAGAAAAAAGTATTGATGTGCTTTTCCTCCAGAAGCGGAACCGGATTTTTTGTAAGGTCGCGCTCTTTCACAGCACTTTCAGAATATTTTTCCTGAATTTTTTCAATAACAGCATTTCCTAATTTTCTGCTTGCAGACAACTCCTTTCTCGGACTTGTAATAATGTGAAGTATATTTTTCATTTTTTTTAATGATTAAAATTTCTTCAGCAAAATTATGTACATTTACTTATCAAAAGTAAGTAGTATACAAAAGGTTAGTAGTAACTTTTTGGTTAGTTGAAAATTATTTTATGGAAAATATAATAGAAGTTGGTGGTACCATAACTGCACAAACGTGTTCAGGAAATCTTTCTGCTGTGGAAGATGCCATCTATGTCATTGGCGGAAAATGGAAACTGAAGATTATTATCGCATTGCAGGAAAACGGAAATATTAGGTTCAATGAGCTTCAGAGAATTGTTGCAGGAATATCTGCAAAGGTGCTGTCAAACGAATTAAAAGATTTGGAATTAAATGGTTTTGTCAAAAGAATAGTTCATGCTGAGCAAATTCCTGTAGTTGTAGAATATATTTCCACAGATTACAGCAAAACGTTGAAAACCGTCATCATGTCACTCGCAGAGTGGGGAAAAACGCATAAAAACAATATCAGGAAGGCCGTTTTTGAAAAGTAAAGAAAACGATTTCAAATTACGGTGTTCCACAGCATCGTCTTTAAAAATATTAATTAAACGATTTTCTGAATTCCAAAGGTGAAATATCTGTTTTAGATTTAAATAGTTTGCTGAAAGACTGAGAATGTTCAAAACCCAGCTCATAGGCGATTTCACTCACCGAAAGATCAGTGGTTGATAGTTTTTCTTTGGCTTTTTCGATCAGTTTTTCGTGAATGTGCTGCTGCGTGGTCTGTCCGGTAAGCGATTTTAATAAACTTCCCAAATAATTGGTGGAAATATGCAGTGTTTCGGCAATATGGTTGGCTGTAGGAAGACCTTTGTCCATGAGACTTTCATTCTTAAAATAATTTTTCCAGAGTAGTTTCGAATTTATCTAAAATCTGATGACTGCTTTTCTTTCTTGTAATAAACTGACGCTGATAAAAACGTTCACAGTAATTAAGCACAACTTCAATCTGAGAGATGATGATATTTTGGGTAAATGCATCGATTCCGGATTGATATTCCTGCTCTATACCCTTGAAGAGTCCCAATAAAACCTGCTCTTCTTTTTCTGAAAGAAACAGGGCTTCATTCACATCATAACCGAAAAATTTATAGTTATGAATTGTTTTTGCCAAAGATGTATTCCAGATAAAATCGGGATGAAATGCCAGAAGATAACCGGAAGGTTGGGTTTCACTTTTACTGATTATCATTTTCACCAGCTGTCGCGGGGCAATAAAACACATCAGACCTTCATCAAAATCATACTGGCTTTGCCCGTAATGTAATTTGCCCTGAAGATCCCGCTTAAATCCCATAAAATACAAATTCTGAACCCAGCTTATTTCAGATTCCTCAATTTGATATTCTACGAGACTGTAATCTACAAGGCTTATCTGTGGATGTTCGGGTTTGGGTAATCCGGAAATCTTGTGAAGCTCAGAAATGGTATCAATGGTGTATAATTTTCTTTTGCTCATAGTGGATTTTTTTAAAAGTAAGGCAACAGCAAAAAACCGTTGCCTTTACAAATTTAATAATCTGTAGATGTACTTAATGTTTTAAATTCATTAATTTCATTTTGAAGTGCATTGAGTTTATTTCCTGCGATACTGAATGCATCTGAACCTAAAACCAAATGAACCGGAGGATTTTCCATTTCGGATAAATCTATTAATGCCAAAGCTGCTTTTTCAGGATCTCCCTGCTGATTTCCGTTGATCTCTTTTTCGTGTGCTACCTGAATTTGTCTGGCAACGGTATATTCTTCGATTTCATTTTTAGGCGTTCTAAGTGAACCGCCCGTCAGGAAATCAGTTCTGAAATATCCCGGATAAACTACCGTTGCATTGATTCCGAATTCTTTCACTTCTGCAGACAAAGCTTCTGTAAAACCTACAACAGCAAACTTTGTCGCGCAATAAATTCCCCAACCCGGAAATTCTCCCGTCAAACCGCCGATGGAAGCAATATTGATGATGAATCCGCTTTTCTGTTTTCTTAAATGCGGCATTGTTTTTCTGATGATATTCAGCGAACCAAAAACATTGGTGTCAAAATTCTGACGGCTTTCCAGATCTGAAGTCTCTTCCAGAGTTCCCAGTTGTCCGTACCCTGCATTATTAACGATAACATCCAGCTTTCCGAATTTCTCAATCGATTTTGAAACTGCTTCTGCAACAGACTCTTCGTTGATTAAATCTACCTCAAGAGGAAGAAATGCTGAGTTTTCTTCACTAATGACCTTCTGAAGTTCTGAAACATTTCTGGAAGTCGCCGCCACAGAATGTCCTTCTGCCAATAATCTTTTTACCAAAGTTAACCCCAAACCTTTTGAAGCGCCTGTCACGAACCATACTTTTTTTGTACCCATTTTTTTATTGTTTTTAATTGATTAATTTTTTAACAATACAAAATTGGTAAGAATTCAGACTTTGGATGTAGCTGAATCAATGCTTGTTGTAGCTGAAACAAAGATTTTACGGCAACGACTTTCTGAATTCTACAGGCGAAAGATCTGTTTTCCTTTTAAACAGTGTACTGAATGACTGTGAATGCTCAAATCCCAGTTCATAGGCAATTTCGCTTACCGAAAGTTCCGTCGTAGAAAGTTTTTCTTTCGCTTTGCCAATCAGTTTATCGTGAATATGCTGTTGCGTATTTTGTCCGGTCTGGATTCTCAGAAGATCGCTCAGATAACTGGGAGAGAGATTCATGGCTTCTGCAATCTGATGAACTGTAAGAAGTCCCTTTTCAGAAGATTCTTTATCAAAATAATCATTGAGAAACGCTTCAAATTTTGCCAAAAGCTGATGACTGCCACTCTTTCGGGTAATGAATTGCCTTTCATAAAAACGCTTCGAGTAATTCAGCAGCAATTCAATCTGCGACAAGATAATTTCCTGCGTATGCTGATCGATCTGCTGACATTCTTTATCAATTTGATGAAGAATGTCAAGCAAATCATTTTCCTCATCCTCAGACAAATGCAACGCTTCATTTACAGCGTAAGAAAAAAATCCGTAAGACGAAATGGTAGTTGCCAAAGAATGTTTCAGCAGGAAATCCTCATGAAAAACCAAAAGATAACCTGTATTTTCGCAATCCATCGTCTTCAGATCAAGATACTGAACCTGGTTGGGTGCCGTAAAACTCAAAACACCTTTGTCATAATCATAATGCTGCTGTCCGTATTTTATTTTTCCGGTCGCATTCCGCTTCAGGGCAACACAGTAATAGCGGCTTACAAATCCTTTCCAGACCTCATCTTCAAGAAAAATACTTTCAGAAAGATCAATAAAGCTTACCATCGGATGTTTCGGTTCCGGAAGAGACAGCAACTTGTGAAAAGCAGAAATAGAAGGTATGGTATTCATAATTTGAAATTCTGTATAAAGATACTAGTTTTGACTACGTTGAAGCACTTTTGTTAGATTGTGCCTCTTTATGACTTCCTTGGATCGGGAGTTTTTATTTTTTATGGCGCCTATATCCGTCTTCCACTCCCGCTTTTTTGCTCCACTTCGTTCCGCAAAAAGAGCTCCGTTCAAGCCGGGGCGCAATCGTATTGCGTTTTGACAAATCTTATACGTTTTAACAAACCTCATAGGTTTCAAAAACCTATGAGGTTTTACTAAGATGAGGTTTTATTAAGATGAGTTTTTATCAGATGAGTTTTTATCAGATGAGTTTTTATTATTATCAGTCTGCACTGTCGAAAGAAATAAATTAAAGTTAAAAATCTCCCCAAAGTTAAAAATCTTCCCTCATCAGAATAACAAACTAAGAGTATATAATTTCAGCAAAAATCAATAATCCAAAAGTCCCATTCCGAATTCATCATACGTAGCTCCGGTATCCGTTCCCAAAGGTACAATGCTTTCAAGTTTTTGGATATCAGATTCACTCAAAACAATTTGAGTTGCTTCAATATTCTGCTCCAGATATTTTCTGCGTTTCGTTCCCGGTATCGGAACAATTCCTTTGCTGACAATCCAGGCTAAGGCCAGTTGAGACGAAGTCATATTTTTTTCTGCGGCAAGATTTTCAATCGCTTCTACCAGTTCTATATTTTTATAAAAATGCGCTTCCTGAAACCTTGGAATTCCTCTTCGGAAATCATTTTCAGGTAAATCATTAATAGTCTTGATATTTCCCGATAAAAAGCCTCTTCCTAAAGGAGAATATGCGACAAAGCCAATTCCCAGTTCATTCAGTGTATTGATGACACCTTTTTCTTCCACTGTTCTTTCAAACAAAGAATATTCACTTTGTACCGCCGAAATAGGGTGGATTGCGTGCGCTCTTTTCACGGTTTCCGAAGAAACTTCAGATAAACCAATGTAACCTATTTTGCCTTCCTTCACCAGATCGCTCATTGCGCCTACTGTTTCTTCAACAGGAATATGCTTATCGAGACGGTGCATGTAATACAGGTCGATGTAGTCGGTTTTCAGATTTTTAAGAGAACGTTCTACCGCCTTTTTTACATACTCTTTGCTGGCGTTGATTTTCCAGGTGACCTGGTCTTTGTCATCAATTTCCCAGCCGAATTTTGTAGCGATAATGTATTGATTGCGATTATTTCCTATCGCTTTTGCGATAAGCTTTTCGTTGGTGAAAGGACCGTACAGATCTGCGGTGTCCAGAAAATTTCCGCCCAGTTCCAAAGAACGGTGGATGGTTGCAATGGCTTCTTTTTCGTCCGTTTTGCCATACATATCAGCATCTCCAAAACCGGTCATTCCCATACATCCCAAACCGATATTGGGAACCGTCAATCCCTGACTTCCTAATTTTACCTGATTCAATTTCATAATGTTGATTTTTATCTGGAACAAAATTCGGCAGAAAGTAAATTCTGGATGTATGCAAAATGAAGATTTTCGTATGCAAAATGTGGATATTTATTTCTCAGAAAACCTGAAACCAATTCCGTGGAGATTTTCTATGGCAATATTTTCTTCATCTGCAAAAACTTTGCGCAACCTGGAGATAAAAACATCCAGACTGCGTCCCATAAAATAATCGTCATCGCCCCAGATGGCTTTTAAAATATCCTGCCTTTTTAAAACAGTGTTTTTGTGGCGGATAAAATATAAGAGCAGCTCAGATTCTCTTTGGGTAAGTGTAATAATGTTTCCGGAATTTTGTAATGTGTAATTTTGAGGATCAAAAGCGTATTTTGATACTTTATATTGGGGTGGCGCGGGCTGTGTTTTTTTGGAACGTTTCAGGAAAACTTCAATTTTTAAAATAAGCTCTTCAATGCTGAAGGGCTTTACCAGATAATCGTCCGCACCTATTTTTAAGCCTTTTATCCGATCTTCTTTCAGGGCTTTTGCAGAAATGAAAATAATGGGGATTTCTGAATTTTGCCGGCGTATCTTTTCAGCGAGATCAAATCCGTTCATCTCCGGCATCATAATGTCAAGAAGGCAGATGTCAAAATTTGTACGGCTAAAAGCTTCAAGTGCAGATTTCCCGTCCCCGTAATGATCAATTTCATAATAGGGTTCCAAGCTGTCCTGAAGAAGGAAAGCAATTGTTTTATCGTCTTCTGCATACAAAATTTTAGATTTTTCCATTACCTAATTCAATTTTTACAACGGAAAAAACAAAGTAGTCGTAATTCCTGCATCTTTATTATTCTCAACAGAGATTTTCCAGTGGTGCTGCTGAACGATTTTTTTTACATAAAAAAGTCCTAACCCAAAACCGTTGATCTCATCGCTTTTCCTGGTGTTTACCCTGTAAAATTTATCAAAAATATGAGGAATACTTTTATCAGGGATACCCATTCCGTTGTCTTTAAACTTTAAATATAACCCTTTTGAATCTTTATCTGACGAAATTATGATATTAGGCTGTGTTTCGCAATACTTAATGGAGTTATCAAGAATATTGTAAATAATATTGGTAAAATGAAATTTATCTGCTGTTATGACAAGATTATTTTCTATAGAAACCATAATTTTCAGGTATTCATTTTTCTGTCTCATGCTTTCGGCTATTTCCTGAATAAAAGGAAGAAGCTGTACCTTTTCGGTTTTTAATGCGAGTCCGGCAGAATCATTTTTAGCAATATTCAGTATTTTTTCAATGTGATTATTAAGTGTATTGCTTTGGTTGATAATAATTGAGATATAGGTTTGAAGTTTTACGTTTTCTTTTACAATTTCCTGCTTGTTGAGGGCTTCAGTCGCCAGAAGTATCGAGGAGAGGGGCGTTTTAAACTCATGGGTCATATTATTGATGAAATCCCGCTGCAGTTCCGAGAATTTTTTTTGCTGAATGATGGTATAAATAGAATAGACATAGACCAGCAGAATGATGATGAGTGCAAATGTGAGCACGTACCAAAACCTCAGTGAACTGATCATGTACATCGTTTTATCGGGAAACCGGATAGAAAAATAATAGGTCAGATTTTTATGTTTAGGAAAACTGATGATCTTGTTTTTTGTTTTTTCCTGATGGGTGGAAATGTATTTTCCGTAAATCATTTTATCGCTGTGGCAGTTGTAAACAGCATACACATAATTGGTATTGATCTGGAACCGTGTGAATTCTGTTTTCAGGTAATACTCCAGAACCGTAGGGTCAAATTCATTATTGATATTAACTACATAATAATCATTCGCAATATTCTGTACCGGGTTTTGGGTAAAAGAAGTTTGATCGCCGGATAATTTTTCCACTACCTCCAGCAACGCAATATTTACTTTTTGGTTAAATTTTTTATCCTCAAGATGATACGCCTGTCTCGTCCACAAAAGCTGAGCAATCAGTATTCCGATGATAGCAATGAAGCCAAGCGTAATAATGATATTGAGTTTTTTTATTTCCATTTATAAAAGCAATATTATTCAAAATAATGATTATTTTTTTCTTTATTAACAACTCATTAACAAATGTTTGACAGCAGTTAACAAATTCTTTCTCTGATCAGGTTTATCTTTGAATTATAAAAAGAAAATATTTCGTTTCTTTGAACTTTAATTAAATATTAAAAATTATACTCATGAAAAAATTAAAAATCACGGCACTTCTTGCAGTTTTATCATTTGCACCTTTTTATGCGAATGTATTCCCTTCAGAAACTACTTCTATTGTGAAATTGCTTGCAGACGCAGTTAAATGGAATTCAGAATCTATCGACGTAGGAAATATTCCTCAGGGAAAACCAAAATTGATCAGATTTGAGTTTACCAATACCTCAAAAAAGCCAATCATCATTGAAAACGTAGCTCCATCTTGCGGATGCACTACTGCCAATTACTCAAAAGAACCAATTAAACCAGGAAAAAAAGGATTTGTAGAAGCTAGCTACAATGCAGCGAATGCGGGAGCTTTTGTAAAAACAGTAAATGTTACAACAAGCGACAGCAAAACACCTAAAACTCTTTCTTTCAAAGGAGTAGTGACTGCCTCATAATTAAGTTTAATATATTGAAGAACAGCCGATAATTTATTTTGTCGGCTGTTTTTGGTTTCATTTTGGGCTTCCCGGCACAACAGTTATTTGTAACATTATTTATCCGTGAATTTTCCGCTGCATCCATTTAATATTTGTTATTTTTAAGAAAAAAATTAAAGTATGAATTTATATACTCAACCCATGTTGCGTGAAGATGCCCTCAAAGATAAAGTAGCTATCGTCACCGGTGGCGGAAGCGGTCTCGGAAAAGCGATGACCAGATATTTTCTTCAATTGGGAGCAAAAGTAGTGATTACCTCCAGAAATCTGGAAAAATTACAGACTACGGCAAAAGAACTGGAAGATGAGACTGGCGGGAAAGTGCTTTGTGTTGCGTGCGATGTCAGAAACTGGGATGAAGTGGAAGCCGTGAAAGAAGCCGCACTGAAAGAATTCGGAAAGATTGATATTTTGCTGAATAATGCTGCAGGAAATTTTATTTCACCCACCGAAAGATTAACGCATTCGGCTTTCGATTCCATTTTGGATATTGTTTTGAAAGGAACAAAAAACTGCACACTTTCTATCGGGAAACACTGGATCGATACAAAAACACCCGGAACGGTTTTAAATATTGTGACTACCTATGCCTGGACGGGCTCTGCCTATGTAGTGCCTTCTGCCTGCGCAAAAGCAGGTGTTCTTGCCATGACGAGATCTTTAGCCGTAGAGTGGGGAAAATATAATATCCGCTTTAATGCCATTGCTCCGGGACCTTTTCCCACGAAAGGAGCATGGGACAGGCTGCTTCCGGGAGATATGAAGGATCAGTTTGATTTAGCTAAGAAAAATCCACTCAAAAGAGTAGGAGAACATCAGGAACTGGCCAATCTTGCTGCTTACCTTGTTTCAGATTTTTCATCTTTCGTAAACGGTGAAGTCGTTACAATTGATGGTGGCGAATGGCTGCAGGGAGCGGGAGAATTTAATATGCTGAAAGATATTCCTCAGGAAATGTGGGATGCTTTGGAAGCAATGATTAAAGCGAAGAAATCGAATTAAGATCAATAGATTATTTAACGAAGCAGATTTTCCACAGAAAGTCTGCTTTTTTGTTGGTAGGTTTTGAAGTTTTAAAATGATCTCTTTGAAGATGGCATCGGAAGAAGAACAGGTCAAAACTTCCGATGCAGCGAAATTTCTCACTGCATTCGGTGAAAGCATCGAGAAAGAGAGATATAATTTAACAATATAATTTCTTCGAAAAAGCCTTTCTGTAAAAGAGATGTTTTATTTTTGCTTTTCATTTAAAAAAAAGTAAATATGAGTTTCAGATTTTCAGTTGTATTGATGATGTTTTTTGCACTTGGTTTTTCGCAGGATGTAAAGGTAATGAGTTTCAATATCAGATTAAGTGTAGAGTCAGACAAAGAAAATGCATGGACGGAGAGAAAAGCAGATGTTGCAGAATTGCTGATGTATTATCATCCGGATTTTTTTGGTGTTCAGGAAGCGCTTCCGGAGCAGATGAGAGATATGAAGGCAAGTCTTAACAATTACAGCTACGTAGGAGTAGGAAGGGATGACGGTAAAGAAAAAGGTGAGTTTTCGGCGTTATTTTATGATACGGAAAAACTTCAGGTGTTGAAATCCGGAACGTTCTGGCTGTCTGAGACTCCCGAAAAACCATCAAAAGGTTGGGATGCGGCATATAACAGGGTTTGTACGTATGCTGTTTTTAAAGATAAAAAATCTAAGAAAGAATTTCTGGCAATGAATATTCATTTTGATCATGTAGGAAATGTTGCAAGAGTAAAATCTTCAGAATTGATTTTAAAGAAAGCAAAAGAACTGAACCCGAAAAATTTACCTTTGGTTTTATCCGGCGATTTTAATTTGACTGAAGATACAGAACCGATACAGATTCTTTCAAAGAATTTAGAAGATACTTTTTATAAGGCTGAAAAGAAGCATTACGGGCCTGCGGGAACTTTTACGGGCTTCAATATCAGCGAAGTGCCAAAAGAAAGGATCGATTATATTTTTGTGAAAGGCTTTAAAATAAAATCTCACCGACATATTAACGACAGACGGGAAAATCTTTTATATCCTTCAGATCACTTTCCTGTATTGGTTGATTTGCAGTTTTAAATTCAGTTTAAAAAAATAGAAATGAGCTTTATCAAATAGGATAAAGCTTTTTTTTGAATTCTAGGTTTCGGGAAAATTGATTTCGAAGCCGATTCCTCTCACAGAAAGAATGCTTATGTCCGGGTCATCTTTCAGGTATTTTCTAAGTTTACTGATGAAAACATCAAGACTCCTTCCCGTAAAATAATCATTGGTTTCCCATAGATTATCGAGAATGTCATCTCGCTTGATCATTTGATTATTGTGTTGTAAAAGATAAATCAGCAGATCTTTTTCACGCATCGTTAAGCGGATATTGCCGTTGTGGTGAATCAACAGAAGTTTTTCAGAATCCAGAATATAATCCCCTATTTTTACCTGAGCGTCTGGAATTTGCGGCAATGTCCGCTTCAGAATATTTCTTATTCTTAAAATCAGTTCTTCGGGATCACAGGGTTTTGCGAGATAATCATCGGCTCCTATTTTTAACCCGGTTAATCGGTCTATTTTTTGGTTTTTTGCAGTTAAAAAAAGAATGGGAAACTTTGGTTTTTGTTTGATAATGATTTTTGCCAGAGAAAAACCATCCATTCTGGGCATCATAATATCCAGAATTCCCAGGTGATACGGGAAATCTGAAGCGATTCTGGACACCACATCTTCAGGATTTTGAAACCAGGTGACTTCAAAATCTTCTAATTCCAAATACTGTTTCAGAATCATTCCGAAGTCTGCATCATCTTCAGCCAAAAGAATCTTAGTTTTCATACGGTAATTTGATTGTCATTTCTGTTCCTATTTTTATTTCGCTCTTTACGTTTATTTTTCCGCCATATTTTGAAACGATTTTCTGTACAAAATAAAGTCCTAATCCCAGACCTTTCGTGTTGTGAATATTGTTGGACTGTATTCTGTAAAATTTCTCGAAGATACTTTTCATCTCATTCTTCGGTATTCCTTCGCCATCATCGGAGATCGCTATTTTCAGTTCTTTTTCATCTTCATTTACCTCGATGTTCACTCGGGACGCTCCGTATTTTATGCTGTTTTCGCAGAGGTTCTTTATGATGGTTTCCATTAAGTTTTTATCAAAAGGAAGTTTTTTTTCAACACTGTTCTGAATGTTAAATTCATTTTTCGAATACGTAAAGGCTAAATCCTGAATAAAAAAGTCCCAATCCTGTGGCTGTATAAAAATTGTTTCCTCTTCGTTTTCCTCTTTGTGAAGCTGGAGAAGCAGATCTTCCAGTCGGTTGATTTGTCGGTCTACTAAAGGTAAAGTTTCTTGAGTGAAATTCTTTTTCAGGGTTTTTGAGGCAATTTTTAAGGTGGCAATCGGTGTTTTGAACTCATGTGAAATATTATCAACCATGGTATGCAGAACCTCAATTTGTTTTCGCTGTCTGATAAGGTTTTTAATTGTAAAGATATACAAAGCCAAAACACTGGCGAGCAAAGCAATACAGCACAGGAAAAGCAAAGTCAAGTCCCGGAAGACAACGTTTTTTATGTTCAGAATTTCAAATCCTGTAGTGCTTCTTACGGTGAAGCTGTCATTCCGGGTAAATGTTTTATCTTTTTCATCGGTGGATCTTGAAGAGGTTTCCCAGGTTCCGGTATTTAAAATCCCGGGTTTTCTTACTTTTTTTTCGGTTTCATAAATAACGATGGGCTTTGTAATAAGCTGAGTTTTTGTAGGATTAAAAAAAATGGAAGTATATTCAATCTTTACTGCTACTTCATAACCTTCCTTCTTAAATTTGTGATCCACATATCTGCTGAATTCCTTTTCCGTCGAGATCCTGTTTTTATCAAAAAGATTCAAAAATTCATCCTGTGTGATTTCTTTATTTTTAAATTGAATTAAAATGGATTGTATAGAATCGTCATGCACTCTCTTCATGCCGCCTTTATTTTCAAGAAAATCTGTGTATTCTGTAAGTGCGCTGTGAACATCCCGGTAGATTTCGCGCTCTTTTACCTGATAGGTTTTGTACATAAAATAGCCCTGAATCCCCAGCAGAAGAAGGAATAAAGTGGCAAAAAGAGCAATAAGATGTTTACTTTTTAAGATCATTAGAACAAAGATAAAAAAATCGCTATTTCCCAACCGGACATTAACCCTTCGTTAACCTTGCATTAACCGAGATTCTCTTCTTTATTGCAGATTTTTGTAAAGTAGAAAAGAAGTTTTCAACTTTTAAAGTAAAAAAAAAATCATCATGTATAAATTTCTCATTTTAGTATGCTTTCCTGTTCTCCTGTTTGCACAGAAAAGTAAGATTCAGGGAACAGTGACCAACAATCTAAACGAAAAACTGCCGTTGGTTTCTGTAGAAGTGTACAATTCTCAAAATATTTTGCTAAAGACTTTCACCACAGATGAAAACGGAAATTTTTTCTTGGAAGGCATTGCCGAAAAAAAAGTAAAATTGCTCATCAAAGATCTGGAATATGCTCAGGAAGAAAAAAATCTGAATTTGGATGAACAGCAGGAAAGTCTGAAGATAATTCTTAAAAAAGATATTCAGGAAATTCAGGAAGTGGTTTTGACTAAACAGAAACCTTTGGTGAAAAGAAAAATAGACCGATTGGAATTTAATGTAGAAAATAGCAATATTTCTTCCCTCAATGCATGGGAAATTCTAAAAAAGACTCCGGGCGTTACAGCAGGAAATGATGTCCTGGCCATCAAAGGAAGTACGAGTATCGTAGTGACGATTAATGATAAAAGAATAATGCTCACCGGCGATGAACTGAAAAATCTTCTCGAAAACACACAGGGTGATGAGGTGAAATCTGTAGAAGTCATTACCAATCCGCCTGCGAAATATGAAGCATCGGGAAGTGCCGTTCTGAATATAGTCATGAAGAAAAACAAAATAGAAGGCTATCGTGCAGTCTTGAGTTCAAAATACATTCAGAGTCAATATGCAAAAGGCGTAGCGGGAATTTCTCAGTATTATAAAAAAAATAAACTTTCAGTAATGGGAGGCTATTCTCTGGGAAGCGGAACGTATTATCGTGAAGGCACAGATTATGTGAATTATGCCGAAGACCAGACCCGATGGATCAGTATCATGAACAGAAAAGACGAAAACAAAAGCCAAAATACGGTAAATTTTAACTTAGAGTATGAAATTGACAGTCTTACAAATGTAAGTTTAAATTATTCCGGATTTTTTAACCCAAAATCTTCCGGAACATATACCGTACCGACTTTAATTTACAATAGTCAAAATGAAGTGGAATCAAATTATACAACCCTTAATGATCATCATTCCAGAAGCGTTAATAATTCGGTGAGCTTTCAGGCAGACCGAAAATTAAATAAAAAAAGCACATTAACCTGGACGAATTATTTTGCAGGAAATAATGCGCAGAAATATCAGAATGTCTTCACTTATCTTGATTTTGTAAACCAGTCTCCCAAAGAAAATAATTTTGTAACAAACAATAAAAGTGATGTTCAGTTGTATTCTACACAAGCAGATTATCAGTGGAAAAATGAAAAGTGGGAAGTAGAATCAGGCGGAAAATACAGCTTTGTGAAAACCAATAGCCGACTCGATTTTTCAGATAATGAAAACGGAGAATTACAATACAGATCGGATAAAAGCAATGTTTTTGATTACAAAGAACACAACTTTGCACTCTATACTTCATTAGCTTACAATCCCGGAAAATGGAACTTCAAAGCAGGATTGCGGGCAGAAAAAACCGACTTGGAAGGAGTGGTTTCAGAGCCTTTTGAAGTAAATAAAAACAATTACTGGAAATTGTTTCCTACCGTATATGCGCAGTATACCACGACAGGAAATCATCAGTTCGGGTTGTCTTACGGAAAACGCATCAGCAGACCTTCCTATTCCTGGCTTAATCCGGCAAAATCTTATTATAATCTGTTCTCCTACTTTCAGGGTGACCCGAAGCTGAAAGCCACCGTGATCCACAACCTCAATTTTACCTACACTTGGAAAGATTGGAATCTGGATTTCTACTACAGAAAAGAAATATTCCCATCAATGGAAATCTCTTATCAGGAGCCAAGCAGCAATAGTTTGATTTATAATTTTACCAATATTGAGAAGGGTCAGGCTTTTGGATTAAGCGTATATAAAAATTTTCAGCTTACCTCCTGGTGGAGTCTGAGTGGCTCTGAAAACCTTGAACATAATGAAAATTATTTTATTGGCATCGATCAGGTATTGTATAAAAACCAGGTCTGGAACTGGGTTTCAGATATATCTACCAGTTTTACTTTAGACAAAAACTGCGATTGGAAATTAGAGATTGGTCATCGGTACAATTCACCTTCTATCCAGGGAACTTTTAGAATTTCAGGCTCGTCATCTTCCTACTTGGTGATGAACAGAAAGTTTTTCGATAAAAAGCTTGAAGCAAGTCTTATTTTTAATGATATCTTCAGAACATCGGGTGAAAAGGTGAGTACCCGATATGCCAATCAGGATAATTATTTTATGGACTACAGAGATACACAAAGCTTTTCTGTTTCTTTGAAATTCAATTTTGGGAATCAATCTGTTAAAAATGCAAAAGCGATTAAAAAAGCCGATGAGCAGGGAAGAATGTAGCGGATTTTAGCTTGAGGTACGGTTGAAAACGATTTCTTTTAGAACTAAATTATAGGCATTCTTACAGGCGTTCTGTCACATTTTCCTTATTTTTGAAGTTGATCATTAAAAAAAATATAGATGAATAGATTTCTTTTGGGATTGGGCATTATGGCGCTGTCTGTCCATAGCTCCGCCCAGGAATTGTATATGCCGAGAAATATAAAAAAAGCGTATGAAAACGGAACACGCGACATTTCCGGAGCACCGGGAAAAAACTACTGGCAGAACAAAGGCGTTTATGAGGTTGAGGTAACAGTAGATGCGAAAACCAAAATTGTTTCGGGAAAAGAAACCATTGTGTACAGCAACAACAGTCCGAATGATTTGGGCGAGCTGGCGATACGCTTTGTTAATAATCTGCACAAACCGGAATCTCCGAGGTCGGGTTCTGTTTCAAAAGATTTTCTGTCATCAGGTTTAAAAATTAAATCGTTCATCGTAGATGGTTTAAAATATAATGTCAACAGTGAAAGCTGGGGAACCGTGGAAAAAGTAAAGCTGAATAAAGTTTTAACATCCCGATCAAAAGCTGAGGTAAAAATAGAATGGGAATATCCTCTGTCTGTACAAAGCGGAAGAGAAGGACAGATTGATCCTGAAACTTTTTTCGTAGCCTATTCTTTTCCCAGAATTTCTGTATATGATGATTATAACGGCTGGGATTTGCTTCCGCATTCAGACCGTCAGGAGTTTTATAATGATTTTAATGACTACTCTTTTTCTATTTCTGCACCGAAAAATTATGTCGTCTGGTCAACAGGTGAATTGCTGAATCCTGAGGAAGTTTTACAGCCGGAGTATCTGAATAGATTTAAATCTTCGCTTACAAGCGATAAAGTAATTCATATTGCTAATGAAGCAGAAATGAAATCTGGCAAAGTTACCAAGAACAACAAATGGAATATCTGGAAATTTAAAGCTGATCATATCACCGATTTTTGTTTTGCAATGAGCAACCATTATGTTTGGGATGGCGCAAGCGTTCAGCTGCAGACCAAGAGATCAAGTGTGCAGGCTGCCTATAAAGCCGGAGCAAAAGATTTTGAGCATTATGTAGAATGGATGCGCTATAATCTCAGCTGGTTTTCAAAAAACTGGCCGGGTGTAGAATATCCCTTTCCTGCGATGACTGCAATCCAGGGGTATGCAGATATGGAATATCCAATGATGATCAACGATACAAGTATTCCTGATGATTTACAGGATGCAAGATTGACTGCAGATCACGAGATTGCACATACTTATTTCCCTTTTTATATGGGCATCAACGAAACGCGATATGCTTTTATGGATGAAGGCTGGGCAACAACTCTGGAATATCTGATCGGAATTGACGAAAACGGAAAGGAAGCCGCAGAAAAATTTTATAAAAATTTCAGGGTCAAAAGGTGGATCAGTGATGCTTCGGCAGAACAGGATCAGCCGATTATCACGATGAGTACGCAGGTAAGCGGTGCGGGGTACGGCAATAATTCTTATGTGAAATCATCCTTGTCTTATTTGGCGCTGAAAGATTATCTGGGAGATGATTTGTTTAAAAAAGCTCTGCACCATTATATGGATAACTGGAACGGAAAACATCCGATACCGTGGGATTATTTTTATTCGATGAACACAGGATCGGGAAAAAATCTTAACTGGTTCTTCAACAATTGGTTTTATACCAATAATTACATTGATTTAAAAATATCCGGCGCAAGCCTGCAAAAAGATAAACTTCTGCTGAAAGTTGATAATGTAGGAGGTTTCGCAGTTCCTTTCGATGTTGTGGTGACCTACGAAGATCAGTCGGTTGAGAAAACTCATTATACGCCTCAGATCTGGAAAGACGATCAGAAAAAAGCAGTGATTTCTGTTTCCACAAAGAAGAAGGTACAATCTGTGCTTCTGGATGGCGGACTATTTATGGATTATACGCCGGAAGATAATCTAAAAAATTTGTAACAGAAACTTGCTTTGGCAGCAGGAAAGTTTCTATAATTAATGATAGATTTGCAGCGATTAATTAATTACTGATCAATAATAAAAATTCCCAATGAAAAAACAGATTATTGCATTATTTTGCATAGCAGCATGTAGTGTTTCGTGTGACAAAAAAGGCGATACCAAGGAAAACAGCAAATATACTGATGATCAAAAGGCTTCCTATTATATAGGACTCAATATTGCACAGAATATGAAGCAGGAAGGTTTCAAAGTAGATGCAGATCTTTTGGCTCAGGCTATCAAAGAAGAGATGGAAGGAAAAAAGAAGTTGCTGCCTGCTGAGGAGATGAATACGTTTATGCAGGAGTTTATGCAGAAACAAAATGAAAAGAAACATTCCGCAGCATTAGCGGAGGCCACGGAAAACAAGAAAAAAGGTCAGGCTTTTCTTGCGAAGAACAAAAGTAATCCTAAAGTGAAAACCACAGCTTCCGGTCTGCAGTACGAAGTTTTGCAGGAAGGTGACGGTGCAGCCAAACCAAAGCCGTCAGATATTGTACAGGTAAAATATACCGGGAAACTGCTGGACGGAACTGTTTTCGATTCTACGGATAAAAACGGTGGCGCACCGATGGATATTAATCTTGGCGCTGTTATAAAAGGGTGGACGGAAGGTATCCAGCTTATGAGCAAAGGAGCCAAATACAGATTTTACATTCCTTCAGACCTTGCTTACGGAGACAGCGGAGCAGGAGCTGCAATTCCGGCAGGTGCTACCATCATCTTTGATGTAGAACTGGTGAGTATAAAATAAGTTGAAGATGTTTTTTTAAAATATTTAAAAAGGAGGAGCTTTCTAAAGCTCCTCCTTTGTTTAATGCTCAATCTTCCCGTTTCAGGAGTAAATAAAATTTATTATGATTCTGCAAACCCATTCTTTAAAGCAAAAACCGCTAAACCGACTCTTGTCTTTAAATCTAATTTTTCACAAAGCTGATCTCTGTAGCTTTCCACGGTTCTCGGGCTGCAGCACATTTTTTCGGCAATCTCTTTATAGCTGAGTTCTGTAACCGTATAGGTGAGAAATTCTTTTTCTCTTTCAGAAATTCTTACAGCCTTTTCGTTGCTTTTATCATTATTGATTGTCGAAAAGATAATTTTTTCCGCCCAATCCGGGTAAAAAAAACCGTTATCTTTCAGTTTAATGAGCGCTTCTTCAAGATCTTTCGGGTGTGTATTTTTGAGGAGATACCCTTTTGCTCCGTTTTTTATCATTTTAATGACGCTGTTTTCGTCTCCCTGCATGCTCAAAGCCATGACTTTAATTTTTGGATGATGCTTTTTGAGCCAGAGTACACTTTCAAAACCATCCATGATCGGCATACTGATGTCCATCAGAATAATGTCGGGAATTTCACTGTTGTCTTTAAATTTATCAATAAGATCTTTCCCGTTTTCGGCTACATAAATTACTTTAAAATCTTTAAAATTATCAATAATTCCTTCCAGAGCTTTTCCAATAAGCAAATGGTCATCTACGATTACTATTGTTTTTTTCATGGCTGTTTTTTGAATGAAATATTAAGAGAGGTTCCGGAATTTGCTTCACTGATAAAAGAAAATTCTGCCCCGATTATTTTTGCTCTGTTTTTCATATTGGTTAACCCGATTCCGTTGCTGAGTGTTTGTGAAGTGTCAAAACCAATCCCATCATCTTTTATTGTCATTTCCCACATATTTTCCCCGGAAGTATTGAGTCGGATAAAAATACTTTTACACTGAGAATGTTTAATGCTGTTTTGAATAAACTCCTGCGTAATTCTCAGAAGAACATTCTTATGCACAAAATCCAGATCAGGGTTTTCGGTATCATGCTCAAAATAGATATCACATTTTTTCAGCGCATTAATGTTGTCTACCTCTTCCTGAATCAGCATCGTAATTTCTTTCTGACTGATATTGTCATCCGTAAGAGATTTGGATAAACTTCGCAAATCATGAAGAGACTGATTGATGATCTGTGAAACCTGATCTATTCTTTCGCTCACTTCAGGAACCCTGTTTTCGTACAAAAGCTGCTGCGTATAAAGACTTACCAGTGTGAGTTTCTGACCGATGTTGTCATGAAGTTCCCGTCCGATCTGCTGCATCGTAGACTGCTGAATTTCTAACTGTGTGGCAAGAAGCTCTCGCTGATGAATTTCATTTTTAATCTGAATTTCACTTAGATATTCTACTTTTCTCTGTTTGTACTTTTTGATATAAACCATGACGGCAACAATAAAAAAGACAAAAAAGATATTGAATAAAATAATCGTTAAGAATAATTCTGTTTCCCCCATATAAATGAACTTGCAAACATAAGATACATAATAATTGCCGAAATCTGGAAATAGAGAGTATATATGTTCCAGATCTGTCTATGTTCGAAAATTTGTAAATAAAAAGCCCAATACGGCAGCGTACCAATGTAAAATAAGGTCACTCCGAGATTGGTGTAAAACATAGGATTCTTAGCAAACTCAAGAATACGGTCTGAATTAATCTGCTTATAATATTCCATGACCACCAAAAACATCAGCAATACGCTCCCAAATGTATAATTAAAAGAAAAGATATACTTGTTTTTCAAGAAATAAAGTTCATTCGGTATATACGCCAATAAAAAAACTGCCGTAAAACTCCAAAACAAAATCCTTTTCTGTAAAGATACATAGGCATAAAGCCAGAAGAAAAATATAAATTCTAATGGGATTACAAAATAATTAAAAACCAAATTGATAGGAAACGGACCGTATTTAACACCGAATTTCCCAAACATTTCACAGCAAAAAATGAATACAAGATAAAATGCAAAATAGTTGTACCGGCTTTTTTCTTTCTTGTTGAAAGTCATAATTATGGCAACAAATGCCGCTAAACCTTCACTGAAAATCATCAAATCCTGCAGCAACCATTGTATGTCCTGCATTAGTATGACTCAACAATGGATGTTCCTGGAGGAATAAGCGCTCCATGATTTTGAGCAACCGCTTTTCCCTGTACATCTAGTGAAACCGCCAATGCATGACCGCTTTCCTGATAAGGATTAAAATCATAGTTCAGACCATCTTGCTTTTTTGTGGGAACCATGATAAGAGTATGTCTTCTTGCATAATCCGAAGGAATAGGTTCATGTGGTTCATCAGGATAAGCTGCGTAGTAAAAACGGATTCCCAGATCTTCAGTTCTTACTTTGGGATCAATGTCATTCGCTTCCTTCTCAATATCGGCGATAAATTTTTTCAGAGTAAGCATATCAAACCATATCGCATTCGCGTCATCCATCACCAAAGTTTCATTGATTGCCAAAAGCTGATTGTTGCGGTAATTATCTACCTGACTTTGGATTACTTCTGTAGGGATTACATTCGGCTCGCCCAATCTTGTTTTTTCTGTAACTTCAGTTTTATTTTCCATGTTTATTTGTTTTAAATAATTTACTGCAAATTAAGAAAAAATAGGATATGTTGTTTTTACTATATCAAAATTCCGTGATTTTACGGTACTTTTAAACAAAATAGCCGCAAACCAAAATTTGCGGCTATTTCTTTAAAAATAATATATATGAAAAAAAACTATTCTTTTATTTTTCTACCGGTCTGAAAACCAAACCTGTTTCTTCAAAGTAATCCAGCGTGATTCTGTCACCGTCGTTCACGCTTCCTGCGAGGATTTCTCTTGATAATTTATTGAGAACTTCCTGCTGGATCACTCTTTTCAAAGGTCTTGCTCCGAAAGCAGGATCATAGCCTTTGTTCATCAGGTAATCTATAGCGTCCTGAGTTGCCGTCATAATGATATTTCTTTTTGCCAATAGATCATTAAAGCCTCTCAGCTGGAACTGAACAATTTTTCCGATTTCCTTTTTTCTTAAAGGCTGGAACAGTACAGTTTCATCAATTCTGTTCAGGAATTCCGGACGAAGCGTTTGTTTCAATAAATCAAAAACTTCAATTTTGGTTTTGTCTACAATCTCATCCTGATTTTCCTCAGTAATATTCTCAAAATTCTCCTGAATAATATGAGAACCCAAATTGGAAGTCATAATGATAATTGAATTTTTGAAATTCACGACACGACCTTTATTATCCGTCAGTCTTCCATCATCCAGAACCTGTAACAATGTATTGAAAACATCGGGATGTGCTTTTTCAATTTCATCTAAAAGAACCACTGAATAAGGTCTTCTTCTTACAGCTTCCGTTAGCTGTCCGCCTTCATCATAACCAACATATCCCGGAGGAGCACCTACCAGTCTGGACACGCTGTGTCTTTCCTGATATTCACTCATATCGATTCTCGTCATATTGTTTTCATCATCAAATAAAAACTCAGCCAAAGCTTTTGCCAGCTCCGTTTTTCCCACTCCGGTGGTTCCTAAGAATAAGAATGATCCTATTGGTTTTTTCTCATCACTCAGTCCCGCTCTGTTTCTTCTGATCGCATCTGCAACCGCCTGAATCGCTTCTTCCTGTCCTACAACTCTGTGATGAAGTTCGTTTTCAAGATGCAGTAATTTTTCTCTTTCAGACTGCAGCAGTTTGGTTACAGGAATTCCTGTCCATTTTGCAATTACTTCAGAAATGTTTTCAGAAGTTACTTCTTCTTTGATCAGTTCATTCTGATGGTTTTGCATTTCCAGTTCAAGTTTCTGCAAAGCATCTTCTTTCTCTTTTATTTTGCCATATTGTATTTCGGCAACTTTTGCATAATCTCCGGCTCTCGAAGCTCTTTCAGCTTCTAGTTTCAGAGATTCAATATCTTTTTTGATGGATGTAAGATCCTCAGATTTCTGTTTTTCCTGCAGCCATTTTGCGTTGATTTCGTTTCTCTGTTCAGAAATTTTCGAAATATCTTCCTTTAAATGATCTATTTTTGTCTGATTGCCTTCTCTAGAGATCGCAGCCAGCTCAATTTCCATCTGCATCAGCTTCCTATCGAGAACATCCAGCTCTTCCGGCTTGGAATTGATTTCCATTCTCAGTTTTGCAGAAGCTTCGTCAATCAAATCAATCGCTTTATCCGGTAAAAATCGGTCCGAAATATATCTTTGAGACATTTCTACCGCTGCAATAATTGCTTCATCTTTTATTCTTACTTTGTGATGGGCTTCATATTTATCTTTAATTCCACGAAGAATGGAGATTGCCGATTCTGTATCCGGTTCTTCCACCATCACTTTCTGGAAACGTCTTTCTAAGGCTTTATCTTTTTCAAAATATTTTTGATACTCGTTCAATGTTGTTGCACCTATTGCTCTTAGTTCTCCTCTTGCCAGAGCGGGTTTCAGAATATTTGCGGCGTCCATAGCGCCTTCACCGCCTCCGGCTCCCACCAAAGTGTGGATTTCATCAATGAAAAGAATGATTTGTCCGTCAGATTTTATCACTTCATTCACCACAGATTTCAGACGTTCTTCAAACTCACCTTTGTATTTTGCGCCGGCAATCAAAGCACCCATATCCAGAGAATACAAAGTTTTATCCTGTAAGTTTTCGGGAATATCGCCACTGATAATTCTGTGGGCAATGCCTTCTGCGATAGCTGTTTTACCAACTCCAGGTTCACCAATCAGAATCGGATTATTTTTTGTTCTTCTCGAAAGAATCTGCAGCACTCTCCGTATTTCTTCATCACGGCCGATTACGGGATCCAGTTTTCCTTCTGCGGCCAGTTCGTTGAAGTTTTTAGCATATTTTTTTAAGGACTGGTATGTTTCTTCTGAACTTGCAGAATTCGCAGTGCTTCCTTTTCTCAATTCTTTAATGCCGCCTTCCAGAAGACTTTTGGTCACGCCCATATCTTTCAGCATCTTAGAAACTTCCGAGCTGGTTTCCAGTAATGAAAGCCAAAGATGTTCTATCGTTACAAATTCGTCACCCATTTTTTTAGCGATGTTGGGAGCATCAAGCAGAACTTTGTTTGCAGATTGTGAAAGGTAAATATTTCCTCCCTGCACTTTTGGAAGTTTTCCTAAATTCTCCCGGTTGCGCTCTCTTACCAAAGCTGCATCTGCTTCAGATTTTTTGAGTAAAAAAGGCGATATATTTTCATCTACCTGAAAGATTCCTTCCAGTAAATGTTGCGGTTCTATTTGCTGGTTTCCAAATTCCATGGCTACCTGTTGTGCAGCCTGGATGGCTTCCTGTGATTTTACGGTATATTGATTTAAGTTCATAATATTGTATTTTATTTTTTTACTTTTATTAAGATTTTAGACATCAGATTTCAGACCATAAGAGTCTAAGAAGTGCTAATTTTTAAATCCGATTTTTCTAATTTCTGATGCCTTAATCTTTTTAATCATTTAATTCGGTTAATAGATCACAAAAACTATTCTAATCATAAATTTACAAAAATAAAAGACAAATTTTCCGAATATTGTATTTTTAAATGGTATTTCAGAGACAAATTTTCCGATTTCTTGTTTTTATTTCATTTTTAAATGTTCATTTTGACTCTGCAAGTATTGAAAGTTTTGTAAGCGGAAGAATTAAATCAGAATAATTACTTTTGCAGTCACATCATGGAGCTTAAAGAAAAACAAAAAAAAATTTTAGACGTTGCAGTAGAACTTTTTAAAGAAAAAGGCTATATAGGAAGCTCGGTAAGAGATTTGGCAACAAAACTCAATATCAAAGCAGCTTCTCTCTATGCGCATATCCGCTCAAAAGAAGAAATTCTTGAATGGATTTGTTTCGGAATTGCCAATGATTTTTTTACCGAACTTCAAATCGTAAAAAGTACGGATGTGCAGCCTCAGGAAAAATTAAACTTATTTATAGATAAGCATTTGTCAATAGTTCTCAGAAACCGGGATGTTACCCATATTTATTCCAATGAATGGAGACATCTGGAGGATAGACTGCCTGAGTTTGTAGAATTAAGAAAAAAATATCAGCAGGAAGTTGAAGAACTGATTTCTGAAATTTACAAAGCCGAAAATTGGGAACTAAGATCGCCCACTTTTACTACAAGATTTATTCTTCACACCTTAAACAATTCATATTTTTGGTTCAAAAGAAATGCAGATTCTACAGTAGATATTACCAATGAAATAAGAGATAAAATTCTGTTTGGTCTTATCGGAAAACCTTAGAATATCAAAGAAATATAAAATTTTGCCACAATAAAAAATAACTTTATATTTGTGACTAACAAATGTTAGTTAGTTTATTTGTTCTGTAAAAAATGAATTCATTCTATAAATTAAAAACCGTTAAGGTTCAGAAAGATACCAATGATGCAGTGAACGTTGCCGTTGAAATTCCTGAGGAGCTGAAAGATAAATTCAGATTCAAGCAAGGTCAGTATCTGAACTTTAAAGTAATGGTAAACGGTGTTGAAGAGCGTCGTTCTTATTCCATCTGTAATGCTCCGAGCGAAAAAACCAATACGCTGGAAGTTTTGGTGAAACTGTTGGAAAACGGAAGGGTCTCAGGCTATTTCAATGAGCATCTTCATATGGATGAGGTTTTGGAAGTGATGCCTCCCATGGGCGGTTTCAATACTTCGTATCACCCTGCAAACACAAAGACGTATGTAGGTTTGGCGGCAGGAAGCGGAATCAGCCCCATTCTTTCTAATCTGAAAGAAAGTCTTTATCAGGAACCCAATTCAAACGCCTATCTTTTCTACAGCAACAGAAGCATGAATCATGTGATGAAAAAAGCTGAGATCGATCAACTGGTTGAACAGTTCCACGGTAGACTGAAAGTGGTGTATCTTGTAAGCCGCGAAAAGCATGAAGATCCTATTTTTGAAGGAAGAATTTCTCCCGAAAAATTAAATCATTTATTTGAAAGATATACGGATATTGATGTGAAGGAAGCTACGTATTTTATTTGTGGACCTTCTGATATGATCAAAGGAATTTCAGATTATCTGAAGAAAGATAAAAAAGTTCCTGCCATTCAGGTTTTGTTCGAATATTTCTCGGCTCCGGATGAAGAAGATTCTGCAGAAATGAGTGATGAATTTAAAGCCATTGCCAATATAGAAAGTATGGTGACGGTTATCATTGATGATGATGAATATTCATTCCATCTGAATTCCAAAAAAGAGAGTATCTTAGATAAAGCATTGAAAGACAATCTTCCTGTACCTTTTGCTTGTAAAGGAGGAGTTTGCTGTACGTGTAAAGCGGAAGTTCTCGAAGGAGAAGTTTTCATGGAGAAAAATTTCGCACTTACCGAAGAGGAAGTAGCCAGAGGCTTCGTTCTTACCTGCCAATGTCACCCGACAACAAATGTGGTGATGCTTAATTATGATGTTTAATTAATTTGAAAATGTGCTAATTTGAAAATTTGAAAATACCTTCATTGTGTATAAATTTTCAAGTTATCAGACTGTTAAAAATAATTTTCAAATTAACTAATTCTCAAATTTTCAAATTAAAAGATTATGGACTTAGAAAAATTTGTACAATACGTACACGACGAAAATAAAGTAGAGCCAAAAGATGTAATGCCCGATGATTACAGAAAACTATTGGTTCGTCAGATTTCACAGCACGCCCATTCTGAGATCGTCGGAATGTTGCCGGAAGCCAACTGGATTTCCAGAGCGCCTTCATTGAGAAGAAAAATGGCTCTTTTGGCGAAGGTTCAGGATGAAGCAGGTCATGGTTTATACCTGTATTCCGCTACTGAAACTTTAGGAAACGGAACGATAAGAGCAGACAGAGATGCAACTTACGAAGATATGCTTTCCGGTAAAGCGAAGTATTCCAGTATTTTCAATTATCCTACGTTGAGCTGGGCAGATATTGGTGCTATCGGCTGGTTGGTGGATGGAGCTGCGATTATGAATCAGGTAATGCTGATGGGGAATTCTTACGGTCCTTATTCCAGAGCGATGGTGAAAATCTGTAAAGAAGAATCTTTCCACCAAAGACAGGGTTACGAGATTTTAATGGCGCTTTGCCGGGGAACCAAACAACAGAAAGAAATGGCTCAGGCTTCTTTAAATCGTTTCTGGTGGCCGGCTTTAATGATGTTTGGCCCGAATGACGACAGTTCTCCAAACTCGAAAATTTCTATGAATTACAGAGTAAAAAGAGAGAGCAACGACAGTCTCCGTCAGAGATTTATTGATGTTACGGTTTCTCAGGCTGAATTTTTAGGTTTAACTGTTCCGGATAAAGACCTTAAATGGAATGAAGAAAGACAGCATTACGATTTCGGAGATCTTCCCTGGGATGAATTCATGGAAATCTTAAAAGGAAACGGGCCTGCCAATAAAAAGCGTATCGAAACCAAAAGAAAAGCTCAGAGAGAGAATTCTTGGGTAAAAGAAGCAGCGGCAGCTTTCGCAGAAAAACAGGAAAAAATTTCAATATAGCAATATACCTATGTAAAAATGTAACAATCCTATTGTCATTCTGAGCAAAGCGAAGAATCTCATTATTGTTAAACTGTTACATTGATACATTGTTAATTTAATTTTATTTATGGCAAATTTAGATATGTGGGAAGTGTTTATTCAGACTAAACCGGGATTATCTCACAAACACGTTGGTATTGTACAGGCGCCAACAGCAGAAATGGCTTTACAGAACGCGCGAGACGTCTACACAAGAAGAAAAGAAGGAACTTCTGTTTGGGTGGTTCCAAGTAAATATATCGTAACTTCAGAAGGAGTGGATAAAGAAGCCTTTTTTGATCCGGCGGATGACAAATTATACCGTCACCCGACATTCTACGATATTCCAAACGACGTAAAAAATATGTAAATTAATAATTTGAAAATGTGCTAATTTGAAAATTTGAAGATGACCTTAATCATGTTAATTTTATCAAACTTTCAATTATAACAAACAATCAATTTTCAGATTAACTAATTCTCAAATTTTCAAATTAAAAAATAATGAACCCATTATATAATTATTTATTAAAACTTGCAGACGACAGCTTCATTATGGGACAGCGTTTGTCTGCATGGTGTGGTGAAGGTCCTTATCTGGAAGAAGATATTGCATTAACAAATATTGCATTGGACGAACTCGGACAAGCAAATAACTTCTACGTCTACGCTTCAAGAGTAATCGACAATGGTAAAAGTGAAGATGATTTGGCTTTCCTTAGATACGAACATGAATATTTAAATGCACACTGGACAGAACTTCCGAACGAAGATTATGCCCAAACGATTTTAAAGGTTTACGTGTTTGCAGTCTATCAGAAATTGATGTACGAAGCATTATCCAATTCTGCTAATGAAGAACTTTCTGCCATTGCTCAGAAATCATTGAAAGAAGTAAGATACCACTATACTCATGCTGCATCCTGGATGAAAATTTTTGCTCAGGGCACAGAAGAAAGCAAGTCTCGTTTAGAAAAAGCAATCGAAAATATTTGGGAATATACGAAAGGTTTATTTGCAAAAACGGAAGGCGAAGACGATTTAATTGCTTTAAATATTGCTCCGAATACAGATGTCTTGTATGACGAATTTCTGGCAATAACACAAAGAGATTTTCAGAATTTCGGATTAGAATATCCTGTAAATCCTTTCATGCAGCCAAAATCCAGAACAGGTTATCATACAGAATATTTCGGTTTCATGCTTTGTGAATTGCAATATATGCAGAGAGCGTATCCTGGTTGTACTTGGTAAAAAATCAATGAGTTAATTTGAAAATTAGAGAATTTGAAAAATTATAGGCGACGTATCATTTTTCAAATTAGCATTTATAATTTCATTAAATACTCTTTGTTGGCTTTGTTAAGTAGAACGCCTTTGCGAACTTAAAAACGTTTAGTAGTCAAAAAAATCTTAGCGGACTTTGCGTTAAAAATTTGAAGTTTGAAAAATAAATATTTTAATAGATTGATTTTAGGGTTAATCATTTTAATTCCAATTTTTTATTTTGGAATTTTTAGTTCAAAAGTCAGTCTGCAATATGAAACAAATAATCCTGGTGATTGTATTTCACAATTTTCAGGAAGAAATTTATGTCAGAATATAGAACAAATCAAATGTTGATTGTTATTGATATTATTGCAATTGTTCTTTTAATGTTGTTTAGGAAAAAAATAATAAGAGATTGAAAAATCCTTTAGAAATATTAGAAATGGTTCCCGATCCGGAAATTCCGGTAATCAATATCGTGGAATTAGGCATTGTAAGAGAAGCGAAAGTTACGAGCGAGAATTCTTGTGAAGTAACGATTACGCCAACTTATTCTGCCTGTCCCGCCATGTTTACTATTGAGGAAGACATCATCAAAATCATGAAGGAGAACGGCTGGGATGCTAAAGTGGTGACCAAAATGTTTCCGATCTGGACAACAGATTGGTTAACGGATGAAGCAAGAGAAAAACTCCGTGTTTACGGAATTTCACCTCCTGAAAAAGGAGCCGACGAACATCATATCGGAAAACCGAAAAAATGTCCTCGTTGCGGTTCTATGAATTCAAAGCAGATCAGCAGATTCGGATCTACATTATGTAAGGCTTCCTATCAGTGTTTAGACTGTTTAGAACCTTTTGATTATTTTAAATGTCACTAAACAATTTGAAAATATGCTAATTTGAAAATGAGTAAATTAGTGGGGGACTAAAATTTTCAAATTGTCTAATTTTCAAATTAAAAAATTATAAACTATGTATACACAAATTGATATTGAATCACATTTTGACGGAAAACTGAAAATTGCTTATCTGAATCAGCCGGACACCATGAATGCGCTTACGAAACCGTCTTTATCAGATCTTAGAGACTTCGTTAAAGAATGCAGCAACGATCCCGCGGTAAGATGTGTTGCCATTTCGGGAAGAGGAAGAGCTTTTTGTTCTGGTCAGAATTTAGATGATGCTTTTGTACAGGGTAATGAACATCATGATAACGATATTATCAGAAGAATTGTAACAGATTATTACAACCCTTTGGTAACAGAAATTACCCATTGTAAAAAACCTGTTGTTGCTTTGGTGAATGGTCCTGCAGTAGGAGCCGGAGCGATGTTGGCATTGATCTGTGACTTTGTTTTGGCAACAGACAAAGCGTATTTTGCTCAGGCATTTTCTAATATCGGTTTGATTCCCGATACGGGCGGAACTTATTTCCTTCCAAAATTATTGGGAAGACAACTGGCTAATTATTTAGCATTCACAGGAAAGAAATTATCAGCTGAAGAGTCAAAATCTTACGGTTTGGTGGCAGAAGTTTTCACTGAAGAAGAATTCAATTCAAAATCAATGGAAATTTTAGAAAAAGTTTCCAATATGCCGACTGTTGGTTTAAAACTAACCAAAAAAGCATTTGCTCATTCTTATGACAATACACTCAAACAGCAATTGGAATTAGAAGGTGATTTGCAGCAGAAAGCCGCAGAAACTGAAGATTTTAAAGAAGGAGTAAGTGCCTTTTTACAAAAAAGAAAACCTGAATATAAAGGAAGATAATTAATTTGAAATGAGTTAATTTGAGAATTTGAAAATGTTTAAAGAGCATTAAATAATTAAAATGAGAAATGACAAAGAAAATATTATTGTGAATAAGACTTTGGATTTTGCATTAAACATTGTTGAATTTTCAGAGGGTTTGTATGAGTCTAAAAAATTTCCGTTAGCAAATCAGATTTTCAAATCTGGAACGTCGATTGGAGCCAATGTCAGAGAAGCTCAAAATGCAGAAAGCAAGGCAGATTTTATTCATAAATTGAAAATTGCAGCCAAAGAAGCCGATGAAACAGAATATTGGCTTTTACTGTGTTTAAAATCTTCACATTTGCCATCACCCAATGAAAAATTAATTTCAGATTTAAAAGAAATTTTATTAATTCTGTCTAAAATTATTTCAAGTTCGAAACTAAAATAATTTTCAAATTAACTCATTTCCAAATTTTCAAATTAAAAATATGAATGTAGGAATTATCGGTGCCGGAACGATGGGAATCGGCATCGCACAAGTAGCCGCAACGAACGGATGCAAAGTTTGGGTTTATGATGCCAATGCAAAACAGGTAGAAACGGCAACCGTAGGTTTGGAAAAAACATTGATCAGATTGGTTGATAAACAGAAAATTTCGGCAGAGAAAATGACTGAAATTTTATCTAATATTTCCATCGCTACAGAACTGAAAGACTTCAAAGATTGTGAATTGATCATTGAAGCCATTATCGAAAACAAAGAAATCAAAACCAAAGTTTTCACAGAATTAGAGAAATACGTTTCAGAAAGCTGTGTGATTGGTTCCAATACATCATCCATTTCTATCACTTCTTTAGGTGCAGAATTACAGAAACCGGAGCGTTTCATAGGAATTCACTTTTTCAATCCGGCTCCGTTGATGCCCTTGGTTGAAGTGATTCCATCCTTATTAACCGAAAAATCTTTAGCAGAAAAAATATACAATCTCATGAAAGATTGGGGGAAAACTCCTGTTATTGCTAAAGATATTCCCGGATTTATCGTGAACAGAATTGCTCGTCCTTACTACGGTGAAGGATTGAGAATGGTTGAAGAAAACATCGCAACGGTAGAGCAGGTGGATGAAGCCATGAAAACTTTAGGTAACTTTAAAATGGGACCTTTTGAATTGATGGATCTTATTGGAGTTGATGTGAATTTCTCTGTAACCAAAACAGTTTACAACGAATATTTTTACGATCCTAAATACAAACCATCTCTTCTACAGCAGAGAATGTCGGAGGCAAAACTTCACGGCAGAAAAACAGGAAGAGGTTTTTACGATTATTCCGAAGGAGCTGTTAAAGCAGAACCGGTGAAAGATGATGCGCTTTATCAGCAAATATTCATGAGAATTATTTCTATGTTGATTAATGAAGCTGTGGAAGCAAAAAGATTAGGTATAGCAAATGATGAGGATTTGGAACTGGCAATGCAGAAAGGCGTAAATTATCCAAAAGGATTATTGGCTTGGGGAAAAGAAATCGGATATGCTAAGATCTCCGAAACCTTGCAGAACCTTTATGAAGAATATCAGGAAGAAAGATATAGACAAAGCCCGTTGCTTCGTAAATTGAATTAAAAAATTTGAAAATGTGCTAATTTGAAAATTGATTACAGTAGGTTTTGATTTTCAAATTCTCAAATTGATTTAATTTTCAAATTAAAATTATGGATATAGAATCATTCAGAGCTGAACTGGAAACAAGGCTTATCATTGAAAAAGAATACATCATTCAGGAACTTTCTTCGATACATGAGTATAAGGAAAAGCTAGGATTATTGGGAAAATTCAATGAAAAGTATAAAGAACTGATTAAAAGATTAGCGAATGAATTTGGAATTGATTTACATGAACCTTTTCAAGCAGAAGATCCATCAAATTCCGAAAATCTTTCATACAATTAGATCATTCTTGGCAAAGCCATGAGTATTTATGACAGACTGGTTGATGAATTGTATGAAGAAATAACACATTAATCTGAAATTTATAAGTTATGCTTAAAAGAATTTTTACAAAAAAGAACTTTTTACGCTCATTCATGAACGTAGTTATTTTTGTACTTGGCTTTTCTCTCATCAAATTTCTTTTTTATTATTTGGGATGGGACGATGAAAAAAGCATCAATATTTATGGTTTTATCGTTTATTTCGTCTTTATGTTTTTAGCTTTTTTCATTTTGGACGGCAGAGAATACACATGGAAAGATGTGATTAGATTTAAAAATTTAAATAAGAGTAAATGAATCCTAGACAGGTTGCAGAATACATGTTCGATCAGGATTATTTTTCCCAATGGATGAATATCAAACTGATCGAAGTTAAAGAAAATTATTGTTTAATAGAAATGCCCATCAAAAAAGAAATGATTAACGGGCTGAAAACAGTTCATGGAGGCGTTACATTTGCATTTGCAGATTCTGCACTGGCATTTTCGTCCAACAATTCCGGAGATGCAGCCGTTGCACTGAACTGTATCATCAACTTTACCAAAGCAGGAAAAGAAGGCGATATTTTCCGGGCAGAAAGTATTTTGGTCAACGAAACCAGAAAAACCGCTGTTTATGATATTAAAATCACTAATCAGAACGATGATTTGGTTGCGAAATTTGTCGGAACAGTTTATAAAATTGGAAAAAAAGTAATAGAATTATAAATTTGAAAATTTGAAAATGAAGCAATTTGAAAATTATTATTAATGCTTTATTTCATTCTCAAATTTCCAAATTAGCACATTTTCAAATTAAGTAAAAATGAACAACGTATATATCATAGATTACATCAGAACGCCCATTTCAAAATTATCTGGAGGACTTTCAGAAGTTCGTGCAGATGATTTGGCAGCGGTGGTTTTAAAAGAAATTGTATCAAGAAATCCTGAAGTTCCTGTTGAGGAAATTGAGGACGTTGTCTTCGGATGCGCCAATCAGGCAGGTGAAGATAATAGAAACGTAGCCAGAATGGGACTTTTATTAGCCGGACTTCCGTACAAAATAGGAGGTGAAACGGTGAATAGATTGTGTGCTTCAGGAATGTCTGCTGTGGCGAATGCTTTCCGTTCGATTGCGTCCGGAGAAGGTGAAATTTACATTGCAGGTGGAGTAGAACACATGACGCGTTCTCCTTATGTAATGTCAAAACCAAGTACCGCTTTTGGTAGAGACAGCCAGATGTTTGATACCACTTTCGGATGGCGATTTGTGAATCCTAAAATGAGGGAGATGTACGGAGTAGATGCCATGGGAGATACTGCTGAAAATTTAGCGGAAATGCACAACATCAGTCGTGAAGATCAGGATAAATTTGCACTTTGGTCACAGCAAAAAGCAACTAAAGCTCAGGAAAGCGGAAGATTGGCAGAAGAAATTGTACAAGTTGAAATTCCTCAAAGAAAAGGCGAGCCAAAAATCTTCGATACAGACGAATTTATCAAGCCGACTTCTTCAATGGAAGGATTATCAAAACTTCGTCCTGCTTTCAGAAAAGAAGGTGGCACAGTCACTGCAGGAAATGCTTCCGGAATGAATGACGGAGCTGCAGCCTTAATTTTAGCAAGTGAAGAAGCGGTAAAAAAATATGGATTGAAGCCTAAAGCTAAAATCTTAGGCTCTGCTGTTGCCGGTGTTGAACCAAGAATTATGGGAATCGGTCCTGTGGAAGCAACTCAGAAATTACTGAAAAGACTGAATTTATCATTAGATGATATGGATATCATTGAGTTGAATGAAGCATTCGCAGCTCAGGCTTTAGCTGTAACAAGAACATTAGGTTTGAAAGATGATGACTCAAGAGTAAATCCGAACGGAGGAGCGATTGCCATCGGTCATCCACTTGGAGTTTCGGGAGCGAGAATCGTTGGTTCTGCCGCGATGGAACTTCAGAAACAGGATAAAAAATATGCATTGTGTACCCTTTGTATCGGTGTCGGACAAGGATATGCGATGGTGATTGAAAAAGCATAACTTTTCAATAATGTAAAAAATATAACAATGTATCAGTCTAACAATTAATGCGCAATTCTACATTGTTACATTGATAAACTGATACATTGTTAAATTAAATTTTTGAACAAAAATTATGAATATCTACTCATATCACGGAATTCGCCCCATCATCAAACCTTCTGCTTATGTTCATCCACAAGCGGTAATTATCGGAAATGTGGAAATCGGCGAAGAGGTTTATGTTGGTCCCAACGCAGTTATTCGTGGCGACTGGGGTAAAATTATTATAAAAGACGGCGCCAATGTTCAGGAAAACTGTACCCTTCACGTTTTTCCGGGAATTGAAACCATCTTGGAAGAATCTGCACACATCGGTCACGGTGCGATTATTCATTCTGGACATATCGGCAAAAACTGTCTGGTTGGAATGAATGCCGTTGTGATGGATAAAGCTGTTATCGGTGATGAATGCATCATTGGAGCTTTGGCTTTTGTGCCTGCAAATTTCAAATGTGATGCAAGAAAATTGATCGTTGGAAGTCCCGCAAAAATCATTCGTGATGTTTCGGATGAAATGATCAAATGGAAGACTGAAGGAACAAAACTCTATCAGGAACTGGCAAGAGAAGGGAAAGATGCAATTTTACCCTGTGAGCCGTTTACAGAGTATGTTCAGCAAATACCTACAAAGGTTGTTGATTACAGCATTTGGGATGATGTGAAATAGCCTTTCAATACTTAAATAAACCTCATAGGTTTTTAAAACCTATGAGGTTTGAATATTAGAAACACACAAATGAAGAAAAATAAATGTCAAACACACAAAATTTTGAATGTGAATATGTATACCATATCTACACTCATGCAAATGGAAAAGACTTAATTTTCAGAGAAGAAGAGAATTATAAATATTTTTTAGATAAGCTTGTAAAATATATTGTTCCAATAGCTGAAATATATGCATACTGTTTAATGCCAAATCATTTTCATCTATTGCTAAGATTTAAAAATCTGGATGATATTCTTAATGAAGACGAGCATAAATATTTAATGAAACAGTTTAGTAATTTGTTGAATGGTTATGCAAAAGCTTATAATAAAAGATATAACAGAAAAGGTTCTCTGTTTCTTGACTATTTAAAAAGGAAGAGGGTAAATGATGAAAAGTATTTGACTAAATTACTCCACTATATCCATAATAATCCTGTCAATCATGGATTTGTTGAAGATATTAGTGAGTGGAAATATTCATCTTATCTTTCTTATATTAATTGGGATAGAGAAAGTAAAATTAAAAGAACTGAAATGATGCAGTATTTTGATACGATAAATGATTTTATAGAATATCATAAATCAAATGTAGAATATGATTTTCTATCAATTGAATAAATTATAGTAAAACTCAAACCTCATAGGTTTCTGAAACCTATGAGGTTTTAAAAAACAATTTACAAGAAAAATAAAATGGCAAAAAAACTTCTCACTTTCCTCAGTATTCTGTTTACATTTCAATTCATGGTTTTAGCCCAAAATGGAAATGTAAAACCTTTGACTATTGGAGAAATCAGAATAATAAAATCTAAAATTTTAAGTGAAGAAAGAACATTAAACATCTATCTTCCGCAAAATTTCGACAAAACAAAATCTTATCCAATTATCTATCTTTTGGATGGCAGCATGAATGAAGATTTTATTCATGTGACAGGTTTGGTTCAGTTTTTCAATCAGATGTATTCCATGCCGGAAACCATTGTGGTGGGAATTGCGAATATTGACAGAAAAAGAGACTTTACTTTTCATACAGATTTAAAAGATTTACAGAAAGATTATCCTACGACAGGACATTCTGATCAGTTTATTAATTTTCTTGAAAAAGAACTGAAACCTTATATTCAGAGTCAATTTAAAACAACACAAACATACATTTTCGGACAGTCTTTGGGTGGACTTTTAGCCACGGAAATTTTGCTGAAAAAACCTGAAATGTTTGATAACTATTTTATTATCAGTCCGAGTTTGTGGTGGGATGATGAAAGTCTTTTGAAAAAAGCACCGCAATTATTAACTAAAATTCAGGATACAAAGAAATTTATCTATATTTCTGTAGGAAAAGGTGAACATCCGGTGATGATAAAAGATGCCGAAAATTTTTATGATGTTCTTAAAAAATCCAATAAGAAAACCTGGAAGATAGAATATAAAATGATGGAAACAGACAATCATGCAACGATTCTTCACAGAAGTCTGTACGAAGGTTTGGTGAAATTGTTTCCTTATGAGGAGCCTAAATAATAGTTTCACTACAAAATTTATAAAATGAAATTTAATTTCTGTATGTTTTTGGTAATAGGTGTTATCGTTAGCAGTTGTAAATCTACAGTTGCGTACAAAGATATTTCCTTCACCCGAAACAATACCGGAAAAGAAGTTAAGCTGAATATTTTCACTCCAAAAAAGACGGTTAACAAAAAATATCCGGTTTTAATCTTTGTACACGGTGGAAATTGGAATACGGGAAATAAAAATACCTATAATCTGATGGGTAAAAACTTTGCCCGGAAAAATATAATCGCAGTTATTCCGGATTATACACTGAGTCCGAATGCTGATGTAGATCAAATGACAAAGGAAGTTTCAGCAGCTATACAATTTACAAAAAAGAATGCGCAGAATTACAGCGGAGATTCTCAGAAGATATTCATTTCAGGACATTCGGCGGGTGGTCAGCTGGCTGCTTCTGCAGTAATGAATCCGAAATATCAGATTCCGGAAAATATGGTTTCAGGCATTATATTAATTGATGCTGCCGGAATTGATATGAAGAATTATCTTGAAAAAAATCCTCCGGCTTCAGAAAACAATTATGATGTTATCTGGAGCAAAGATCCTCAAAAATGGAAGGAAGCATCTCCCATCTATTTTATTACTGAAAAGACACCTCCTTTTTTAATATATGTAGGTGAAAAGACATATCCGTCGATTAAAGTTGCCAACGAAAACTTTCTGGAATCACTTCACCCTTTTCAGCCAAATGTAAAACCGGTCTTCATCAATAAAAAACATATTCCAATGATTGTACAATATTTTTTTCCGTGGAGTAAAAGATTTGATGAAACCCTGGAATTTATAAAATCTTCAGAAAAATAATATTTAAAATAAATCTAAAATGTATTGGTAATCTGGAAACAGCGTATTGATATATTGCTAAATAAAAACTATATGGAAAAGTTGAAAAACTATATTTACGGCGAATGGATCGAAGGAAGCGGAAACGGAATTCCTCTGTACAATGCTGTAAACGGAGAACAGGTTGCTGTTTCGGATACTGAAGGACTGAATTTTGAACAGGCGCTGGAATACGGAAGAACCGTTGGCTACAAAAATCTTTCATCCATGACGTTTTACGATCGTGGAGAAATGCTGAAAAAAGTAGCACTGTATCTTTTAGAAAGAAAGAAAAAATATTACGAATTATCATATAAAACAGGCGCAACTCACGTGGATTCCTGGGTAGACATTGAGGGAGGCTTCGGTACTTTCTTCACGTATTCAGGTTTAGCAAAAAGAATGCTTCCGAATACTCCTTTTTGGGTAGACGGGGAAACTCAGAAAATTTCTGCAAACGGAACTTTCCTGGGAGCTCATATTTTAACACCAAGTGAAGGCGTTTCTGTACAGATTAATGCGTACAACTTTCCGGTCTGGGGAATGTTGGAAAAACTATCAACCTCTTTATTAGCGGGTGTTCCAAGTATTGTGAAACCTTCACCTTATGGTTCGTATTTAACGAATGCGGTTTTTCAGGATATGATTGAAAGCGGTATTCTTCCGGAAGGTGCTGTTCAGCTGGTTTGTGGCGAACCGGGAAATATTCTGGATTATGTTCAGGATGGAGATTCTGTTTTGTTTACAGGTTCTGCTACAACCGGTAGAAAATTAAAATCTTTACCGTCAGTTTCTGGAAATTCTGTACGTTTCAATATGGAAGCCGACTCTCTGAACTGTTCAATTCTTGGGCTGGACGCAAAACCGGGAACTCCGGAATTCGATCTTTTCATTAAAGAAGTCCGCAACGAAATGACGACTAAAGCAGGACAGAAATGTACGGCAATCCGAAGAATTATCGTTCCTGAAAATCTATTGGGTGATGTTCAGAATGCCTTGTCAAAAGCTTTAGACCAGACAAAAATCGGAAATCCGCTAAGCAGAGAAACTAGAATGGGTTCTTTGGTTGGAAAGCAGCAATATGATGAAGTTTTAAGAAAAGTCGACTTATTAAAAGCAGAAACAGAATTAATTTACGACGGAAAGCACGAGCTGGTAGATGCAGATTATGAAAACGGCGCATTTATGTCTCCGAAATTATTCTTAAACGATTCTCCGTTTACTAAAAATATTTCTCACGATGTCGAAGCTTTCGGTCCGGTTTCTACGTTGATGCCTTACAAAGATGCGGAAGAAGCTGCAGCACTGGCGAAAAGAGGAAAAGGAAGTTTGGTAGGCTCCATTGTTTCTCATGATGAAAAATTTGTTGCAGAAACTTCATGGAAAATGGCTTCCCAACACGGAAGAATTTTTGTTTTAAATAGAGATAATGCCAAAGAAAGTACAGGTCATGGTTCTCCGCTTCCTACTTTAATGCATGGCGGTCCCGGAAGAGCAGGTGGCGGTGAAGAAATGGGCGGATTAAACGGTCTTCATTTCTTCCTTCAGAAAACAGCCATTCAGGGTTCTCCGGATATTTTAACGGCGATCACAAAAGTATATCAGCAAGGTGCGGAGAAAAAATATTCAGACAAACATCCTTTCCAGAAGTATTTTGAAGAGGTGGAAGTGGGAGATTCTCTGGAAACCGCAGGAAGAACGGTTACGGAAGCAGATATTGTGAATTTCTCTAATGTCTCTTGGGATCATTTCTATGCTCATACAGATGCTACAAGTTTAAGCGGAACTATTTTCGATAAAACCGTTGCGCATGGATATTTCATCCTTTCTGCAGCGGCTGGATTGTTCGTTTCAGGTAAAAAAGGTCCGGTTATTGCCAATTACGGACTGGAAAACTGTTCGTTCTTCAAGCCAGTTTATGCAGGAGATACCATGACGGTTTATTTAACGGCTAAAGAAAAAATCAACCGAGGAGTAAAAGGCAGAAATATCCCTTCAGGTGTTGTGAAATGGCTTGTTGAAGTAGTGAATCAAAGAGATGAAATCGTTTGTGTAGCTACCATTTTGACATTGGTGGCAAAACAATCTCCTTTTATCGATTTTAAAGTTCAGAATATTCAGAAAAAATTGAATGCTCTAACAGAAAATACAGAGAAAGTATTTGGAGAGATGACCCCGCAGTTGATGGTTGAGCATCTGGAAGAAGTTCTCAGAAATGGTTTTGGAAATTTAAAATCTGAAGATTTTGAGGAAATTCCTGCTGAGAAATTAGAAAAACTTCAGGATTGGCTGTATACCGATCAGAAAATACGTCCGGGAGCGAAATATCCTCTCTTAAAAGAAGGCGAAGTTCTTCAAAATAAATATAAAAATCTGGATGAAGCTAAAGCGAAATTAATTGAAACCTTAAAAGAATTTACTGTTTATTTCAAAGAAAATCCTTTTGCTGAACATTATAATCCAAGATTCGGAAATCTGAATAAAGAAATGATGGAGCTTTTCCAAAGAAAACACTTCACGCATCATTTTGAGCAGTTTGGGTTGATTTAATTCTGAACTCATAGATAAAATAATCCCTTTTGGCTTTTGCTGAAAGGGATTTTTGGTATATTTAAATATGAAATTTTTGATTGTTTTAATGGTTTGCATCCTAATGATTTTTCTTTTACGAAAAGCAATGATCACAAAACGGATAGTTATTTTTGTATAGAAAAATTTACAGATAGTTTTAATATTGGTTTAAAAGGACAAACAAAGGTTGAAATAGAGAATTTTAGAAACCGTCTTACAGAAGATAATCTTATTGTTCTGAAATTTTTCAGAAAATATAGTTTTTGGGGTCACAACAAGCGAAAATCTATCCGAAATGAACGGAGAGAAACCAATAGATTTTACTTGAATAAAGATGGAATTACCGCCATCGATACAGAGATTTCCGAATTTAATAATGATGGTTTTCAAGACTTCAGCTATCGAAGTGGAGTAGCTGCCAGAGGAGAAACGGTATAAGAACTTTAATGATGTACGATCTAAAAAATAAAGATTTTATAGATGTTAAATTCTGATCGACATTCCGATTTAAGATTTAATTCAAATTAAATTGTATCAATTCTATTATCTTAACAGGTTCTGTATCAACTCATTTTTTAAGATAAAAAAAATTCTCTGACTGAATTCCCAGAGTTGATGTTTCGGATACAATGGTGGTCGAAGAGAAGAATGCTGCTGGACAATTCAATATAATTCAGAAAAAAAAATTTGAAGGTGATGATGAAGATTTTTTTTACGCTCCGTATTCGAATGATAAACCTTTGGAAAAATAGTGAAAATGATTGGCTTATTTATTTGATTTACTCAATATGGTATTCAAATTGCTGATATTTATAACTAAATTTAGGTTGATTTAACCAAATAAAAGAAAGATATTTGGGAAACTAAAAAGGTTCCCTTTTTTTAATAAGAATATTATGAATACAGAATTTTTCAAGGACTTCAACTTTAAAGGTTTTTGGAGTGAATGCAGCTATTCTGCAAGGGATTATATTGGTGATTTGCCGGATCAGGAAATGATAGATTCTGTGGAAAAAGAGTTGGGATACAAGCTTCCGGCTTCTTATATACAGCTTATGAAATCACAGAACGGCGGCTTGGCAAACAGATCTGTTTTTCCTACCACAGAGGCAAATTCGTGGGCAGATGACCATGTTGCCATCAACGGAATTATGGGAATAGGCCGAGAGAGAATTTATTCTTTATGCGGAACTCATGGCAGCCGTTTTATGATCGAAGAATGGGGATATCCTGCAATAGGAGTCTATTTTGCAGATTGCCCTTCTGCAGGACATGATATGGTGGCTTTCGATTATACCAACTGTGGTAAAGATGGCGAACCGGAAGTTGTGCACATAGATCAGGAAAACAACTACAAAAAAACTTTTCTGGCAAAAGATTTCGAAACCTTCATCATGAATTTAAAAAATGAGGAAGAATTTGATGTAGACTAGGATGTCTCTTCAGACTTTTGCAGATAAAGTAGTTGAATTTAATAAAAATCTCCATTACTCAGGAGAACTGCCAACAGATTTCCACATTCTGAATCCCTACCTGAACCATCCTGAAACATTGGATGTTATGAATAGGTTTTACCAAAAATATTACAGCGACCGCGATCAGAGAAAATTCATTATCGGGATCAACCCAAGCCGTCACGGAGCAGGAGTTACCGGTGTTCCGTTTACAGACACAAAAAGACTGGAAAGCATTTGTGGCATTAAAATGACATCTGCCCATACTCATGAAATTTCGTCCGTTTTCATTTATGATATGATTTCCTCTTATGGAGGAGCCTCTTGTTTTTACAAAGATTTTTATATCAATTCACCTTTTCCTTTAGCCATTATAAGAAAATCGAAAAATGGTTGGGTTAATGCCAATTATTATGACGATCCTGGACTTTTTGGTGCGGTAAAAGATTTCATGATAGAATCTTTACAGAAACATATCAGTTTGGGACTTGATGTTTCTGAGGTTTTCGTTCTCGGTAAAAAGAATGCGAAATTTATTTCCCGGTTAAATTCCGAAGCAAAGTTATTCGATACAATGACTGTTCTGGAACATCCAAGATACATTCAGCAATACAAATCGAAAGAAAAAGATTTGTATATTGATAAATATATTTTGGCATTGAAAAAATAAATTTACATGAATTCATTTCCATCAGTAATACAGTTTAAATACAGCTGGAGAAAGTATCAGAAAAATTTTCTGGATCATGCGGATGATTATCTTACGGACAATCATATTCATATTGTAGCTCCTCCCGGTTCGGGAAAAACAGTTCTTGGACTGGAAATTATGTTGAAATTAAATAAACCAACATTAATTGTTGCGCCTACTTTAGCCATCCGAAACCAATGGATTCACAGATTTTGCGAATTATTTCTTGATGCTGAAATTACGCCTGAATGGATTTCTACAGATATTAAAAATCCAAAGTTTGTTACCGTAACAACCTATCAGGGAATTCATGCTGCCTGTAACAATGTAAAAGAAAATGAATTTGACGATGAAAATTTCACAGATGATGGTTTGTCGGTAAAAACGATTTCTGAACTTACAAAGAAGCTTAAGAAACAGAAAATTAAAACTTTCATTCTGGATGAAGCCCATCATCTGAAAAATGTCTGGTGGAAAAGTCTGATGGATTTGAAAAAAGAATTTGATCCTACCATCGTGGCATTAACGGCAACTCCTCCTTTTGATGTTTCCGGTGCAGAATGGCAGAAATATATTCAGCTGAATGGTGCTGTAGATGTTGAAATCTCTGTTCCCGAACTGATGATTGAAGGCGATCTTTGTCCGCATCAGGATCTTGTGTATTTTACTTTGCCTACCGAAAAAGAAAAGCATAAAATTGACAGTTATTACGACCATGCAAATGATTTTTTTGAAGAAATAAAAACGGATAAAATTCTGCTGCATGCTGTGGAAAATCATCCTGTTTATCAGAATCCGGAACAGTACCTCGACTGGATCTATGATAACCTCTCTTCCTATACATCGGGCTTGGTGTATCTTAATTTCCGGGAAAGAGAAATTGCAGATATTCATTTTCAAATTGTGGGCGATCAACAGAAGTTTGTTCCTCAATTTGATTTTTTCTGGCTTGAAGAATTAATAGACTTTTATCTTTTTGTAGATGAAATTCATTTTAAGCAATTTGAGGAACACCGCAGCAATCTTGAAAACAGGTTGAGAAGACATGGCTTTCTTGAGAAAAAAAGGGTCAGTTTTCTGAACAGTAAAAATTTGACTCAAGTATTTAATTCCAGTATAGGAAAACTTCAGGGAATCAAAGAAATTGTGGATTTTGAGTATTCTGTTCTCAAAGAAGATCTGAAAATGGTTATTCTTACAGATTTTATCAAAAAAGAATTTTTAGCCAATACTCTTCAGAATGATTTTGAATTGGATAAAATTGGTGCGATTCCCATTTTTGAAAAACTAAGAAGAGAAAATTTTGATCATAAAAAGATCGGCGTTCTTACAGGAAGTATTGTTATCATTCCGAAAAGTTCTAAAGAAATTTTTAATGAATTTTGTCGTAAAAAAGAAATTTTAAATATTTCCGTCTCCGAAATTTCTTATGATAAAGATTTCATTTTAATCAATATTACAGATCAGGTAAGGCACCATATTGTTCATATTGTCACCGAGATTTTTCAGTCGGGTGAAATTCAGGTTTTAATTGGTACAAAATCGCTTTTAGGAGAAGGTTGGGATGCTCCGAAAATGAATTCTTTAATTCTGGCAAGTTTTGTAAGTTCTTTTGTTCTTTCCAATCAGATGAGGGGCAGAGTGATCCGCACGGATAAAGACAATCCTCAGAAAACCGGAAACATTTGGCATTTGGTCTGTTTTGATGAGAAAAGTGAAAACGGAGGTCAGGATTTTGATATTTTAAGAAAAAGATTCAAAACTTTTGTCGGAGTTTCTAATAATGACCGTCCTTCTATTGAGAATAATTTTGAAAGATTAAATATTAAAATTATTGAAAATAAGAAAGAATTTTCTTTACTTAATCTCCAGACATTTTCTTTTGCCAAAGATCGGAAAACCCTGTCTGAACGTTGGAGTACTGCATTAGATAAGGGAAATATTCTGATTGAGGAAATGAAAATTCCGGTAGAATCTATGCGGAAAAATGAAGAAATGAAAATGAATTATCTGAGAAAAATGATCGGGAGTTTTTCCGGAATCATGGTTTCTACGGTGCTTACTTTTTTATATGATGTGATTTCCGAGGTCGTACAATCTTTAGATGATATTCATTCTATGGATGGTTTTTTCAGGGTTTCTCTTTTTGCAGGTATTATTGGGATCATAATTTATGGTGGCAAATTATTCAGAGCAACAAAGCAGTATTTAAAGTATAAAAATGTTGCAAAAAATTTAGAATTAATAGGAAATATTGTTCTGAAAAATCTCATTAAAGAAAAAATAGTGCAGACACCTTCCGAAAAATTAAAAGTTGTGACTTCCACTGATGTTTTCAAAAGCTCGGTTTGTCATTTGGAAGGGGGAAGCAATTATGAAAAATCCCAGTTTATTCAGACTTTGCAGGAATTAATTGCTCCGGTTGATAATCCGAGGTATTTATTAGAACAAAAAGATACTTTCTTTTTTATGAAGAAAAGTTCCTACTTCACGGTTCCTGAAATTTTTGCTAAAAATAAAAAAAGTGCCGAATTTTTCAGAAAATCATGGAGTGAAACGTTTGAGAATTCGGATCTGATTTTTACAAGAACCATCGAAGGAAGAAAAATTTTATTACAACTGAGATTTCAGACATTAATGAAGAGAGATCTCAGGATAGAACATATTCATAAATGGACGAGATAAGCTAAGTTAATTTTCTTCGAAGGCTTCATATTTTGTATTTTTGTGAGAATCCAATTAAATATAAAATGAACGATTTTGTAACATCAGAAATTAAAAACAATATTGCCGAAATTACTTTCGGAACTCAAAAAAGCAACGCTCTTCCCGGTGCAATTCTGGAAAAACTGGCACAAACCATTTTAGAAGAAGGTGCCAAAAAAGAAGTAAAAGCTATTTTGTTAAAAAGTGAAGGCGAAAAAGCATTCTGTGCAGGAGCGAGCTTTGATGAACTGCTTGCTATTGACGAGCTGGAAGCTTCCACAAAATTCTTTGGAGGTTTTGCCAAAGTGCTTACTGCCATGAGAAATTGTGGGAAAATTGTTGTTGTGAGAGTTCAGGGGAAAACAACAGGAGGAGGAGTAGGAATTGCCTGTGGTGCAGATTATTGCTTTGCAACCCAAGATTCTGCATTGGCTCTTACGGAGATCAATCTGGGGATCGGTCCTTTCGTTATTGGTCCTTATGTAGAAAGAAAAATCGGGAAATCTCAGTTTTCCGCCATGGCGATTGATGCAGATTTCAGATCTTCAGAATGGGCAGAGCAGCACAATATCTATCATTCGGTATCAGCAAATATTGCGGAGATGGATGCAAAACTCGAAAAGTTTTTGAATACACTAGCTTCGAGAAGCGAAGATGCTTTAGCTTTAATTAAAAAAGTTTCCTGGGAAGGAACAGAGCATTTTAATGAACTGATGCCTGCAAGAATTCACATGAGCGCGAGCTTAATTCTGGAAGATTCTGCGAAGAAAAACATTGAAGCAATCAAAGAAAGGTTGCGCGCAAAATAAAACAGGAGAAACACTCACCTAAAAAAGGTGTTTTCATCTTAAGTTCTGTTTTCTGGTGAAGTAGTTTTGTATCAAAAATTGATAAGGCTGTTTATTATGAAAACAGAATTTTTTATGTATTAATTAAAATTGCTGCATATTATTTTCACTTAAATTATGATCATGGGATCTTACGAAATATTTATTTTACTGATTTGTCTTTCAGCTGCATTTGCCTTTATCAATCAGAAATTTTTAAAACTGCCTTTTGTGATCGGGTTGTTTTTTTTGTCTACCGTGCTTTCTTTGGTAGTTCTTAGTTCCCAATTGTGGATGGATTTCGATGTACAGGGAATCGAAAAATATCTGGAAAACTCACACCTCGACAAGCTGATTATAGACGTATTTCTGGGTTTCCTGCTCTTTGCCGGTGCGTTGCATACCAATTGGGGAAATCTGCGTTCTCAGATAAAACCAATCACAAGTTTTGCTTTGGGAGGCGTGATCTTGTCTACAGGAATGATCGCCTGTCTGTTCTATTTTGCAGCAGGATCATTAGGAGTTGAAATCGATTTTGTGTACTGCCTTTTGTTTGGTGCGCTAATTTCTCCCACAGATCCTATTGCCGTATTGGGAATTTTGAAAGAAGCAGGTGTTCCTAAAAAGACGGAATCTATCATAATAGGAGAGAGTTTATTTAATGACGGAATAGGGGTCGTGCTCTTTATTGCTTTACTGGATACCTTGCGTGTTGGCAGTTTTAGCTTTGGACATTTCGGAATTCTTTTCATTCAGGAAGCGGTAGGTGGCGTTCTTCTTGGATTGGTTTATGGTTATTTTCTACATCTGCTGTTGAAAGCAGTCGATCATTATGAAACTGAAGTATTAATCACGCTTGCATTTGTAATGGGAGGATATTATCTGGCAAATCATTTTCATATTTCCGGAGCTCTTTCTATGGTGGTGATGGGATTGATGGTGGGGAATTTCCGTACCAGTGTTTCTATGAGTGACACCACACAGGAATATGTAAATAAATTCTGGGAATTGGTAGATGTCGTTCTGAATGCTTTATTATTCATTGTAATTGCTTTTGTTTTAATAGAAGTTGATTTTAAAACTGAATATGTGATCCTTGGTTTGGTATCGGTAATCGTTGTACTTCTTACAAGAACATTTTTGGTATATCTTCCGTTAAGCATTTTCCCTAAATTCTTTAAGCTTAATAAAAATGATGCAAGAATTATTTCCTGGGGCGGACTTCGGGGCGGGCTTTCTTTAGCGTTGGTTGTATCTTTACCTGCCAGTGCAATGAAAGATGTTTTGCTTGTTGCCACTTATTTTACCGTTCTTTTCAGTATTCTTATTCAGGGCTTGACGATTGGGAAGGTTGCAAAATGGGAAAAAAAATCTAATCAGTAATTTTCTCAAAAAAAAACTTTGATATCTGAAAATAAATAATAACTTTGTAATTCAAAGTTCTTTTTATGGATTCAAAAAACTATCACGAAGACTTATCACACATCCGTTCTATGATGGAGCGGTCTTCACGTTTTATTTCGCTAAGTGGATTATCGGGTGTTGTTGCTGGTTTGGCTGCCATTATTGGTGCTGTTTATGTCTATTTTGTTTTTCAGAGAGAAGGAATTGATTATTTTGATGGTGACAGAAATATTTTTGGAAAACACTTAGTGAATGAATTGGTCATGATCGGAGCTGTGATTCTGGTCATAGCCATTCTTAGCGGATATATACTCACCGCCAACAAAAGCAAAAAGAAAGGGCTGAAAATCTGGGATGCCACCACGAAAAGGCTTTTGCTGACTTTTGCTGTTCCATTGATAACGGGAGGATTGTTTTGTCTCATCCTTTTATATCACCATTTATTTATTTTGGTAGCTCCTGCAACGTTGATTTTCTACGGATTGGCTTTGGTAAGCGCAGAACGATATACTTTAACGGATATTAAATATTTAGGATATTGTCAGATTATTTTGGGACTACTTTCTTTTCTGTTTTTAGGATGGGGATTGGTTGCCTGGACGATCGGTTTTGGAGTTCTGCATATTGTGTATGGATTGATTATGCATAAGAAGTATAAATAGTTAGTTTTTTAGTTGGTAAGTTTTTTAGTTAGTGTGTAATTATTTAGTTGTTTGAAATTTTAATATGGGAACAATCACTGCGTTTAGAGATTTAATTGTTTGGCAAAAGTCTCATCAGCTTGTTTTAAATATTTATAGAATTACTTCTGGATTTCCAAAAGAAGAAACCTATTCGTTAACCAGCCAGATTAGACGAGCATCAATTTCTATCCCTGCAAATATTGCAGAAGGCTTTATTAAAAAAACTTTGCCTAATAAATTAAATTTTATTTCTCATTCTGAAGGTTCATTGGAGGAAGTCAGATATTATTTAATTTTAGCTAAAGATTTAGAATATATAGATTTGGATGAGTATATGAATATTGAAACAATGTGTGAAGAAGTATCAAAACTTATCAATGGCTATTCTAAAAGCATCAAAAATTACCACAAATCAGAATAAATAAAATGTGTCAAATTAACTACTTAAACTGAATAACTAAATAACTAAATAACTGAATAACTCCTATATTATGATCAACATCAATCAACTCAACAAAGAATTCGAAAGCCGTGTAAGATTGGGCATCATGTCCGTTCTTATGGTGAACGATTGGGTTGATTTTTCCGAAATGAAAAACCTGCTTGAAATTACAGACGGAAATATGGCAAGTCATAGTAACGCTTTAGAAAAAGCCCATTACATCGAGGTGAAGAAAGAATTTGTCGGTAAAAAACCGAAAACTTCGTATCGCGTCACTCAGTCGGGGAGAACTGCATTTACAGAACATTTGGACGCTCTAGAAAAATTAATAGGACGGTAAGCCTATATTTTTTTAAATATTTACTTTGAATTACAAAGAACTTTTAAAAATAAAAATAAACAGATCATGACACAAAAACAAAAAACTACCATTATTTATGCTGTACCAGCAGTTTTATTATGTATTCCATTAATTGGAAATTTTACTTCCAAAGAATTTAATTGGTCTGCAGGCGATTTCGCGATTGCAGCAGTTCTCTTGTTCGGAACGGCTTTTCTTCTCGATGTAATGCAGAGAATCATTAAAAACAGAACCTATAAAATTGTTATATCGGTTGCAGTTCTGCTTCTGCTGTTGCTTATCTGGGCAGAACTGGCGGTGGGTATATTCGGAACTCCCTTCGCAGGAAATTAACAACATTCATTTAAATCATGACCAGAAAACACTTTCTCAAAAGACTTATTCAGCTTTCGGTAATAGGTTCTTTTCCGTTATTTTATTCCTGGCGGATAGAACCTTTTTGGGTAGAATTCGTACAGAGAAAACTCCCGATTAAGAATTTGCCAATAGAGCTGGAAGGAAAAATCCTGATGCAGATTTCAGATCTTCATGTCGGAAACAGATTCGACTGGAATTTTTTGATTGAATCATTTCAAAAAGCACAACAATTTGAACCAGACTTCGTGGTTTACACAGGAGATTACGTCAACCACGGAACTTCCGAAGATCACAAAAATCTGCAAAAGGTGATGGAAAAAGCAGTTTATGGCAAGTTGGGAACTTTCGGGATTTTAGGAAATCATGATTACGGAAAAAACTGGAAAGATCTGGGCTCTTCAGAAACCATCTGCGAGATTCTTGAAAATTCCGGTGTTTCGGTACTCAAAAACCAACAACAGGAATCGTATGGCTTGAACATTATTGGCTTCGATGATCTTTGGTCACCCAATTTTGATCCCATGAAAATCATGAAAGATTATGATGCGTCAAAAGCCAATCTCATCCTTTGTCATAATCCCGATGTTTGCGATAAAGATGTCTGGAACGGCTATCAAGGCTGGATTCTCAGCGGACACACTCATGGCGGACAATGCAGAATTCCCGGAGTGATCACCCCAATTCTTCCGGTGGAAAACAAAAAATATGTTTCCGGTGAAATTGATTTGCAGGATGGAAGAATGCTCTACATCAACCGTGCAATCGGTCATTCTTTTCAGGTTCGGTTTATGGTTCGTCCAGAAATTACCGTTTTTACTCTCTCTCAAACTTAAAAATATTATTATGAAAAACGAATCAGTTATATACTTTGGAAAATGTATTTTCGGGCTTTTCTTTGTATTCGGAAGCATTTGTTTGCTGGGAAATCTCCTTACAAAAAATGATGAATTTGCAATCGCCGGATTTTTTCTTTTAATCTACGGAACGGTTGTTAATCTTGCTTTGGTTTTCGCTCTGCTCGTATATGGTATAGTGAAAAAAAACCAACTAAAGTATTGCCTACAATCCGTTGGGATTATTTGTGTCAATATTCCGGTTGCTATTCTGTATGCCTTCATCGGAATTAGTTTCAATTCGATTTAATATTTTTTAGGCGCCTTTTCCGCCCTCCGTTCCCGCTTTTTTGTGCCAACGCTTTTCCCTTCGTTTACAAAAAGAGCTTCACTCAGGTCGGGGCGTATGCAATTCAGCGCACATTATATCACGTTACGAATTTTTATAAACTTAACCAATATCAAATGAAAAAATTACGAGTACGTTTTATCATTTTCATGTACGAAAACTCACAAAGACAGTACAGAAAATATTTTAAAAAGAAAAAAAGACAATGGCAGTTCAATGAAAAGCAATTGCTCAGTTTTCAGGAAGATTCTTTGGGGCGAACTTTAGGTGAGTTTTACCACAATCACGGTTTCAGGATGATTCCAAAAATGGAAAACCACGATGTGTATCATTTAATTACAGATTTCGGAACCCATATTCAGGATGAAATTTCGATGCAGTATTTACTCTTCGGAAATGGAAAACGAAGTGCCTATCTTCTCGGAGTTCTTGCTTTAGGAACAATTGTTTTTCCGGAATATTTTAAAATTTATTTAAAAGCTTATCATAAAGGAAAAAACATGAAAGCTTTTCACCATTGGGATTTTGAAGAACTGCTCTGGCAGAATTTTGAAAATCTGAAAGACTTCATCAGACAAAAAGAAACTCCCGCTATCTTTTAACCTTCACCTTAATCTCAACCTCAAAAACTCATGAAAACACATCACTATATATTTCTTACAACCGCATTATTTGTTGTCTTATTCTACAACGAAAATGTAGGTCTCAATCTTGGTATTCTGGGAATTGTTTACTCATTTCTTACACTCTTTAGAACATCGGAACGAAACAGAACCAGAACTTTTGCTGTACTTTTGGTAACGGGCGTTCTTTCAAGTTTGGCTTTTGCCTGGTACGGAGATTTCCCTTCATTTTTAGTGGTTGTAATTTCTCTCTTACTGCTTTCTTACCGCTCACAAAACAGAAGGATGAAAATTCTTTTATTAATTCCGGTTTTTGTGGTCAATTGTTTCACCTTTATCTGCCGTTTTTTCAGTTTTGATTCCTGGCTTCCCAGAACCAATACTTCCGGTCTTTGGCAGAAAACTTTGGCATTTGTACTTATTCCTTTGATTTTTATTTCTGTATTCTTTGGAATTTATTCTGTAGGAAGCGATCATTTTGCGAGCGTTTTCAGTGATTACGAATTAGATCTCAATTTTTGGCAATTGCTCTGTATTACCATTGTAGGATTGTTTATCGCTTTCAATTTCTGGAATTATTCTGTAGAGAAATATATCTACAAACAAAATCATATTCTGGAAAACGACTTTACCGATAAAGATAAAATTCAGAAGCCCACCTATTCATTTTTAGATTTAAATTCTGAAAGAACGAGTGGCGTAGTTTCTTTCTTTTCATTAAATATTCTTTTGCTTTTTTTCATTGTGACATTTAATTATGAACAGTTTTATGAAATAGCAAAAACGCCGCATCAGTTATCAGAAGAAACTCATGAAAGAGTAGGTGCGGTAATCTTGTCTATTGTAATGGCAATTTTGGTTATTATGTTTTACTTTAAATCCAGTTTCAACTTCGATCCAAAAGCGGGTTTCATGAAGGCTTTGGTGAAAATCTGGATTGTTTTAAACGCTGTTTTGGTAATCTCTGCAATGCTGAAAAATTCAGAATATATTGTCAGTTACGGCTATACTTACAAACGTTTGGGAGTATGTGCTTTTTTAATTCTTTCTTTGGTGGGATTGGCAATAACTTTTATAAAAATTCAGATAAAGAAAAGAAATGTCTTTCTCTTTAATACGATGATCTGGTTTTTTTATGGAACAATTTTAGCATGCAGTTATGTCAATTGGGGCGGAATTATAACTTCTCAAAACATGAAAAGAAGTGATTTTGTGATTGATTATCATTTGCATTCCATCAATTTCAGTGAAAAATATTTGTTGAAATATGCTGAAGAAAAACACAATTCCCAATTGAAAAAGGAGGTTTTAGAAAAAGTAGAGAACGAAAGAGCTGAGACTTTTCTTTCTAAAGTCTTTTATTATGAAACCATTCAGAAATAAATTGATAAAATCGGATCTATAATTCCGATGATTATAAAAAAATCTATTATGAAAAAAACTGTCGCATTCCTTATTCCGCTAATTATTCTGTCATGCAAAAAAGAGGCTTCGGTATCCGAAGTTTCAGATAAAGATTCTATGATCGCTACAGAGCAGCCTGTTCAGAATTCAGGATTTGATTCTTCTGTAGATAAAAATTACCGGGATTCTGTGATCAATAATGCTCCGGTTACAAAAGAGGTTTTGCAGACCGGTGTGATGCGGGAAGAAAAAGACCGGGTCATTGTAAGAATGGCGGATGGCGAGCGTCTTCCGTTTACGATAGGAGAAGAGTTTACCGAAAAGCATGATAAGCTTATTTTGAAGATTTCGAATTTTAACAAGTCTGCTATCACTGCAAAAATTAATACCAATCAAAAGAATTTTAATATCAGATTCAATCAGATCAAACTTCCGGATGGCAAAATGGATGGTCCGTTCATGAGGGAAGTTACATATGATGTTCCTACATCCGGTGAAGTATGGCTGATTATTGGTAAAAACAATATGGCAGATGGGAAAACTACAGGAAGCTTTTCCATAACTGTAGAATAGATTTGGTATAATTTGTGCAACTGAAACTTTTAAATATCAATCAATCATTATGAAAAATATATTTTCAGCAGCAATTGTTGCTTCAGCGGCTTTAGTAAGTTGCGGAACAGTTCAGTCGGTTATTCAGAATTCATTTCCTTACACGGCAAATGTATTGGTCTCGACGGGTGTTCCTGCGAATAAAGAAGTTTCTTCCACTGCAACTGCTACCAACGTACAGACATGGTTTGGTGGAAATAATAATGCACAGATAAAAGATGTAAGGATTTCGGATGCTAAAATCTCCGTTGTCTCTCCGTCAGGAGGACAACTTAGTGCGCTGAAATCTGTAAAAGTTTACATCTCGTCCACAGGAACCAATGAGAGAATGGTGGCTTCAAGATCTGATATTTCAACCAACGCATCAAGTTTAAATTTAGATCTGAACAGTACAGGATATCTTGATGAGGTTGTGAAAAGTACGGGTGTCACCGTAAGAACAGTGTATGAACTGAAAAACCAGACATCTTCGGATATGAATCTGAAAATAGCACTCAATTTCAGCAGTGTACCTGCAAAGTAGTTCTATCGCGATATATCAAATAAAAAACGTCTTCCTATTTTGAAAGACGTTTTTATTTTATTTAAGGAAATGATTATTTAAAATCTACCAGTTCAACATCGAAGATAAGCGCTGCTCCGGGAGGAATTACGCCACCCGCTCCACTGTCTCCGTACGCGAGATCGGATGGAATGTAAAATCTATATTTAGAACCTTTGCTCATCAGTTGAATGCCTTCAGTCCATCCTTTTATTACGCCGGAAAGATTCAGTTCGATTGGTTTTCCGCCGTTTTTATCCGTAGAATCAAAAACAGTTCCGTCCATCAGTTTTCCGGTATACGTTACTGTAGCTGTATTGGAAGCTGTAGGTTTGGTTTTACCGTCACCTTCTTTCAAAACTTCGTATTGTAAGCCGCTCGCCGTTGTTTTTATATTTTTACTAAGCTTATTTTTAGCGAAGAATTCTGCACTTTTCTTTTTGTTTTCTTGTGCCTCTTGCTGCATCTGTGCCTGCTTTTTCTCGTTTTGCTTTTGCATAAAGCCTTGTAAGAAATTACTTAATTCCTCTTTTGGAAATAATTTTGTCTTATCAGAAAACTCATCTTTTATAGCCTGAGCCAAAAGATCCGGATCTATTGAAAATCCTTGTTTCTTAAGGTTTTGCGCAATATCAAGACCGATGTAATAAGATGCTTTTTGCTCATCTGTGTAAGATTTTTGTGCGAAGGCAAAGTTTACTCCTGTAAGAAGAACTACAGTAAATAATGTTTTTTTCATGTTGAATATCAATATATTTTTGCAAATTTAAGCTTTTGTGATGGAATCCATGACAATGGTTACCGGTCCGTCATTAATCAGAGAAACTTTCATGTCTGCTCCGAAGATTCCGCTTTCGGTTTTCAATCCGGATTTTGAAATTTCTTCTTTAAAATAATCAAACAAAGGAATGGCTTTGTCAGGTTTTGCGGCTTTAATGAAAGAAGGGCGGTTTCCTTTTTTGTAATCGGCAATTAATGTGAATTGACTGATACACAGGATTTCACCTGAAATATCCTTCACAGATAGATTCAGTTTATCATTCTCATCACCAAAAATTCTGAGATTGATAATTTTCTCAATAAGCCAGTCTGCATCAGCTTTTTCGTCATTCTCATCAATCCCGATGAGCAGCATCAGTCCTTTTCCTATTACTCCTACTTTTTGGTCATCAACTTTTACGCTGGCTTCAGAAACTCTCTGGATAACGGCTTTCATTTAATTATAAAGATTTAAGTTTTTAGTGGCCTGATCATAGCTCCAGAAATAAGTTTTTGGCGGAACAGAAGAAATTGCGGTTGGCTGACCGGTAATCAAAATCCATGTTGCATTGTCTTTCGGGCAAACAACGCTGATGTTGTCTTTAATTTCGAGAGTGGTATTGCTGTCCGGACAAAGATGTGGTGCATTTCTGTCGTATACTTTAAAATTGGCAGGTACATCTGAGGTTCGGACCACAATTAAACCGCGAGTTCCGGATTGCTGTTCATTGATGTAAACAGGCTGTCCGACGTAATTTAAATTATTGTAGGCAGCTAAGTTGAGGTTTAAATTAACACTGATCGGAGCGTTTGGGAAACAGCTTACCGTGTCTTCCCGGGTGCTGCATGAGTTGATGTTTAATAAACTGAAAGTCAGGAAGATGAAAAATGATATGATTGAAAAAGTTTTTTTCATTAGAATATAAATTTTTATATATTTGTAAAACAATAACGATTAACACGCAAAAACATTGTCCGACAAATGTCGGATTATTTTTTTATACTAAAACAAAATTTTAAAATTATGGCGAGCTATGTAACCAAGGAAGGATTAGAGAAAATGAAAGCCGAGCTTGAGCAATTGGAGAAAATCGAGAGACCGAAAATTACTCAACAGATTGCAGAAGCAAGAGATAAAGGAGATTTATCTGAAAATGCAGAGTATGATGCAGCCAAAGAAGCACAGGGAATGCTGGAAATGAGAATTTCTAAATTAAAAGATATTGTGACCACTTCTAAAGTAATTGATGAAACTCAGCTGGATACCTCAAAAGTTTCAATCTTAACGACAGTGAGACTGATGAATAACGATACAAAAAAAGAACAGGTTTTTAAATTGGTTCCGGATAACGAAAGTGATTTGAAATCTGGGAAAATATCTGTAAATACTCCTATTGCAAAAGGCCTGTTGGGAAAAGTAATCGGAGAGACAGCGGAAATTGTTTTGCCGAACGGAAACAAACTTTCTTTCGAGGTTCTGGACATTTCACTGGATTAAAATTTGAAAAAAAATATAATTCATATCTTTGAAAAAATAATATGAGCTCAATATTTACAAAGATCATCAATGGAGAGATTCCTGCGTATACCATCGCAGAAGATGATCATTTTATTGCTTTTTTAGATGCAATGCCTTTGGTAAAAGGCCATACTTTGGTTATTCCGAAAAAAGAGATCGACTTAATATTCGATCTGGAAAGTGAAGAATACAAAAACCTGTGGAGTTTTGCGCAAAATGTGGCAAAAAAGGTTAAAAATGCAATTCCCTGCGTAAGAGTAGGTGTTGCAGTGGTAGGCCTGGAAGTGCCTCATGCACATATACATCTCATTCCTTTAAATAAGGTTGAAGATATGAACTTTAAAAATGAACGGTTAAAGTTATCTGTAGAAGAATATACAGAAATTCAAAATTCAATAATTAATTCTTAACAAAAAAAGAAGAGTCGTGAAAAAGAAATTTTTTGCGATTTTCTTTACTTATATTACAATCAAATGAATGCAAACCAATGTTCTTTCTGTGGCAAGAAAAGAAATGAAGTGCAAATGCTGATCTCCGGCCAAAACGGATTTATATGTGAAAACTGCATAGAGCAGGCTCATTCTATAGTAAAAGACAGCGTTTCTCCGGCAGGATATTCTCCTGCAGAGAATATAGACGAATTAAAAAAACCAAAACAGATAAAAGAGTTTCTGGATCAATACGTAATCGGGCAGGATCAGGCGAAGAAGCAGCTTTCTATTGCGGTGTACAATCATTATAAAAGATTGCTTCATGCAAAAGACGAAAACCGTGAGGTAGAACTTGAGAAATCCAATATCATCATGATTGGTGAGACGGGCACAGGAAAAACTTTACTGGCAAAAACCATCGCTAAAGAGCTGAATGTTCCTTTCTGTATTGTAGATGCAACTATTTTAACAGAGGCAGGATATGTAGGGGAAGACGTGGAAAGTATCTTGTCCCGTCTTCTGATGGTAGCAGATTATGATGTGGAAAAAGCAGAAAAAGGCATTGTTTTTATTGATGAAATAGATAAAATTGCCAGAAAATCCGATAATCCGAGTATTACAAGAGATGTTTCCGGGGAGGGAGTGCAGCAGGGATTGCTGAAACTATTGGAAGGAAGCATTGTGAATGTTCCGCCACAAGGAGGAAGAAAGCATCCTGACCAGAAATACATACAGGTAAATACACAGAATATCCTGTTTATCGCAGGGGGAGCTTTTGATGGTATTAAAGAAATCATTGAAAGAAGAATGAATAAGCAGGCAATAGGCTTTAGTTCTGAAAAAATAAATCAAGTAGGAGAGGAGGATGATATATTAACCAATATCAACGCGATAGATCTCCGTACATTTGGATTGATTCCTGAACTTTTGGGGAGATTCCCGATCATCACTTATCTGGAAAAACTGACGAAGGAAACGATGGTAAGAATCATGACAGAGCCCAAAAACTCAATTACCAATCAGTTTGTAGAACTCTTCAAAATGGATGGTACAAAACTGGTGTTTACAGAAAGTGCTGTGGAAAAAATTGTTGATGAAACGATGGAAAAAGGACTGGGAGCAAGAGGGTTACGCGGAACTACCGAAAAAGTGTTGGAAGACTATATGTTCTCCATTGGTGAGGATGAAGAAATTGTTTTAAAAAATGATAATATTTTGATTAGTAAGTGATTTTAATATTTTTTTTAAAAAAAAATTATATCTTTGCAGGGAAGATTGTATTAACACAAAAAAATAATCTACAATGAAAAAAAATTTATTAACTATAGGACTTTTATCCCTAACTGTCTCTATAAACGCACAGACCGTTCTGCTGCATTTGGATTCTTCAGCCAAAATGTACGTGAGCAATGGAACTCTTGTTTACAATGGCGGAGGCCTGCAAACAAAAGGTTCCGGAGCTACAGCCCCCAATATTGAAAATCATGGTAATTTTATGGTTGTAGGTAATACAACTTCAGATGTTTTCAGAAATTTGGATAGTTCCGGTGCTGAAGTCTCTACAGGTGTTTCCGGAACATTTGTCAATAAACTCAACGAAGCATCAAATTTCGCTTTACGAAACACCGCTCCTCAGGGGAACCAGACGGTACCACTTTCCACATTAAACTATACATATGGACAGTTGTATATTTCAGGTATTCCACAAACCAGACTTACAGGTGTTATAAATCAAGAATTCACATCAGTGAATCATGGTGCTTATCAGCAGATTGGGATTCCATTCTGGGATAAATCATTTACTTCTCTTTCTGAGCTTGGTAAAACATTTAATACCACAAGGTTTTTACAAAATGAAGCCTTGGTTTGGAATAATGCTAATACGGTATTTGATAATCTTACGACGGCCAATATCGGAAGCTCAGCCCGACCTGCATATTCATATTATATCTTAGGCGCTGGTGGTAGCGGATCTGCGTGGGCAAGTAATGGATTGGCTACAACAAGAACCCTGGTTGGAAGACCGGTTTCAGATCAGGAGAATTTTCAGGTTACCTTATCAGGGGCCGGATCCACAGTGAACTATGGAACAGGAGGTAATGCGGTGAACGCATACAATGAAAAGTATAACACCTATTTAGGTGATTATTTTGCATATACAGATTTGCAGGGAAATATTTGGGATGGGGTGAATTTCGGGAAAAATTTATATTTTTTCTCAAATCCATATCTTACAAATTTAGATCTAAATAATTTAATAAATCCTGCTGATTCTAATTATATCAGTAATCTGAGAGGTATAAGATTTGAGCCTACTGCCGGTGGAACTACCTATGTGGCTGGCCAGGGAGGGAGTGCCATCAGTTTTAAATTTGTTTCAAGAAGTGGAAACACCTGGGTTGGAGACACAGAATATTTGAATGTAAGACCATTTGGTTCTTTTGTGATCAAATTGTCTAATAATACAACTGTTCCTGCTCCTGTATTAAATTTTGCCAACTTAAGAAGATTTAACTACCATTCCAGAGCGACAAGTACTGCCTATTCTGTTACGGCCAGTAAAAACGGCCAGAATAATACTACCAATGGGCAAAGCGTAAAGCAGCTTGCTGTGATAGGTCTTGATGCCAATGGTAAAGAACTGGCAAGAACCTACTATGTAGTATCTCCTAACTCTACCACTGGTGCTTCATCCAATGCAACGAGCCAGGTTGGTAATAATAATACGTATAATCTGGGGACTTATGAAGAGAATCCTACCACAGGAGGATACGATACAAACTATCAAAATGCTTACTGGTTATATATTAACGAAGCGAATGATAGTTTTGCAGGGAAAAATATAAAAATGGTAAGATATACATCCAATATATCTTCATTCAAATTTTTTATTAAAGAAAACGGAGAACCTATTGCTGCAGGAACACATCCTCTGTCAACAGGTATAGGTTTTTATTTTAAAGGTCCAGATGGTATTCTACAGCCTCTTACTCAAGGTCAGGTCATTCCCGCCACAGGCATTGTAGAGCAGGAGTACGATTTGTATTATGGTCAGCCAACATCAGTTCTGGCATCTTCTGAAACACAAAAGCCATCCAGAACAGTTGTTGTATATAACCCTGCAATTGAAAATTATATCGTAAGATTTGATCCTAATTGGAAAAATGCTGATATTCAGGTTTTTGATATGAGTGGAAAATTAGTTATTTCTCAAAAAGGTATTAGTGCTTCTTCTGATTATACAATCAAACTGCAAAAAAGTCTAAAAGCAGTATATCTTGTGAAGGTTGTTTCTGAAAAAGGACAAATAGTACAGACTAAAATTGAAAGATAACGGTAACTCAATAAACATATCAAAATGAAAAAAAATATATTACACTTGTTCATCCTCACCTATTTTTTGTTTAGTGGATTTTTGTACGCTGGAAATGATATACCTCAACCCCCGGCGATGGCAAGACCAGGCGGCGGCGGTGGTGATACCGGAACTCCAGGAGCTGCTGCATCACCAATCGACATGTACGTCTACGTTTTAGGTATTGCAGCCATTTTAATGATTGCGTTCTTTGCAAAAAAATATAAGACCCATAAAATATAAAAAAACATTAAAATATTTTAAACTCTCTGATTAGTTCAGAGAGTTTTTTTTATTTTTACACTATGAAAAAAATATTCGTACTATCCGGAATGTTATTCGTATTTTCTCTGAAAGCTCAGTTTTCGGTGAGCATACATGCTCCTGCAGATTTTAATGAAAAGGAAGGGATTTTATACACACTCAGCGGTTCCAAAGATATTATTGTCACCAAGGAACAGAATAAGAGTAATTCCTGGATTTTTAAATATCCTAAAAATTATTCCGGGATGATGAAGGTCTATTTTCCTAATACGAACAATACGGTAAGTTTTATTTCTGAAAATAAGAATGTTGAGATCAAGCTTGAAACTCAGAATAATAAAATTAAAAACGTTATTTATCAGGACGAAGCTAATAATCTGATGAATAGTATTCAGGAGTATTCTCAGAAAAAGGAACTTATTCTTCCTGCATTGATGCAGATTAAGGAATACTATAAAGATGAAACAGATTTCGGAAAAGCCCTCGTTAAAGAAATGGGCAATCTTTCTGGTTCCAACAGTATAGATCATGCAAAACATCCTTTTGTATATTATTATAATACGAACTACAATAAATATTTATCCAATGATACTTCCAAAAAAGTAAGTATGGATGAGATTATAGACTTTTTTGATAAGTCTAATGATATGTTGGAGTCTTCATCATTAGTACGGCCTATTTTGGTTGCTTACCTGAACAATGGAGGCAATTCAAATGTAGGTTCATCGGTTGACAAATTACTAGACCGGTTAAAAGTAGAAACTCCCCGTGGACAAACGGTTTTATCAGAACTTATAGATATTTTTGATGTCTATGAGATGACGGAGTTTAAAAACAAATATTTAACATTAGCAAAAAATCTGAAATGTACCATTACAGACCGTTTGGCGACCACTCTAAAGGCGAATGCTAATATTGAAATAGGAGCTGTATTTCCCAATTATAAATTTCAGTCACCAGTCAACACTACTGCCAAAACTATTGCAGATGTAAAAGCAGATAAAAAAGTCATTGTTTTCTGGTCTTCTACATGCTCCCATTGTGAAACTGAGCTTCCGCAGCTTTTGGCGAAATATAACGAACTGAAGGCTAAAAATATTCAGGTTATCGGACTTTCTTTAGATGTTGATAAAGATTCTTATACCAAAAAAATTATAGCTTTTCCATGGATTAACGATTCTGAATTGAGAGGATGGAACAGCTCGTATGCAGAAACGTATAATGTACATGCGACACCGAGCTATTTTATTTTAGATGCTAACAATAAGATTATCAGCAAGCCAGATCATGTAGGTGATGTTTTGACCTATTTAAATGTAAAATAATTTTGGAGAGTTGTAAATATTTTCTATATTTGCACCACCAAAAAGGCGAGGTAGCTCAGTTGGTTAGAGCGCAGGATTCATAACCCTGAGGTCACGGGTTCAATTCCCGTCTTCGCTACAATAAAAAATCCGTATCATGTTGATTAAAAACATTTTACGGATTTTTGATTTTTAATAATCCCGACATAATCCCGAAATAACTATTCTTTTCTATATTATCTTGTTCTTATCAAGATTTTTTGATATGGTTTGATGAACAATATGTCTTCTTTTTCTAATTTGATTTAAGAAAATATCGTTATTAAAAATATTGCTACATCTTTGAATATAGCTATAATAATTAGAATTATGTTTTTTAGAAAATTCTTTATGAGAAAATTCGTAAAAACCTCTTTCATTTTTTGTCAATGAATATCTTCGTCTGTTAAGTTTTGATATTTCTGTCTTATCAGAATCATTTATCTTTAAAGGCTTATTATACAACTTTCTTATCTGATTGACGAAGATGGCTCTTTTTGATTGGGGGTCTTTTAACATTAATTTGTTAGCTCTCCGGCATCTTCTTTTAGTTATTGAAATTATTCTCCGATAATATTTTGATAAGTTAGATGATTTTATGACAGTATTATAACCTCTGTATTCAAAACCTAAATAAATAAGAGGGGCGTGTTTTTCAATAGTTTGATTATCTTCGAAATTTTTTATTTTAAAAGATGTCAATCTTCTTTTTGAATGTAAAGGAGAATACTCCACAAATCTAAATATAAAACGTTCAGTTTTATGTTTACTAATTTCAACCTTGCTTTTTTCAATCAATTTATTGATATAATCTTCAATTTCGTTAGCATCTTTAATATCGCAAATAATAATAATATCGTCAGAATATCTTCTATAATATACATTCTTAGGTCTTACAAAATTTTCTACAATTGACAGGTCGAAATCATAAAGATATAAATTTGCTAGGGTGGCACTTATTGGTAACCCTTGTGGGATTCCGATTTGTATTTTTTTATAATCTTCAGCTCTATAAAAAGGATTCTCATATATTCTTAGTTGCCCTTCCTTTATTGATTTTCTAAATTCAATGTTAGATTCAAAGAAACACTTAAAACCTTTTTCTCTTCTGATTTTTGCTAATTTACTTTCATCAAATGTGTTTCTTTTATTTTTATTTTGTCTACCAAATTTTCTTAAATCATCTAATAATATATATTTGAATTTAGTGCAAGATTTAAATACATTATAATGATCGTCAGGAAGTTTTTTAGTATTTAATAACCATTGCCATTTTTCTTTTAAATATTGATGATCTATTGACGAAAAAAAACTTTTTAAATCAAATGTTAGTACACATACTTCTGCGGAAGTGGCTCTTTTTTCAATTTCGGAAAAAGTTTCTTTAGCAAAATGAATTGTACTTTTTCCTTTGTCTGAATTTTCAATAAGTATTTTTCTGTATGCATTAATACAATCATCCAATAAAGGATTTGCGGTTAATTTATCTTCATAAAGTTTGTTTAAAAGTTCTGAATAGTAACTATATATTAATGCATCCATATGACCAGCGTAATGTAATGGACGAATTTTATGGCTCTTTTCCGGTTTATTTGTTTCTAAGTTATAATGAGAGTGTTTTCTTTTTGTTGAAGAATTTTTAAATGAGTCTCCCTTTTTGTATTTTCTTTCTTTAATAATATTATGTATTAAAGGGTAAAATGCATAACTTTTAACAAATGTAGGATCTTCTATATTCTTTTTATAATACTTCCAATTCTCACCAAGCTTAAGGCTAGGAGAAATATGTAGATAACCTTTTTCTTTTATCCAATTTGGTTTTATCATATTAAAATGCTTGTAAAAGCCAATAACGTTATATAATTACATACACTAAAGTCGGATAAGTACCCAATTACTGAGTCATTGAAATTTCCGTAAATTGATTGAAATATCTCTTGATATGGCTCAATCGCTGATAGTAGAACTGATTAATAAACAAATTAAACAATTAATAAAATGGAGGCAAAACAGAAGAAGATAATATATAAATTTATCTATTTGCTAGTTATCGTATTATTTAATAAATTTGTCCTACTGAGTTACCTGCATTGCAGTGAACCCAATTTGATGAAATTCTACATCCTTATAACCACTGTTATAAGTAAATCTAAAAGACCTATTATCCTATACCAAACGTAATTAAACTACTTTTACAAGCAGTCCAAATTTAATTAAAATTTATTATATTTGATTCAACCATGAAAATAAAATATAATGTCAAATTTTTCTTTAGGAAACTTTGTATCCTTAAAAAACCATCCATATTTGAGCGATACACATAGTATTAAAATTGCTTCAAATCCCAATGTTACTCCACCTATAATGGTTATTGTAGAAACTCTTAATAAAGACGAGGAACATAATACATCAAATGGGAGAAAATACGAGAATCAAGTTAAATGTATTTATTATTCTCACAAAGAAGGTAAATTTGTTGATAGGTGGTTTAAAATAAACGAATTAAAATTGATTGGGGGATGTAACACAAATCTTAATATTGATACATTTATAGATATTGATAAATATGATTTAGAATATATCAAAGATACCTTTTCAACAAATCTTGTATGTCTAAAATCTGTAGATTTTGAATTAAATAAAAAGAAAGTATTTTTAGATAACACTGATGGAAAAAGAAGTAATAAAGAAAATCATCATTTAGATTTTTTACCACCAGTAATGACAATAATTGATGTTGTTAAAAATAAAGAAGAGGTTAAATATTCACAAAAAGTAGAAAATAAAAAAGAGAAAGATTGTTCTAAATATCTATTTAAATGCAAATGGTATAATCCACACACGACCTCATATTCAGAAGATTTATTTCCTGTATGTGCATTAGGCTTAATTTCCTTTGATGAAGAGGATATTAGGATTAAAAATAATCTTATTTCTGAAGATATATTTATAACTCTAAATTTATCTCAGAAAATAGAACTTGAATCTTCTAAACAAACAGTTATTAATAAACTAATCTCGATTAAAGAAATCATATATAATCATTATTATTATGAGGTCGGATATTTTGATTTATTTTCTAATCAGTATCTAAACGTTGAATTGAATAAACTGAGCATAGTCTCAACAATAGAAAAGAAAAAAATATTTGGGAAAAAATATCCCGAATATGATAAAAATATAACACCTGTTAGTTTTAAAATATTTTCGGAGGGCGCATATTATCAAATCAAATATTTAGATAAACTTAATCGAGTTACGACAAGAATAATTAAATATATAGAAAAGTCTGAATGGACTGATAAAGATGATGAAACGGATCATAAGTTTCTTGTTGCAAACTGTTTATTGAGAAATGGAAAAATTAGGCATTTTAATCTTGATAGAATAATAGAAGTTAAAGAAATATTAGGCGGATCTACGCTATTTGAGGGAGCTTAAGTAACGTATAAAATTCTCTTATTAACTATTAAACACCCTTCTAAAATAGTTGGGTGTTTTTTTATTAGTTAATTTTTTCTGTAATAATCTTCATTAATTGGATATTTAGTTTTTTGTTCATGTAATTTAGAGAAGTTTAAAACGTAATTGTCATATCCTACATATTTCAATATCAATAAATTTAAGAGTGTGTATAACTTTGTAGATGCATAATATAGATCTGCATCCTTTTCTTCAATAGAGCGATTTTTCCCTAGTTTTCTAAAGTCTGGAACTCTACCATGAAGAAATGCATTTCTCGACTTAATGACCTCTAAATCTGTATCACTAATAGCAATTCCTAATTCTTTAAAAGGGGCTAATAATTTTTCTTGATTAGTCATTTGATTTATATGCTGGATCTTTCCTTTTAGAGTTTCTATATCGTGAAAAGAATCAAAATCTTTATATTTATCAAGAACTGCATATAGTTCATTTTGGAATGTAATACAATCTCCCTTTGATGTTATAGGAGTTTGTCTTACTTTAGATTTGCTTGAAATTATGCTGGATAATGTTTCTAATGCAATTGAATATCCTCCCGGTCGGAAAACTAAACTTGTATTATTTGCCTCAATAATCAAAAATAAAACGGTTAAAAAATCATCTTCTTCAATAGATAACTGACATAATTTTGAGAATTCTTCTTTTGTTAAATTTCTTAAATTGTAATTTTTATAAATTTTCTCAGCTTTACTTTTGTTTCTCATGCTCACCCACGAATATGCATTAGAATTAATTGGTTGCCAAAAATTTTTCATTCCATCTCTCAAAGTCCTAAAATAAAAAGATGAGAAAGTATCCATTTTTTTATTATTGTACGCAAAATAATAGCCTTTATCAGCAATATAATTACCAGTTATATAGCCAAGAGAAATGAGTAAACTATGACATTTTGTGCTGAACTCGTCAATACTTTGCTTTGTATCCGATTGTATAATTAGATAGTTATTTTGGTCTTTATTTTCGAGAAGGATATAAAAATTTTCTCCGCAAACTTTTATATTAGTTCCATTTATAGATGAACGATTGTAGTTTTCTCGTGAATATCCATAAGAACTCAATTGGAAATGAAAATTAAAATTACTTTCCTTGATTGGTATAATTAGTTTATAATACTTTTTTGTCTTAGGTTTAAAATTTAAACTCGTAAATTTATAAAGATCACAAAAAACAGAACCTCCGGAAAATTTTGAAACGAACAGATTGACTTTTAGACTGAAATTTTTAGTAGTGAATGTTATGTTTTTTAATTCTTTTTTAATACTCATTAATTCATAATCCGCATTCTCAATTTCAATTTTATAGTTTTTTTTAGAACTACTTAATTGTATTTCATTAAATCTTTCCAGAATAGAATTTCCAGATGTGAAATTTCCTAGATGCACATTGCTTTCTAGCATCTCTAATTGTATTATTGGAGATAAATTGTAAAAGATGGGATAGTCCTTTCTTCTTTTTGCCATTTAATATTTTATTTCGTCATTATATTTTACTTTTTTCTTCAGTAGTATAGACAACTAGATCAGCATCATTTTCAAAATTGGTATTGTAAACCTTTTGTGCGGAAATTTTTGAACCCATTCTAAAATTGTTTAGATATGTCTTAGGTGTAAATAAATTAGATTCATAATTTAAGTGTATGAATTAATTCATAGTAATTTCTCGAATTCTGTCAGATAAAAATGTTTCTGTGAATTGAGGATTCCAATCATTATAATTTTCTAATATTTGAATTATATCAGTGTCAACAATCGGAATAATTAAACCTCTTCCATCTCTAAAAGTATCTTTGCATCTGTTCATGAATAAAGTGAAATTATCAATGCTTCTACATAATAAAAATCCAACTTGTCCACGATTAAATGAAAACCTACCACCGATTTGGTCTAGCTCTGGATTTGCAACTTCTCTAGAATAATTTTTACATTCTATAAAAATATAAGGACAAGGTATTCTTAAGTTTTCGGAAAGTCGCTTGAATACGCCTGATTTTGCAGCATTATCAAATGTAATATCGATACGTTTCCTGCCATTATGGATCTCTCTCTCTTTTATAGGGTTTATTAAATGAGGGTAAAATATAATCTCTAAAATTCCTATTACTAAATTATGATATGCGGATGCTCCATCATTGCCAGGATTAATATTAGCCAAATCAGCTATTAATCTTCTTGTTATTTCTTGAATATTTATTTCTGTAATTTCTAAATTAACTAATGACTCAATATCATCAGCTTCATCTTTAAACTGCTGTAAAACCTCTGGATTCGCATTTGTAAATCTTCTTAAAAAATCTTTAGAATAAGGATTAATTTCTTTTAAACTCTTTTTTGTCACGAAGGGAGTTCCATTATTTCTTGTGCCTACTAGGGCAGTTTGAAGTCTTATATTTTCATTTTGAAGAAATTCGAGGACAAATTTATTATAATATTTATCTGGAGTATATGACTTACTGAATGAAACGATGCCTTTAGGGACAAGTAAAATTTTTCTATTTTCAATAACTAGCATCTCAGAATAGCTATTTATCCATTCATCATCTTCTTTATTCCAGTAAAAACCAATGGGGATATTTTGTAATAAAGGTATATTATGTAATTTACACTGATTAATAGTATAATCAGCTAAGTGCTTTGTTATAATATTCGTTGTCATATCTGATAATTTGTCCTTACCAAATTTATCTACAAATAAAATATTATCTTCAATGTCTTGAATTAGCCCTGTTTGGATAGCTCTACTCCTAAGTAAATTATCGTAAATTTTTTCTGTGTCTTGACTGCCTACACCTCTTCCTTGTGGATTTCCTCTGGATAGACCTAGACAAGTTGAATTTGGTTCTCCTAAATGTTCAAAAAGTCTTTTTGCTTCAATTTCATTTTCAGCTCTGATTAAATCTACTAATTTTTGAAAAAAACTCCTTATTGTTAACGTTGCTTGGAAAGACCAATGGTCATTTTTTCGACTCAAAAAGAAAGGGTCAATAAATAAAGGTAAATCATTATTTATATTAATGTCCACAAAGTCTAATTCTGCTTGAGATTTATTTAAATTAAAGATTTCGCTGATTTTCATGTTTATTAGTTTAGTGTTTATATACGTTTATGGCTTAATTGTATCTCATGGTAAGTTTAGTTTTTTAAAGTTATCCAATTTAATTCAAATAAATTTACTTTCCTTAAGATAAAGTACATAGCAAAAAGGTTATTTTCATAAAATACGAATTGAAGTTTTTATAAAATAAAATGATAATTGACTTGATAACTTTGAAGTCAATAATTATGAAGAATGAATTGAACTATGATGTAGAAGATTTTATTGAAATCTTTGCTTTGCTAAAAGATGTTATTACTGATATTTATGCCTTTGCTCCAACATGTTTATAAGACCGATTTTATTATTTTTTAGTTTCTATTAATCAGTTTATTCCATATCTCTAAGGGAGTGGATCTAAAATCATAAATATCGGAAAGTGGAATTACATTATATTTTTCAGAATTTTCAATCTCAAGGTCATAATTTATCATGGTATTATTTTTTTATTTTATTACAAATCCAATTGAGTATCAAAAAGATTTTACTTCATCCCCAAATTTTGTAAAATACACTTTTTTAATATCAGTAGTATTCTGATTGGAGATATACACAATTAAGTCCGCATCAGTTTTCAACTTAACCTCTTTCCAGAATCCCGGTTTTACCTCATCATCATGCGAAACTTTTTTTACAATTAGATCTGCTTTGCTTTTATCTTTAGTAATGTAAATAACCAGATCAGCATCATTCTTAAATTTTGTATAGTAGATTTTTTGAGCGGAAATTTTTGAACTCAAAAATATTAGGATCAGAAAAGTAATTTGAATAATTTTTATCACGATTTTTTATTTTACTCAAATTTAATAAATTACTGTTTGATTTGCATTTTATAAGTCAATTCCAATTAGATTATTTTATGGCAGATGAGCTTACTGTGATTTTCAAAAATCAGCTCTCGAAAATTTCAATTTATCAAATCTTTAAAATCTACTGCTGATTTTTCATCTGTCAAATTTTAATTTATATAAAATTATATTCTTCGGATTAGTTATATTTGTGATTGTAAATAAAAACCAATTTATTTGGTAAAATAATATTCGTACTTAAATAGTCTTGTAAGTAGAAATCGGCAAAATTTCAATTATAGAACAAGACGGATTTGTTAGTACGCCTGTAAAGGCGTATTCGTTCCGTTGTTCTATATGGCTTTGCCGAGCCTCTACTTACAGCGTGAATTGAATACGCTGTTTTTTTCTGCTACGGTTTCCCGTAAAGAATTTTTATAGCGTTTTATTAGCTTTGAAAATTAAAACAAATATGGGAACAAATGATTTACAGCCTCAGTCTAAGGCGTGGTATGACAACAAAATCTTACTAATTCTTCTTCTTTTTATTTTACCACCGTTAGGTATTTATGCGATGGCAAAAAACAAGACGGAAATTTGGAAAAAGATATTTTACATTGTTCCTGCTTCTCTTTCTATTTTCTTGTTTTTGATGTTTTTGATTGTTGCCATTACGAATGATGATTATAAAACTGCTATGACTTTTTACAATAGCAAAAACTATATGGAGGCATATAAATATTTTAATAGAGTATCTCCAGATGATGAAAATTACAAGGATGCTGTAGCAAAATTAAAAGAACTGCAACCGAAATTCGATAGTATAACTTCGGAAAAAAGAAAAAAAGAATTTTCTAAAGAAGAAATAAACCCCCAAAAATTGAATATGGATGAAATTGCGATTCTTAAAGATTTTCAAAAAAAATGGGCGGATAGCTTAGTGCGAATTGAGAATACTCCAATTAATGGAAATCATCTAATAGGTAATAAAGTTTCATCGCCAGATAGTATTCTACTTGAATATTCCAAAGGAGTTACTAAAGAGGGATTTGATATTAATCTCGAACAGGACACCGAATTGTATAGGAAATTTTATAAAGAGGCTGTCTCTAAAAGGCTGGGTAAACAGTATGCAGATTATCCGGTTTATATTTCTCCTATTGCTAATAGAGAAGTTATTTCTAAAATGGATCGTAATACGGAATATACTCATCCGGCACTTGCTTTTCGTGGAATTGACATATATAAAGGGAACAGTGTTTATAAAGAAAAGATCGGTTATATTGAATGTGTATTGGATGATCCCGACAAAGACAGATTTGATATGTATAATGAAATCGTAATTGTGCGGAGTAAAAATGGTAAAATAAAAATTCCTTATGCAAAACTCAGGAAGATTTATTGGACTACAGTTAAAGAAAATGATGTTACAAAGACCGTTCAAAAATGTATTAATTTTTAATCTATAATATGAAAACAACAGTTACAATTTTTTTAATTCTACTTTCATCGTTTACCTCATCGTTCTTTTGTCAGAGTACAAATACAAAAGAATATTTAAAGGCGACTAATAACCTTTGGAATGTCTGCTATGATTTTAGAATTATTAAAGACTCAGAGGACTCAAATACGGATCGAAATTCCTCACTACCTACAATTAAAAGAAATATTGAAACCGTAAAAAAAGAGTATGGTTTATTGAGTTCTAAATTTCCAAATGATCCAGATGTGAAAAAATTAGATGAATGGATTAAAACGATTGAGAGCTGTTATGTAAGTTTGAAAGGGGAGAAGTGGCAAGCAGAGCCAGTTTGGCAAATAGGGTTCTCTCTCATAGAGATGGATCTTAAAGATTTCGTAAATAATAATCTTTAAAAACTGACATTAAATATTAACTTTTGAATCCGGAAAAATTTCAGCAATATGTACTTTACCTAGAAATGATTTTTGTATTCATTTTCTTGTTTAAAGGGTGGGGGTAAAAATATTACTGTATTTTTTAAGTTTTCAAAAAATAAAAAATCATAGATCTCACCTAGTGTAATTTAAAACTCTCAGACACAAGAGTGTCTATTTCTATCCATAATCTGCACTTATCCTAAGTAAATAGTGCATAAACATTGAAAGGAATAAAGAAGAGGTTTACTAAAATGTAAACCTCTTCTTTTGTCCTTATCCCACCCCTCTATGGTTTTGGTTTCCCTTTATTGATGGTGTTTGCAAGACTGTTTTGCTGGGTAGATGTAAGATTAAGTGTTTTTACAAAAGATAGCAAAATTGTTGCTTTTTTATCCATTGGAATTACATTTAAGTAAGAACTTAATTTTTTAAATTCTGGATATATCTTTTCATAAATAAGATTTTGTATTTCGCTCTCTTCTTGTGTTAGATTTGCTTTAGGTAATACATAAGGTAAAATACCTATCAATAATCTCATTCTCTTCTCATAATCCATAACAGGGAAGTTTCTTACTTCTTTAGTGAAATGTTCCATAAATAACTCTGTGAGTTCCTTTCTCAGTTCTTGTCTGATGATGTTTTTGGATCCCGGTTTTCTGCCGGAATTTCTTGAATTTTTTGCGCTCATTTTTAAATGTTGTTTGGCAGTTTTCCTATATGCCCCAAATGGTAGACAAAATCATTTGCAAAATCAGCTTTTTTTCTTGGACTTCGATTTTCAAAAATGTATAAGTGAATAACACCTCTTATACTGTTGTAATAAATAACCAGAAAATCTTTCTTATTGTTTGGTTTTACATTGTCACCATAGTAATAATTATGTCCTATAGGAATCAAACCTGTAAATAATATTTTCTTCCGGTTTTTAAAACTTTGAATTACGAACTTTGCCCGCTGTTTTTTCAAAAAATCCTCGTTAGGGGTTTCAACTCTGATAAAAGGAATATCAGATACTATCTTGTTTCCTACAATATCATAGGTATTCAAGATTTTACTTTTTTTGTATTGGCAATGTACATATACAATAGTTTTACTCATTTGATTAATGTTTAGAGTTAACTTCTTGCTTTAACATTGCTTTCTCCACATCTTTAGCATTGTAGAGAATCCTTTTTCCAATTTTTAAAGGAATAAGAATTTTGTTTTTTTGCCAATTGTTTAATGTAACTAAAGATACTTTTAACTTTTGGCTGACTTCTTTTCTTGTTAGAAATTCGTCTTCAATTGATTTAACGCAGGTGGAAAAATTTTCTTTTTGGGAATCAACCTCTGTTGTTTTTTCCATTATTTCCTGTACTACTTCCCTGATAGCAGATTTGAGTAATTCTTTACCCTCATCTGTCAGAAGTAAAGAAAACATATTACTTTACTTCTTTAGATTAAAATTGTTTTCATTGTGTGATAAAATTAATCTAAAAAAAATTAAATGCCAAAATTTTTTAATCTTATTTTATTTGCAATTATCTGATAATTATATACTTGTCCTAGGATAAGTATTTGGAAATACCTATAAATAAAGAGTTTTTAAAATATTAAAAATTTACACTTTTTAATGTTGGTTTAGGTGTTTGAATTTCATTTTGTAAATCCCAGTATTTAGCTAGTTTTTCTACATGCTCCTCTTGTGTAGTTTTTATGTATTTCATAAACTGAGAATGGCTTTTATGTCCTGTAATAGCCATTATAGTAGCATCATCTTGTTCTCCATAAAGGTTTGTTGCAAAACTTCTCCTACAGGTATGACTAGAGATGAGCTTCCACTTTGGATAATGTCCTTTCTCTTTTCTATTTGTCTTAGGATTTTTTATATTACCTAAGATTATTTCATCAATTTCGGCTTTTTTACATACTTGTTTAATGTATTCATTAAATTTTTGTGAAGAAATTATTCTAGGTACTTGATTATTTCTTTTTGAAAGAACATATTTTACTTGAGCGTGAATTGGGATCTTGACTGTACTTCCAGTTTTCTGTGTTTCAGCGACAACAATTCGGTTTTCATTAAATAGAAAATGTTGTATTCTTGATAGATCCGATATTCTTAATCCTGTCCATAAACCAATAATAAAAAGGTCTCGTGCATTGTCCAGTTTTTCATCTGCTGATAGGTCTAAATCAAAGATGAGATTAATTTCTTCTTTATTTAAATAAGTGTCAATTGGTTCATCTCTTCTAAAAGTAAATTTGCTACTTTCCGCCTCAGAGTTAGTTTCCAGCTTTTGTTCTTTAGCCTCTTTTATAAAACCTTTTATAGTAGAAATATTTTTCTCAATTACTGTATTAGAGTATTTTTTTTCAATTTTTAAAAAAGAAACAAATTGTCGGTGAAAGTAAAGATCTATGTCGATTATCTTTAGGCGAACTTTTTTCAAATTTTCATATTCTCTAATAATTCTCTTTACAGTATTATATTTTTGAATTGTGCGAGGTGAAATAACTTTACCCGATTTATTATTTAATCTAACTTCTGATTCTTTGGCAAAGTTTTCTATAAATTCACCAAAATATATTCTATGTTCCTCAATTCCCTCCGGTCTTTTGTGATAATCGTTAACAACTTTAGTGAGCCATTTTGAATTGATAACTTCTCCTTTTGTGTAATCAAGAGTAAACATTCGTAAAATTTCCTTTTTTAAATTCTCAACTAATGGCATAAATTGACTTTTAACCTCTATATCGGCATTCGGCTTGAATTTTTGCATTTTCTCACTCCAATCAATTGGATTTACTAGAATGTCTGATTTTGCATTACAATCGATATTTCTACCATGATAAAACCGAATGTTGAGGTTTGAAGGATTACTTTTTTTAATACAAGAGAACTTAATATTTGCCATGATCTTCAATTATATTTTCAAATATAATTAAATCCCGACATAATCCCAACATCTGTCTTTATTTTATTTAATTTATATTTTTCCAATTACTTCCTTAATGTCTGTAAGGCGCTATAAATAAAGGGTGTTAAATTGTATTTTGAAAAAATATGATAAATTGTTATTAAATAAGTGCTAGTCCCGTCTTCGCTACAAATTTTAGCTGGTTTTTCAGCAGTAAAACTCTCTTGAAGAAGAGAGTTTTTTTGTGGATTAAATTCTCATTTAAAAATTCTCTATCAGATTTAAAAAGGTCAGGACAATAATACCAGAAATCATTAGAGTAGTAGTTCTGCAGTCCACAAATAAGCATAAAATATCGCTGAAACAAAATATTAGATTGTAGTAATTATGAAGTAAATGACAGTAGTGAGCAAGTATCCCTCTCAGCAATTAATACGTTCATTTCTTTATATTAAAATCTTCATCTCACATGATTCAATATAAACCTATTAAGATGACCACAGGTGTATCGAAATCTCTTTAATGTTTAAATTATAATATATTGTTATACTATCGGATCCTATTTGGACAAAGTATATTGAAATTGATAATTAACCAACCTGTCATTCTTACATCTACAAGCGATATCCTTTATTGAGGTCAAAAAAATAAGATAACATTATTTTAATCTTTTTATTAATTTAACAATATATTTTAAATATATTATTTATTTTTCAAGTATTTGATTAATAAATGATTGAATAGTAAATCAAATGAAGGGGATTAATGAAAATCGCGAACTTAAAATGTCATAAAATTTTCTTAAAATAGGTAAAAAATATAGCGTAGAATTTTGAAATTAAAAATATTGTTGTATTTTTACAGTGCCTTGAATGAGGGAACAAGTCAAGGTAATAAATTTTTTTTCATCATTTGTGTTTTTAGAATCGTATCAATTGATACGATTCTTTTTTTGTTTACTTTTCATAACGAATCAACAGATCAATGAAATAGGAGTAGGTGACAGAACCGTCCTGTTGATTGCTCTTAAGAAATAAATTATTGGTAAAACCAAAAAAAGTATTCAGCAGTCCCTGATGGTTTGCGGCAAATTGTTTTTCACAGGCTCTGTCCCTTTTCATTCCTGCAGAAAAATTAGCAAGTACATTTTTGACGAAATTTTCATCTTCGTAGATAATAGAATTGAGCAGACTTTTCAGCGTAAAATATTCTGTGCTGTATTTAAGGTCCGGATTTGCGGAGTGTACTCCTGTAAGATATCCGATAAAATTGGCTTCCTGCTCGCGGGCAAAACCTAACTGATGAGCGCTTTCATGAGCTAGTGTAAAAGGAACGTAAGACGAAGGCAATTGCGGATTATACTGAGCTTCTGAAGTGAAAGGATTATAGTACCCAAGAATTCCTGTGAAGCTCATGACATCATCAAATAAACTCGGTTTTGATGAATTTATTTCTGTTGCATTTTTATCCGAAATAAAAGAAGGGAGTTTTGTCTGCTGCCTGAGAATTTCGGTTTTGAGAGTGTGAATGTCTGAAATTTGAAAAACACCTTTTTGATCTTCTTTTATAACAGCTCTTGTCTGTTTGCATTTTTCCAGATATTTTAAGGCTAATTTTTTTTTCGTTTCTAAGGTGATTTCTTTTTCCGGAAGTTTTTCGATAACAGGTTTCTGAAAATAGAGCATTCCCCAGAATATTTGGTAAGAGAAATAAAAAATATTAACGAGAATCAGTATTTTAAATAGTGCGGTATTCCTTGTTTTTTTCTTTAAAAATTGAATCATTAAATAAAAAATATAGATTCCTGAAAGCAGATAAAATACATCTCCGAACGAAAACGGAATCCATGAAAATAAGAGTTGATGAATATATTTTTGAATTTCAAAAAAACGTTCAAACATAGCAATTGCAATGCTTAGTTTTGAAAATATAAAGAACAAAAGAATTTGGACAACTAAAATAGCTGTCCAAAATCTTTTTTTGCGATATGTTTTTATTGGATTAATGCGCACCTTCAGATTCTAATACGTCAACATTGATTCCCTGATTACTCAAAGCCTTTCTTGCCATGTAAGCAAAAAGGGTAATGTAGGCAAAACACAATACCGGTACAATGTACGAACTGTGAATTCCTATAATATCAGAAAGTTTCCCCTGCAGTGGCGGTATAATTCCGCCTCCCAAGATCATCATTACTAAAAAGGCAGAACCTTGAGCGGTATATTTTCCTAAGCCTGTAATAGCCAGTGTAAAAATAGAAGGCCACATGATGCTGCAAGCCAAACCTCCGGAAAGGAATGCGTAGATCGCAATATTTCCTGTTGTAAGCAGGCCCGTAATCATTGCGGTTACTCCAAAGAGTCCGAAAATAATCAGGGTAAGCGCAGGTCTGTTTTTGCTTACCAAAAATAATATAACCTGAATGACAATGCAGATTGCGTAATAATATAAATGCGACATATCTTTCTGTGCGATCATATTGATTCCGATGATCACAAAAAATGCCACAAAAGGAACAACGATTGTTGCAATCGTCTGCTGTTGTTTATTCAGATTGAAAACGCTGATTGCTCCTGTCCATCTCCCGATCATTAAACTTCCCCAGTACATTGAAATGTACGGAGCAAGATCAGAAGACTGGTGACCTCCAAATTCAGGAAGGCTTAAAAGTTCACCCAGATTACTTCCGATGGCAACCTCTACTCCTACATAAGCAAGAATAGCCAGCATTCCTAAAACAAGCTGCGGATATTTCATGGCTCCCCATCCTTCAGGGTTCTTCTTAGAACTTGAGTTGGCATATACCAGACACAAAACTACAGCCAGCAAAGCCCCACCCAGATAGTACATTCTCTGTTTTTCCAAAGGATGTTTTACTTCCTGTAATTCTACTTTTTTGGCGTCAATATTTTTTTCAATAGCTGCTGTTGCGACAACGTCTGTTTCCGTTTTTTTACTGTTGTCCAGTACTGTTATTTCATTATTTAAAACTTCAATTCTTTTTGCAGCATCAGAATTGTAGCTTGCAAATACAGGGATGAAACAAACAATTACCAAAGCAGTCATGGCAATAAGATTCTTTCTTGCTTTTCCTGCTTTTTCCATGGGTTCTGTAGAAATTCCTGCGGGAAGTTTTTTAGAAAAATAAAAAATTCCTGCAGCAATCAGAAATAAAGCTCCTACTGCCGTATACAGTAAAATAACTTTATCCAAAGGCAGGTGTTTTATTTGATCGTTATCAACAGTTGCAGTAGTTCCGAAAAGTGCAAGACCAACAATAATGGGTCCTATTGAGGTACCGAAAGAGTTTACGCCACCCGCAAGATTCTGTCGGCTGGTCCCTGTTTTAGGATCTCCCAATAGCACGGCGAAAGGGTTTGCCGCAGTCTGCTGAATAGAAAAACCTAATGCTACCACAAATAAACCGATCAGCATCCCATAATATACATTGCTTTTTACTGCAATAATCATAATGGCAGCTCCCACTGCCGAGAGCAGAAGCCCGTAGACAATACTTTTTTTGTAGCCCCATTTTCCGATGATATCGACGCCTTTTATCGTGCTGGAGATAAAAAGAAGCAAGGCACCGAGAAAATATGCCGTATAAAAAGCAAAATCGATCAGCTGAGACTGAAACTGGTCAAGAGAAAAATAGTTCTTACAAAACGGAATAAAAATACTGTTTCCGGCTGCAATAAAACCCCAGAAAAAAAACACCAGTATAAGTGTATAAAGTGCAGGGTAATTGGTGGGTTGGTTTTTGGTAGACATATTTGTTTTTAAAATTCTTAACAACAAATATAATTTTTTTCTTTGATTAACTGTGGTCTGTTAATGTTTTTTTTATTGTCTCAAATGAAGACAATTTCAGATCCTTTGGAGAATCTGTTGGTTCCAGGATGTCGTTGAAGTACACTTTTACTTTTCCCGGAAAACCTTTGGAATGATCAAACGGAAACATTTCTTTTAAACCAATGAAAGTAAATACAGCAATAGGAGAATGATGTTTGGATGATAATGTAAAAGCACCATCTTTAAATCCGTCCAAAACAACGGAAGTATCATCAGGAACTCCGCCTTCGGGGAAAATCACGATACTGTTGCCTTCTTCCATTTTTTCGGCACATCTCCGGTACACATCTGCACGGCTTCTTGGGCTGCTCCGGTCTACCATTACACAGATTCGTTTATAGATAGTTCCGAAAATCGGAATTTTTACGAGTTCTATTTTGCCGACATAGCATAGAGGATGGTTGGGAAATAAAATACACGGAAGCATAATATCCATAATCGAAGTATGATTGGATATCACAACATACTGTGTGTTTTTATCAATCTTTTTATCGGTGAGATGAATGAGTTCGTACCGCATTCCCATGCCGTAGAAAACTCCGTAACACCAGATTCTGATAAATATATAAGCATATTTATAGGTTTTCTTGTTAAGAGAAAACAGATATACAGGTAAACCTAGAATGATTGTAAGCAAAAATGCCAATACAACCAGCCAGAACCTCCAGAGATAATTTAAAATCTTTACCACAAATCAACCGTTAAAAATTACTTTTTTCTTCACCGAATAATTAAGAATGGAAACCAATAGAATGGCAGCAATCTTACTGGTCATTTCCGGACTCAAGGTATAAAAAATTAAATCAATATTGTCTTTAAATATAAAACTGTAAAATATCTGAAAGAAAAACAGACTTAATAAGGTAGAAATAAATGAAACTCCCATAAAATAGGCAAACTCTCTTCTTTTAGAATGCTTTCCGCGTTCAAAGACAAACCAGATGCTCAGGAAATAATTAGACAAAATTCCGCAGCTTGTAGAAAAAATGTTACTCATAGGATAATGAATGCCATGAAAATTCTGTTCCGTGGTAAATATCTGTGGAAGGAAGGTGCTGAAGAATTTAAAACTCCCGATTTCCACAATAGCACTCAGTCCGCCGGCAATGATGAAAAACAGGATTTGTCTGTGGCGTAATAATAGCTCTCTCATGTATTTTAGTAATGTGCAAATTTATAACTATATGTTAAACACTGAAAAAAGTTGTTAATTTTTTTTTTCGTCTGAAAATAATTTCTAAATTTAGTTTTCAGAAAGGGACAAATCTACCTGATACTAAATTCATTTTCAACTTATTCTGTTGATGGTTTTTCTATCTTGTAACAAGTGATTGGGACACGTTGCTCAAATTTTACACATTCAAAACAATCAAATATTTCTATGAAATCTCAAAACAAATACAGGAAATTTCAGCTTCAGCAAAAAAATATTGAAGCTTTGGAAAAAGAAAACACCCGTTTCAAAAGAGTATATTCCGAGTACGAAAATATGTCTGATGAGCTTTGGAATTTAGAAAATAAAGAGGGAGAACCTATTCCGGACGATTTTATCAATGCCATGGTCATGCAAACCTCTTATCTCGAAAAAGAGATAGAAGACTGGCTCATACAGTTTAACCAAAATAAAACCGAAATCAAAAGCTGAGCTTCGTCAGTAAGAAGGGTTTCCTTATCTGTTTGTAAAGGCTATTTAAAGATTAATTCATAATTTAGCACTCTTAAAATAAGAATTATGGTTGCTATTGTTGATAGTGGTTCTACAAAATCAGATTGGGTAATTTTAGATGAATTCAAAAATGTTTTTTTAAAAACAGAAACTATTGGCTTTAACCCCAATTTTATCAGCAGAGAACTTATCGTTCCCGAAATTGAAAAAAATACAAGCTTAGGTTCTGTGAAAAACTCTATTACCAAGATCTATTTCTATGGTTCGGGTTGCGGTGTAAAGCAAAACTGCGAAACTATAGCACAGGAAGTGGGGAAGGTATTCTACAATGCTGAAATTTCGGTACGGGAAGATTTGGCAGCAGCGGCATTCGCAGCATACAGCGGAAGACCGGCCATTGTGTGCATCCTGGGAACAGGTTCCAATTCCTGTTACTTTGACGGAGAAAATTTGAAAATCAAACTTCCGTCATTGGGTATTCTTATTGGTGACGAAGGAAGTGGAAGCGCCATCGGAAAACAGTTGGTAAGACGGTTTTTTATGCAGAAGCTTCCTCAGGATCTTCATGACGAGTTTGAAAATGCCTATCATTTAACGGTTGAAGAGGCATTGCAAAACATGTATCACAGCACAAGACCCAATGCTTTTCTGGCAGATTTTAATAAATTTGTAGCAGAAAGAAAAGAGCATCCTTATTTTATACAAATGGTTTCTGAGGAAATGAAAAATTTCTTCGAATACCAGGTTCTTCCCTACGAAGAATCAAAAGAATCTGAGATTAATTTTATCGGATCCATTGCTTATTATTACGAAAATATTCTGCGTTCTGTAGCTTCAGAACTCAATTTAAACGTGGGACACGTTGTACAAAAACCGATCGAAAGTTTAGTCAGCTACCATATTAAATATATACTTTAAAATAAACAGAAAATTCTATGTCGAATAAAACTCAACGCGACGAAAAAAATTTCAATCAGGCCGCGCTAGATTATCATAAATCAGAACCTAAAGGAAAAATAGAAGTCATTCCTTCAAAGCCTCACTCTTCACAGAGAGATTTGTCTTTGGCGTATTCTCCGGGAGTGGCCATTCCTTGTCTGGAAATCGAGAAGAATCCGGAAACGGTTTATGACTACACCGGGAAAGGGAATCTGGTTGCTGTCATTTCAAACGGAACAGCAGTTTTAGGATTGGGTGATATTGGAGCCGAAGCTTCAAAACCTGTAATGGAGGGGAAAGGTCTTTTGTTTAAAATCTTTGCAGACATTAATGTTTTTGATATTGAAATCGACGAAAAAGATCCCGATAAATTTATCGAAATTGTAAAAGGTATTGCGCCTACTTTCGGCGGAATTAACCTTGAAGATATTAAAGCTCCCGAAGCATTCTACATCGAGCAGAAATTAAAAGAAGAATTGGATATTCCTTTGATGCATGACGATCAGCACGGAACTGCAATCATTTCTGCAGCTGCATTAATCAATTCTCTGCAAATTGCAGGTAAAAACATTGCAGAAGTAAAAATGGTGGTGAATGGCGCAGGAGCTGCTGCAGTAGCCTGTACCAATCTGTATATTTCTTTAGGTTTGAAAAGAGAAAATGTATTGATGTGCGACAGTAAAGGAGTCATTAATCATAAAAGAGAAAATCTTACACCGGAAAAAATAGATTTCGTTGCCCATACGGATCTCGAAACTTTAGAAGATGCTTTGAAAGGTTCAGATGTATTTATCGGTTTGTCTAAAGGAAATGTGATGACGCCGGAAATGCTGAGCAGTATGGCAGAAAACCCTATTGTTTTTGCATTGGCAAATCCGGATCCTGAGATTGCGTACGACTTGGCAATGGCAACAAGAAAAGATGTCATCATGGCAACAGGACGAAGCGATTATCCTAACCAGGTCAATAATGTTCTTGGTTTCCCGTATATCTTCCGTGGTGCCTTGGATGTTCAGGCAAAAGGAATTAATGAAGAAATGAAGTTGGCTGCTGTTTATGCAATTGCCAATCTGGCTAAAGAACCGGTTCCTGAAGCAGTAATTTTAGCGTACAATGTTCAGAATTTACAGTTCGGAAGAGAATACTTTATACCGAAACCGTTTGATAACCGTTTGATAACCAAAGTTTCCAGTGCGGTTGCAAAAGCAGCAATAGAAAGCGGAATTGCAAGAAAAACCATTTCGGACTTCGATGAGTATGAAACGCAGCTTCTCGACAGAATGGGAAGAGATGAGAAGTTGGTGAGAATGATGCAAAACCGTGCAAAAGCAAATCCTAAGAGAATTACTTTAGGCAATGCCGAAGAATATAATGTTTTGAAGGCGGCGCAGATTCTTTATGAGGAAGGAATTGCCTATCCGAGTCTTTTGGGAGATAAAAAATACATCAAAGAACAGATGGAGCGTTTCGGAATTACACTTGATATTCCGATTATTGATCCCAGTGATGACGACCAGAAAGAGAACAGAAAAAAATACAGAGAAACACTTTGGAAACTTCGTCAGAGAAAAGGGATGAATGAGTACAAAGCCAAAAGATATGTTCGTCAGAGAGATTATTTTGGTCCTTTGATGTTGAAGCATGGTGATACAGATGGATTGATTGTAGGTTTTTCTAAAAATTATACTTCAGTTCTGCGCCCTGTTCTGGAAGTAATCGAAAGAGAAAAAGGAGTAGATAAAGTGGCGGCAATGATGATGATCTTGTCTGAAAAGAAACCTATTTTCTTTGCAGATACCTCCATTAATCAAAATCCTACTGCCGAAGATTTGGTAAATATTGCTAAAATGGCAGAGCACACTGTGAAATCTTTTGCTATAGAGCCAAGAATTGCGATGTTAGGTTTTGAAAACTTTGCAGCGATTTCTGAAACTTCAAAAAAAGTAGCAAAAGCCGTGAGTATTCTTCATGAGAAATTCCCGAAAATGATAGTGGACGGAGAAATTCAGCCGGATTTTGCGATGAATGCAGATCATTTGAGTGATTATCCGTTCTCAAAATTAGGAACAACTCCTGCGAATACCTTTATCTTCCCGAATCTGGAATCTGCCAATTTATCCTACAAAATTATCAGAGGAATGAAGGTTGCACAGGTAATAGGGCCGATCTTGATGGGACTGAAGCAGCCTGTTCACGTTTTACAGATGCGTTCAAGTGTGGATGAGATTGTGAATCTGGCAACAGTTGCGGTTTTGGATGCTCAGAGAAGAGAAGCAAAAAACAATAAATAAACAGATCATAAATTTTATTGAAATAAAAACTCCAAAGTAATTTTGGAGTTTTTTCGTCAGTTCGAGTGTTTTTCGTAGAGAAGCGAAGAAAAATGTATCGAGAACCAGTGAACAAAAAACTATCTTCGAAACAAAAAATTCTCGATACAATTTTTTCAAATCTACTCGAAGTAACAACTGTATTAATGATGATTTTTTGAGAATTATGCTTTCTTTTTTAAACCCAGCAATCTTCAAAGCATTCTTAATCATTTTACCCGGCCGAAAAATAGTTTTCAAACTTTCAATACGTGAAGCGTTTACTTCTTCTGCAGTAGCTCTTCCTTTACCGGAACCTTCTGCCTATAAGGTAAAATATTCTCCCCTATAGACAATTTCATTTTAAGGATTAAAAATTTTGTATACCGTACGAATGTCTAATAAGATTCAAGATGAAAGTTTTTTAATGAGAAAAAAATACAGCATTATGTTTACACCTGAAAAATCATCCGCATAACTTTGGCTGTTGATGCGGATAACTTTTGCAATTCATCCGCATGAATTTTTCTACTATTTGTAAAAGAATAAATAGGAATACGATTATTTTTGAGCAGGTTTTCAATAAGCTACTCTGTGTCTTTACCAATTGTAATATCCTGCTGATTTTTGATAATACTTTAGATCAAGTAGGACATTGTATTATTAATAGTTACCGTATTGTTATTGTATGTTTACAACGGCTCAGTCTATATTATTCTGAACAATTGGAGTTTCATCGGATGCATCACAGACATTTCAATCTTCATCAGGTTTTCCATAGCAGGTTTTTGCTTTGTCACTTTCCGTTTATTGTAAGCGTTCTGAGAAATATGCAGTTTTTCCGCGATGTGTACCTCTGTAAGGTTGCGTCCTGTTCTTAGTTATTGAGCATGGTTCACAAAGTCATACCTTGTAATTTTCTTTCACAGTATATTGTAAAGTTTTAAAAGAAACAAAAACTCCAGATCAATTTTGGAGTTTTTTCTTTTTTAAGTTAAATCATTGTCTCTGTAATAACAAAAAAAGTTAAATAGCATTCTTGTGTTAAATGAATTTATTACTTAGTTTAAATTACTATATTTGGAAGTTATAAAAAATAATAATGATATTCTCTTTACAAGGAATTGTTCAGGAGCTTACACCAACATATGCAGTGATCAACGTAAATGGCGTTGGTTATTATGTAGGCATCAGTTTAATGACTTCACAAACCCTGATTCAGAATCAGGAAACCATGCTTTTTATTCAGCAAATTATACGCGAAGATGCACATCTGCTTTTCGGATTTAAGACCCGTTCAGAAAAAGAAATGTTTAATCTCCTCATAAGTGTTAACGGAGTAGGAGCGGTTTCAGCATTAATTTTACTTTCAACTTTAAGTCTGTCTGAAATTGCTACAGCTATACTTTCCAAAAACAGTGCCGTTATTCAGAAAGCAAAAGGTCTGGGAGCAAAAACTGCGGAAAGAATTATTGTTGATTTGAAGGATAAAGTACAGAAATTCGGCAGTGTAGAAGAAAATAATTCTGTATTGGTAAATAATAAAAGCAAAGATGAGGCGTTATCTGCATTAGAAGTTTTAGGAATTTCTAAAAGAATGAGCGAAAAAATTGCAGATCGTATCATTAAGCAGAATCCGGAGATTTCTGTTGAAGAATTGGTAAAACAAATTTTAAAAAATATTTAACTTTTGGTGGAAAATAATAAGTTTCTCAAGATATATTCGTTCCTGTCATTTTTATTTTTGTCGATTAATGTATTCGGACAGGTAAATCCTGATGCGTTTTCGATAAAAAAAGATTACAAAGTAAGCGACCCAACCTACTACGAAGGCTATTACTATATTAAAACCGGGATGTATTATGTATATCCTAAAATAGGAAATACAGTGGTCGGTCAGCCAACTGCAATGTCGCCGGAAGACTACAAAGAATTCATGGCGGCTGAGCAGGCGAGAGCGTACTATAAAGACAAATCTGAGCGATATAGTTTACTCTTTAGGAAAGATACTTCTGAGGCACAGCGAAGAGGATTAATACCTTCTCTTACGATCAATAACAGACTTTTTGAGAGCATTTTCGGAAGCAATAAAATAGAAATTATTCCTTCAGGATATGCCTCTTTTGATTTTGCAGGTTTGTATCAGAAAATTGATAATCCTTTAATTTTACCTCAGAACAGAACGAGTTTTACATTTGATATCGATCAAAGAATTCAATTGGGTTTAATCGGAAAAGTAGGAGAAAATCTTCAGCTGAAAGCCAACTATGATACGCAAAGCGGATTTGCATTTGAAAACAGAATGAACCTTGTATGGCAGTCAAAAGGTACGTGGAAAGATCTGCAGACAAAAGGTTTAGGAGACGTGAATAAACCAAGTGCAGGAGGAGAGGATAAGATTATAAAAAGAGTTGAATTTGGTAATGTAAATATGCCACTTTCGACAAGTTTAATTCGTGGTTCAGAATCACTTTTCGGAGTAAAGACGGAATTTCAGTTAGGTAAAACTTACGGAACGGTAGTTCTTTCGCAACAACAGGGTGAAGCCAGAAATATTGTTGTGCAAGGTGGTGGTGTAATGAACACTTTTAAGGTAAACGCCATCGATTATGAAGACAATCAGCATTACTTTATAGGTCATTATTTTCTTGATAATTACGACAATGCGTTGTTAAATTATCCTCAGATCAATTCAAGAATCAATATCAGCAGAATGGAAGTTTGGGTTTTGGATCAGGGGAATTCTAACTTAGCTTATCAGAAAAGTATTGTAGGGGTAAGAGATTTGGGAGATGGAGCTTCCGGTTTGCCGGATAACTCACAAAATGGTATTTATTCTGCCGTTACAGGTTTGGGAGCAGGTCTGCGAGATGCCAATTCTGCTTATAATACCATTGTAGGACAAGTTCTTCCCAATGCTTCCGGCGGATCTGAAGCTTATGCAGATGGTGAACAATTTATTTTTAACAGAAAAGCCAGAAGACTTACAACCAACGAATTTACGTTTCATCCGCAGTTAGGATATATTTCATTAAACCAAAGATTAAATGATAATCAGCTTTTAGCGGTTTCTTATTCTTATACCGTCAACGGAACCAGTCAGGTTTATAAAGTAGGAGAATTTTCTGAGGAAAGTCCGGTTTTGGTAACTAAAGTCTTAAAGCCCAATACGACTGTAAAAACAACATCACCAATGTGGAGATTGATGATGAAGAATATCTATGCTTTAGATGCAGGTCAGGTTGATAAAGATGGGTTTATTTTAAATATTTATTACAGAGATGCAAAAACCGGGGGTAAAGTAAACTATCTGCCAAATACTCCTGTTCAGGGTACTAATTTATTGAAATTATTAAATTGGGACCGACTGAATATGAACGGAGATTTACAGAGTAATAATGGAGTTCTTGGTGACGGGATTTTCGATTTTGTCAGCGGAATTACCATTCGTCCCGAATTAGGAAAGTTGATTTACACAAAAGTAGAACCTTTCGGAAGTTACATGGCAGGTCTTGTAGGGAATGATCCGCAATATGTATTTACAGATTTATATACGCAGCAGAAGCAGGTGGCAACATCCAGCAATCTGGCTCAGCGATATACGATGGAAGGTCGTTACAAAGGTTCTCAAGGACAGGGGATTTCTCTAGGTGCAGTGAATGTTCCTCAAGGTTCTGTAAAAGTTTCGGCAAATGGAGTTCAGCTTACAGAAGGTGTAGATTACACCGTAGATTATATGCTTGGAACGGTAACGGTTATTAATGAAAACGTAAAACAGTCTGGTCAGGCAATTAATATTTCGTTAGAAAACCAGCTTACTTTTAATACCCAGAGAAAAAGATTTTTAGGAGTAAACTTAGAAAGAAGGGTGAACGAACATTTTATTTTCGGTGGAACAGTTGTTAATTATTCCGAATCTCCGCTTACCCAAAAAGTAAATTATGGTCAGGAAGCCGTTAACAATACAATGGCGGGAATCAATATGATGTACAACAATCAGCTTCCTTTCCTTACCAGATTGACAGACAAAATTCCGGGCATCAATACGGAAGCACCCTCAAATTTGAATTTCAAAATGGAAGGTGCGTATCTGCTTCCGGGTCTTAATAAAGGAACGGATAATCAGTCCTACATTGATGATTTTGAACAGACCACGTCAAAAATTTCATTAAAAGAACCTGCGGCATGGAGTTTAGCTTCAAAACCTGAAAAAAACCAAAATCAGCCGATTTTCAGCGGAGCAGGATTGAATGATAATCTTACCAATGGTTACGGCAGAGGTTTGTTGTCCTGGTACAATATTGATCCGAGATTCTGGGGTGTTGGCGGAAAAGCTCCTGCGGGAATTACCGCACAGTCGGTTTCCAATCACGCATCCAGAAGAGTACAGTTTTCTGAGATCTTTAACAACAGAGATTTCGTAGCGGGTGAGCAGACTTTCACCAATACTTTTGATATATCCTATTATCCTTTAGAAAAAGGACCGTACAATGTAAATCCAAATTCGGAAACGGCACTGCAAAGATGGGCAGGAATTATGAGGCCGATTCAGATTTCCAATTTCGTCAATTCAAATATTGAATATGTGGAATTCTGGATGATGGATCCTTATGCTGACGGAAATGAACTGGGGACAGAGCCCAAACTGCGCCTTCAGTTAGGAAACGTAAGTGAAGATATTCTTAAAGACGGATTTATGCAATACGAAAATGGTTTGCCAACTCCATCACAGACTTCATCTACCTCCAATTCAAATTGGGGAATTCAGCCGAAGCAGCCGCCCATTTTATATGCTTTCTCTACGGAAGGTACGGAGCGTACCATTCAGGATGCAGGATATGATGGTTTAACTTCTGAGCAGGAAGCTTTGAAATTCGGCAATACGTTTGTAAATCCGGTATCCAATATTACCGATCCTGCCGTTGATGACTTCGTATTTTATATGTCCGAAAAATTCACAGGAAATCAGGCTGCATCAATAGTTCAGAGATATAAATATTTCAGAGGGCCGGAAGGAAACTCTCAGAGCAATTCTCTGGAAGTGGCTTCACAAACTCCCGATGCAGAAGATATCAACAGAGATTATAATTTAGATCAAAGCGAGAATTATAATGAGTACGTTGTTAGATTGGATAAACCAAGTTTGGAGTCGGGAACAGGAAACTACATCGTGGACAGGAAAACAGTAACGGCTACTTTCCAGAACGGACAAAATTCTCAGGTGAAATGGTATTTATTCAGAATTCCTGTTTCCAAATTAGATGATCCGGATGCAGGTGGAGAAAATAATCCTGCAGTTCTTAATAATGTGAGATTCGCAAGATTATTGATGACAGGATTTGAGCAAACCTCTACTTTAAGATTTGGTACCATGGATTTGGTAAGATCAGACTGGAGAAGATATCCAAAAAATATTGCGATTTCAGGAAATGATCCGGCCACCAATGAAGGTTCCGTTCAGGATCCGAATATCAAAAATTTTGAAGTGGGAAGTGTAAACATTGAAGAAAATGCGCTAAACCAGCCACCGTATGTTTTACCTCCTGGTATCGACAGACAGGTATTGAGCGGAAATGCGGGTGCGCAAAGACAGAATGAGGCTTCTCTTTATATGAAGGCTACCAATCTTACGGTTGGTGAAGCTAAAGGTGTGTTTAAGAATACGACTTTAGACATGAGAAGATATAAAAAGCTAAAACTTTTTGTACACGCTCAAGATCCGAACAACACCGATGTCAATGTTGGCAAAATTGATGAAAAGACAAAGTTCTTTATTCGTTTTGGAAATGATGCAACAGATAACTATTATGAATATGAATCTTCATTAAAGCTTACTCCAAAGACAGCTACGGCACCAATGGATATTTGGCCATTTGAAAATGAAGTGGACCTGGAAATTCAGAACTTTGTGGATGCAAAAATCAGAAGAGACAAAAAGTCTCCTACTGAAATTACCAAAAGATCACAAGATTCAGAATTTGGAGGAGGAGATACTTTTAAAAAAATCTATATCAAAGGGCGTCCAAGCTTAGGAAATGTAACAACCATAATGGTGGGTATCAGAAATGCTCCGGACAGAGGTTCTGGTGGGACTACCATTAATAGAGTTCTTTGGGTAAACGAGATTCGTCTTTCAGATATTGAAAACGATGGCGGTTATGCAGGTAATGCAAGTCTGAATTTCAATCTTGGTGATTTTGCAGTAGTAAATGCAAGTGGTTCTTATACTTCTGTAGGTTTCGGAAATATAGATTCTAAACCGGCAGAAAGAAATCAGACTACACAGTCAGCTTTCAGCGTGAACACTCAGGTGAATGTAGACAAATTCCTACCGGAGAAAACAGGAGTGAAAATTCCGTTGAACTATTCTTATTCACAAACCATTGAAGATCCAAAATACAATCCTTTGGATACCGATGTGGAATTTGATAAAGCGGCAAACAAAGAAGAACTGAAAAAAGTTGCCAGAACGTATACGCAGCAAAGAAGTTTAGGCATTGTGAATATGCGTAAAGAAAGAGTAAAAGAAAACAGCAAACCTAGATTTTATGATGTAGAAAACCTTTCTCTTACTGCAGTTTATAATGATGACTATTACAGAGACATTTATACCAAAAAGAATTACAGACAATATTTCAGAGGATTCCTGGATTATAATTATACATTCAAACCTTGGGTCATTAAGCCTTTCAACAAAATGATCAGCGATACTGCGAAGTCGACGAAATATTTAAGATGGGTGAAAGATTTTAATTTTAATCCGATTCCTACAAGAATATCTTTCAGAACAGAATTAGACAGAAATTACAACGAGCTTGAATTTAGAAATATAGATGCAATACTGACGGGGAACTTAGGGAATGATTTTGCAGCACTCAAAAACAGGAATTTCTATTTTGGATGGCAATACGGTTTAGGATTTAATTTTACCAAATCTTTAAAACTTGAGATCAACTCGCTTACCAGAACACTTAATGATAATGTGGATGTCAACACGATGGATAATTCATCCATTTTTGGAAACATATTCAGAGCCGGAAGACCGGTATTGTATAACCACAGAGTGCAGTTGAATTACAAATTGCCGTTTCAGCTGCTTCCGTATTTAGATTTCATCGATGCAGAGCTGCAGTATGGTTTCACGTATAACTGGAATGCGAGATCAACTGTTTTGAGCCAGTATGTAAATCCGGATACGAGACAGGTAGAAAATTTAGGATCAATAGGGCAGAATACCAATATTATTCAGGCTACGGCAACAGCTGATATTCCGAAATTCTTCGGGCAGTTCGGATATTTCAAAAGAATGGCTACCACTCTTCAGAAACGTAAGCAGGAAATGGATTCTTTAAATACGACGTACACTCAAGCCTGGGATAAAAAAAGGTATAAATTCAAAAGTTATAAGTTTAAAAACAAACTTTCAATTTTGCAGAGTGCAGCATTTGTATTAACCTCATTCAAACAGTTAGATGTTAATTATTCTGAAAATAATGGCACGGTACTTCCGGGATTGTTATCGGCACCAAATGGATATGGTTACGGGCAGAATGTAGGTGGTCCAACTATTGGATTCCTTTTGGGATCTCAGGCGGACATCAGACGAACGGTGATTGAAAACGGCTGGGTAAGCGATTCTCAATTAATGATTGATCCTTATGTGAAAATGTCTACCCGGGAGTTGAGAGCAAATTTACAGATGATGCCTGTCAACGATTTTAGAATAGATTTTAATGTTTTGCAGACCTATAACAGAAACTTCTCGCAGACAGGATTCAATTTCAGAGACAGTGATGGTTTTTCAAACCCGAATCTAACTTTTGCGAGCGATATGATAACGTACTCCAATTCAGTAGTGCTTGTAAACAGTGCTTTTCAGGATGGGCAGGCTGTATATGAGACAATTCGCCAGAATGCAAGACAGATTTCGCAGCAGCTCGGCGGAACTTTACAGAATGACGGATTTACTGATGGACACAGTATCTCGAATGCATACGTTTTAATTCCTGCATTCCGATCAGCAGTAGAAGGTAACGGAACCAGACAGATTGGAAACCCCAAGAAAGCAGGAATGCCACTTCCGAACTGGAGAATCATCTATTCCGGACTGAAAAACATTCCGATTATCAGCGGTCAGTTTACAAAGTTTGATATTCTACATAGTTATAATGCAACCTATACTGCAACGGGAATTCAGTCCAGTATTGATTATTTTAATAGCAGCGAAGGAGCAAGAGACGTAAATAATGATTATGTAAATCCATATACATTTTCGCAGGTAGGGTACGTAGAAGCATTCTCACCACTTCTTGGGATAGATGTTACGATGAGAAATAACTTCCAGTTCGGGTTGCAGTACAACAAAATGAGAACGCTGTTATTAGGATTGGTAAATCATACCCTTACTGAAGATGCCAACACAGAATACGTAGTGAGACTGGGGTACATTGTAAGAAACTTCAGATTAGGAAACGTGGGTAACCCAAGAGGCGGAAGAGCTAAAGGCAGTGATCTGAATATCCGGGGAGACATTTCCCTCAGAGACAGCCGTACCAGTATTATGAATATTCTGCTTGATGATTCTCAGGTTACAGGAGGCCAGAAACTGATGCAGATAAAACTGGCAGCAGATTATAATGTTTCAGAAAACTTAAATTTAAGAGTATTCTACGAACAGATGACCTCAAAATATAAAATCTCAACAGCATTCCCGCTATCCACCATCAGAGCTGGTATTTCAGCAACGTTTACTTTTGGTGATTCCGGAGGCTTCTAGATGATATCATCCCTTTCTGATAGGAAAGGGATTTTTTATGTTTATCAAACTAAAAATATCACATCAGCTTAGACTTTATAAATAATCATTTATTTTTCTTTGAGCATAACCCTATTTTGAATAAATTTGTCACTATTAAATAAAAAATAAAAATGAACACACCAGCAGAATTAAAGTACACTAAAGATCACGAGTGGATAAAGATTGAAGGTAACATCGCTACCATCGGGATTACAGACTTTGCACAGGGAGAATTGGGAGACATTGTTTATGTAGATGTAGATACTGTAGACGATGAGATCAGCGGCGGAGACGTTTTCGGAAGTGTAGAAGCTGTAAAAACAGTTTCAGACTTATTCTTACCGATATCAGGAAAAGTGATTGAGTTCAATGCTGCTTTAGAAGACCAGCCGGAATTGCTAAACACAGAACCATACGGAAACGGTTGGATCATCAAGTTAGAAATTGCAGACGGTGCAGATCAGTCAGAATTACTTTCTGCAGAAGAATATCAGGCGATCATTGGATAAGGTTTCCAACATATTTATAAAGATACTGCCCATTTACTGGGCATTTCTTACATATATGCTCCTTCGTCCGGGAGTAGAAAATCACGAATATTTCTTCATGTTCGATGGAATCGACAAGGTTTTACATTTCGGAATATTCGGAATGCTTGGTTTTTGTCTTATAGCGGCATTTCCGAGACTTAGATTTTCCTATTACCTTCAGATCATTCTTATCTATGCATTCCTCACAGAAATTCTTCAGGAAGAGATGCATCTTGGCAGATCCATGGAAACCTTAGATATCGTTGCAGACACCATTGGTTGTTTAGCAGCATATTATCTATATAAGGAAATGGTAAAAAGATTTCTGTAAAAATTCCTGAATACTATATATAATGTCTCTGAACTTCTCAGGGACATTTTTTTTAGAGAAAATTTTTTCAGGAGCTTTTTCCCGCTCTCCACTATATCTTTTTTGGGGAGGCCTCCGCTTTGCTCCGCCCTCCCCAAAAAAGGATGCCGTTTCGATCGGGGCTAAGAAATTGGTTCTTCGGGTCTTTGTTTTTCTTTTGCCTCACGACTTTTCCGATTCTATATTCCGACTAAAAACGTATTCACGTGGAAAACTTAGATTGAATTAAGAATGGTCTTGATGATGGAGTAGTATGGTAGATACTATTTTTGCATTTTTAAGTCGTTCGTCAGCAGTGACTTTTTTTTAACACTGTTATCAAGTTTTTAAAAAATGCTTTTCTGTCGCATACGTTGTTCGTAGAAAGATGAGTTTTAAAAAAGTACTTCTCTTGAGTTCTGTGTTTGTGTATTAATAAAAGATATTCTTGTTTGAATTTGCTTCATATATTATACGATAGGTATTTTTATAGCGCTCCTACGGAGCGCAACGTTTGTAGTATTACGAGAATATTGGAAGCTGAGATCCCATTGAGCGCAAAGTTTGTAGCATTATTAGAATCCTGAAAGGCGAGCTCCGTAGGAGCGCGATGTTTGTAGTATCACGAGAATATTAAAAACTGAGCTCCGTAGGAGCGGCATGTTTGTCTATAAAAGCATCAGGATATAATTTAAAGTTTATGGAAAATCGCTTTTGAAAAGAAATATAGAAATAACAACCTGTCTTTTTATAGCGCTCCTACGGAGCGCCCTGTTTATTTAAGAAAAGACATTCTTTTTTGAATTTGCTTCATATATTATATAATAGGTGTTTTTATAGCGCTCCTACGGAGCGCGATGTTTGTGGTATTACGAAAATTCTAAAAACTCCTTCCAATCCCTATACTGCCAACAATCCTGCAACACCAATGATAGCGACAATTTTATATTGCTCAATTTTTTACAGGACTACCATGCTTAAAATCCCCAATGCTTCCTCGTTCCCCAAGCTTTGTTCCACGAATCTGCGCAGCTTTCGGATGAGCTATTGTTTCGGTATAAATTTTTGTTTCAGATATTCAGGTGTTTAGGGATGAATATGAATTTAGTTTAAACTTTATATTAAATAAATTTGGAAGTATTGGATAAAAACCTCTACTTTTGCCCCACTGAAAAACGAGAGTATAACAGTAGCGCAGAAGACCCTTATAGGGGATTAAACTTTAGAAAAGCTCAGGAGATAGGAACTAAAAAATCTTCAGATTTTATGCAAATAAAATTTGCGGAATCAGAAAAAGTTTTTATCTTTGCAGTCCCGATAAAGGGAGCGCAGGAGTAGATGAGTTGGGTGTTGAGAGAGAAGTTAGGGTTACTTAAAAAACTTTAAAAATTCTTGAAAAAACATTTGGCAGATTAGAAAAAAAG
>Ga0308163_10000332_pt1 | contig 100544 bp, 86 predicted proteins | sample PhyTR1_FD_201037 | JGI IMG/M metagenome (GOLD analysis project Ga0308163, IMG submission 201037) | Phyllosphere microbial communities from UC Gill Tract Community Farm, Albany, California, United States - DLSLT.R1 | ecosystem: Host-associated > Plants > Phyllosphere > Unclassified | place... | reverse complement strand
GCCGGCGTTCATCGCTGAACCCCGCTGACCCGGCGGCTTGTGTTCCGTTGTTCCGTGTCAGTGGAGGCGCATTATAGGGAGTTATTCTGAGGTGACAAGAGGAAATTTAAAATTAATTTCCAACCGTCTCTTTTTTGCCCAAAAGCGCGTTAAAGCGCTAGTTTTTCGAGCGTTTCAAAGCCGTAACGCTGTAAAACGGGTAAAAGTTGCTCAGTCTCAGGGGTTAACGCCATACAAAAGGCAATGTTCTTATCACTGGATTTAGCTTCTGGCGCTTCATGTTCCAGCAGCCAGGCGGTCCGTCGGGCGATTGCCGCGCCGGAATCCACAAGGCGCGTCCCTTCCGGCAACACCTCCAGTAGCTCATCCTGTAATAGAGGGAAATGCGTGCAGCCCAGCACCACCGTATCTGGCGGTTCTGTCATCCGCAGCCATGGGCCGAGAATGCGTCGCAGCTCTTCGAGCGAAACGGGTTCACCGTGCAGCTTCGCTTCGGCCATTTCCACCAGTTCAGCTGATCCTAACATTGCAATCTTGCATTCATTGGCAAAGCGGTCGATAAGCTCACGCGTATAAGGACGCTTCACCGTTCCGCGCGTCGCTAATAACCCCACGATGCCATTCGCCGTCAGACGAGCAGCAGGCTTAATCGCCGGAACGACACCCACAACCGGGAACGGGAATTTTTCACGCAATGAAGGAAGAGAAACGGTACTCGCCGTGTTACAGGCAATGACGGCTAACGCTAAGGGGTAGCGCGCCTGAACGGCTGTGACGATTTCAACCACACGTTCGACAATAAAGTCCTCGCTCTTTTCCCCATATGGAAAGGCGACATTATCGAAAGCATAGATGTAATGAAGATCCGGCAGAAGATGCCGAATCTCATCATAGACCGAAAGCCCACCGACGCCGGAGTCAAACACCAGCACGGTGGGACGTGGATCAGAAGGTGTAGCTGCCAGACAAGGTGTATTCCCGTCCTGCAGTTTCGTAGCCATAAACTGTCTCGTAATCTTTATCGAACAGGTTGGCTATTTTACCACGAACTGTGAGATGTGAGGTGACAGGATATGAAACTGCGAGATCCCACAGACTTACGCCCCCCATTTGCACGCGTTCAGTTGCGTAGGTATTAGGATCAACGGCCACATCATAACGCGTACCCAGATAGCGATAGGCCAGGTTCCAGTCGAGATCCCAAACCTGCGTATCCAACTGGTATTTCACCTGTTGTTTAGAACGACGGGCGAGCACCTGATTGGTCGTGGCATTACGCGGGTCAACATAATCATAAGAGATCTGATGACCGACCGGGCCGGTATCAAACTCTGCCGTGGCTTCAACCCCTTCGATACGCGCTTTATCGACGTTATAAGGACGATTTCTGTTGCCATAGCCAATCAGGTTATCGACATCATTGCGATAGGCACTGACACGCCAGGTCACCGGACCCGTCAGCCCTTCAAAGCCACCTTCCCACTGTTCGCTCTCTTCTGGCTTAAGATCTGGATTGCCGAAATCTGCACTGTGGATCTGGCTCATCGTTGGCGCTTTATACGCTGTACCGTAAGAACCGATGATGCGATAGCCCTCAATAAATTCCCACGCCGCGCTGGTCTGCCAGGTGCTGTGGTTACCAAAGTTAGAGTTATCATCATGACGCGCCGCCGCTTCCAGCGTGACGCTATCAAACTGCTGCATCGCAGAAAGGAAAACGCCGGTGTTATGCTGTTTGAAGCCTTCATTAAGAAGACCCGTGCCCGCCTGCGTCTGCTGCTTCTGCCAGTCAATACCCGCGCCGATATTGCCGTGGCCAACGGTAAAGGTGTTCATCCACTGCGTGGTGTATTGCTTCACATCATCCATAGTAGAAGAGGCGGCATAGCGACCTTTACTCGGATCGTAGTTCTGGTCTTTACTGCGACCGTAACCCGCCACCAGCTGCGTCTGATAAATACCCTGCTTGTAACGCAGTCCAGTATCCCAGTTCTGGCTGTATAACTGACGCGTATCCGGCGTGCCGGTAAAATTGAAATTATCGTCGTAGCTGTCATACCCGTCGTAGGCCGTACGGTTGTCATAGCCAAAACCACGCACGAAGCCGCTCAGGCTGTCGGTAATCTGCTGTTCGATAGAGCCATACAGCGACTTACTCATAAAGCCATCGCGATCGGGTTGACGCGGTGCATCCTGCGCATCGATATCAAAACCGCGCGTGTAGGTATAGTTACCCGCCATCGTGATTTTAGTTTTATCCAGCACCTGCTGGAATGAACCATCGTAAGACTGATAGCCCTTGGAACCGACACTCGCGGTGATGTCCGCGCCAGGCTTATCACGCCCGGTAATAATGTTGATCACGCCGCCAATCGCATCGGAACCGTACAGCGCCGAACGCGGACCGCGAATGTATTCGATACGTTGAATGAGGGACGTTGGGATTTGGCTCAGATCGGCAACGTTGCTGATACCCGCATTGTTCAGTGGAATACCATCGATCAGCACCAGGACGTGACGGGATTCTGTACCACGAATAAAGGTAGACGCGTTAGCCCCCATTCCGCCGCTTTGCGCAATATCTACGCCCGGTAAACGCTGCATGACTTCGACAACGCTTTTTGCCTGCCAGCGTTCGATATCTTCACGCGTCACAACAGAAGTGGGTGCCAGAACGGTATTTGCCGGTTGTTCGAAACGGTTTGCTGTGACCACCAATGAGTCAGCGCTATCCTGCGCCCAGCCCGAAAATGCCGTGACGGAGAGTGCCGTCATCAGCGATACTTTTTTAATCATTTTTAAAGCATCCACAATATAAGAAGGATGCCGCAGGCGTCATCTATAGCACGCGATGATGAAACCAGATGCGACGTAATTCCGGCAGGTCTTCGGGCTTGGTGGCGTTTTACGGATGAAGACTTCCCATTTTCACAGTGTCTACAACTCTCATCCCGCCAGTCTTTACCGCTGCGCGTCAGCTCCAGATTTGCACTGGATTCCCTTTTCACTTACATGAGACCGGAAACAGAATGCTACAATTAGAAACGTATGGATGTCCAGACAGCTATGCATGATTAAATCTGGACATCCCCTGTACAGTGCTTACAATCCCCGCGAAATTCTTTACCACTCAGGATGCATGATGACACCCGAACACCTCCCGACAGAACAGTACGACGCGCAGCTGGCAGAGAAAGTTGTCCGTCTGCAAAGTATGATGACGCCTTTTGCCGCGCCCGTTCCCGAGGTGTTTCGTTCTCCTGTCAGCCATTACCGCATGCGTGCTGAGTTCCGTATCTGGCATGACGGCGACGACCTGTACCACATTATTTTCGATCAGCAGACCAAGTCCCGCATCCGCGTAAACAGTTTCCCGGCAGCCAGCGAATTAATTAACCAATTAATGACGCTGATGATTGAAGGTGTGCGCAATAACCCCCAGTTGCGCCATAAACTGTTCCAGATTGATTACCTGACCACCCAAAGCAATCAGGCCATCGTCTCGATGCTGTATCACAAAAAGCTGGGCGACGAATGGCGCAAAGAAGCCGAAGTTCTGCGCGATGCGCTGCGGGCGCAGAACATCAACGTCCATCTGATTGGCCGCGCGACCAAAACCAAAATCATGCTCGATCAGGATTACGTGGATGAGCGCCTGCCGGTGGCCGGTAAAGAGATGATTTATCGTCAGGTCGAAAACAGCTTCACTCAGCCAAATGCGGCCATGAATGTGCAAATGCTGGAGTGGGCGCTGAGTGCAACGGAAGGATCAAAAGGCGATTTGCTGGAGTTGTACTGCGGTAACGGTAACTTTTCTCTGGCGCTGGCGCGTAACTTTGAGCGCGTGCTGGCGACCGAAATCGCCAAACCGTCCGTTTCCTCCGCGCAATACAATATTGCGGCCAACCATATCGATAACGTGCAGATCATCCGTATGGCGGCAGAAGAGTTTACGCAGGCTATGAACGGTGAGCGTGAATTCAACCGTTTGCAGGGGATCGATTTGAAGAGCTACCAGTGCGAGACGATTTTCGTCGATCCTCCGCGCAGCGGGCTGGACAGCGAAACCGAGAAGATGGTGCAGGCGTATCCGCGTATTTTGTACATTTCCTGCAACCCGGAAACGCTGTGCAAGAATCTGGAAACATTAAGCCAGACGCACAAGGTTGAACGTCTGGCGCTGTTCGATCAGTTCCCCTACACGCACCATATGGAGTGCGGCGTGCTGTTAACGTTGAAATAACGCCATCATTCAGGGAGCTGGTGCTTACGGTGACGCATTTTGATGCCAATCCAGAACACCAGCGCCACAGACAGCACGGCGGGCAGGAAATTGGAGCCGATATCCGGATACTCCGCGCGCACGACGGTGCTATACAGCAGGACACCCAGAATAAAGAACGCCGCCGCCAGGCCCGGTAAACCTACCGGCATAGTGCGGTTCTGATAACGCTGATGCAGACAGTAAACCGTCAGCACCAATGCAATCATCGGGAAAATCGAAAATGGCACAATAGAGCTAAACACCGCTGCAAACGTACCATTAATAGATAAGCCAGCGATCAATGCCAGCAACAACGTACCTTTATCCTGACCTGACTGTTTCATTACTCACCCTTCGTCGATTTGATGCGCCGACCTTTCTTGCTCACGGCGATACCAGTAATAAGCGCCTTTGGAAATCATCCGCAGTTGCAAGACCAGTCGCTCTTCGAGTTGTTTGCGTTGTTCAACGCCCACATCCAGTGCTTCGGCACCCGCACTGAAAACAATGGTCACCATCGCCTCGGCCTGCGCTTCCGTGAAGGCACGCGGCATATGGTTTTCGAGTTCCAGATAGTCGGCAAGTTCCGCGATAAAATGCTGAATTTCTCGCACCACAGCGGCACGGAATGCAGCCGACGTTCCCGAACGCTCCCGTAATAACAGGCGGAATGCGTTAGGGTTGTTGCCAATAAATTCCATAAAAGTAGAGACCGACGTGCGGATCACGCTACCCCCCTTGGCAATACGCTGACGCGCCTGGCGCATGAGCTGGCGCAACATTAACCCGCTCTCATCCACCATGGTCAGGCCCAGTTCATCCACATCCCGGAAATGACGATAGAAAGACGTTGGCGCAATCCCGGCCTCGCGTGCGACTTCGCGCAGGCTCAAACTGGCAAAGCTTCGCTCAGCACTCAGTTGACTGAATGCCGCTTCTACCAGCGAACGCCGGGTTTTCTCTTTTTGTTGTGCTCTTACGCCCATCACAATAGTTGAATCCTTCCAAAGGCCTTAAGGCACTATACCAGAGAATAAAATTAATCTGTTTGCACAGCTTTGTGAATGATTGTTTATGCGAGGTTTGTGCTCCACAGCTCGAAAAGAGCACAACGATAATTGGGTTATCCCGCCAATGATGTTACTATTCTGTTGCTTTTATGTATAAGAACAGGTAAGCCTTGCCATGTCACATTCCTACGATTACGACGCAATAGTTATTGGTTCCGGCCCCGGCGGCGAAGGCGCTGCTATGGGTCTGGTGAAACAGGGAGCCAGAGTAGCGGTCATTGAGCGCTACCATAATGTTGGCGGCGGTTGTACCCACTGGGGCACCATCCCTTCAAAAGCCCTCCGCCACGCCGTTAGCCGCATTATCGAATTTAACCAAAACCCTCTTTACAGCGACCACTCCCGTCTTCTTCGTTCCTCTTTTGCCGACATCCTCAACCATGCTGATACCGTAATTAATCAGCAGACGCGGATGCGCCAGGGGTTTTACGAACGCAACCACTGCGAAATCCTGCAGGGTGACGCGCACTTTGTTGACGAACATACGCTGGCGCTGAAATGTCACGACGGCTCCGTCGAGACCATTACCGCCGAGAAGTTCGTGATCGCCTGCGGTTCACGCCCCTATCATCCGGACGACGTCGATTTTTCACACCCGCGCGTTTATGACAGCGACTCCATTTTGAGCCTGCATCATGAGCCGCGCCATGTGCTGATCTACGGCGCAGGGGTCATTGGCTGCGAATACGCCTCCATTTTCCGTGGGATGGAAGTCAAAGTTGATTTGATCAATACCCGCGACCGCCTGCTGGCGTTTCTCGATCAGGAGATGTCCGATTCGCTCTCGTACCACTTCTGGAACAGCGGTGTGGTGATTCGCCATAACGAAGAGTACGAAAGAATCGAAGCCTGCGACGATGGCGTGATCATGCATCTGAAGTCCGGCAAAAAGCTGAAAGCCGATTGCCTGCTGTACGCGAATGGCCGTACCGGTAACACCGATTCGCTGGCGCTGGAAAACATCGGCCTTACCACCGACAGCCGCGGCCAGTTGAAGGTCAACAGCATGTACCAGACGGCGCTGCCACATATCTACGCGGTAGGCGATGTGATTGGTTATCCGAGTCTGGCGTCTGCCGCCTACGATCAGGGGCGCATTGCGGCGCAAGCGCTGGTGAAAGGTGAAGCCACCGCCCATCTGATTGAAGATATTCCTACCGGCATTTATACGATTCCGGAAATCAGTTCTGTGGGTAAAACCGAGCAGCAGCTTACGTCGATGAAAGTGCCATACGAGGTCGGTCGTGCGCAGTTTAAACATCTGGCGCGGGCGCAAATCGTGGGAATGAGCGTGGGAACGCTGAAGATTTTGTTCCATCGCGAGACGAAAGAGATCCTCGGCATTCACTGCTTCGGTGAGCGTGCGGCGGAAATCATTCATATCGGCCAGGCAATCATGGAGCAAAAAGGTGGCGGTAACACGATCGAGTACTTCGTTAACACCACCTTTAACTACCCGACAATGGCGGAAGCCTATCGGGTAGCCGCGCTGAACGGCTTAAACCGCCTGTTTTAACGCGTCGTCAAAATGGCCATCCATCGAACTGCGGATGGCCTCTGCCAGTTGCTCATAGCGGCTGCGCAGGGGTGATCCCGGACGATAAACCAGGCCCACCGTGCGACGCGGCTCCGGCTTAATGCACGGCAGATAAACCACGCCATCGCGTCGACGCTCGCGCGGTACGGCCAGCGCTGGCAGCAGCGTAATACCACTTCCCGCCGCCACCATATTACGCAGCGTTTCCAGGCTGGTTGCACGGAAATGGGTATCTTCCTCAGCACCCGCCTCAAAGCAGAACCCCATCGCCTGATCGCGCAGGCAGTGACCGTCTTCCAGCATCAGCAGCTTTTCACCCGCCAGATCGCCCATCGGTACGCGATCGCGATTGGCCCACGGGTGATCTTCGTAGATCGCCAGCATCATCGGCTCATCAAACAGCGGCACCTCAATAAACGCTTCGCTCTCTTTGACCAGCGCCAGGATCGCGCAGTCGAGCTTGCCGCTGTCGAGCTGGGCCAGCAGTTGATGTGTCTGCGCTTCATGCAGATACATTTCGAGTTTCGGGAAGGTCTGATGCAGCATCGGAATGATGAGCGGAAGTAGATACGGGCCAACGGTCGGAATCAGGCCAATATGCAGCGGACCGGACATCGCCTCGCCCTGCTGGCTTGCCATTTCCTTGAGCACTTTAACCTCGCGCAGCACGGTGCGCGCCTGATCCACCAGCAGCAGGCCGGCCTGGGTGAACAGTACTTTACGGCTGGTGCGCTCCAGCAGCATGACGCCCAGCTCATCTTCCAGCTTGCGGATCTGACCGCTCAGCGTGGGCTGGCTAACGTGGCAGGAATCTGCCGCGCGGCGAAAATGTCGGTGCTCAGCGAGTGCCACCAGGTATTCAAGATCACGAATATTCATTATTCATCCTCTATTGCCATGATAGTTCATGGCGATAGATAGCATAGCAATGAACGATTATCCCTATCAAGCACTCTGTTGAATAATACACCACATAGACGAGGTGGCACGTGTTTGACCCTTGACGTCCCCGCCGAGTCAGACGAGTTTATCCCTAACTCGAACAACTAAAGCCAACGTGAACTTTTGCGGACCCCGTGGTCCGCTTTTTTTTTGCATAAAAAAGCCCGGCTTTAAGCCAGGCTGCATATTCTTCCCTCACCCTAACCCTCTCCCAAAGGGAGAGGGGACAGATCGAGCCTCTCACCGTGCAAGAGGCTCGGGATGAGACAACGTAAAAGCAAAATGGCAACCAACGTTGCCATTTTTGGTGTTTGCTCCCTCTCCCCGTGGGAGAGGGCTGGGGTGAGGGCATCAGCCCGCACAAATTCAAACCAAACGATTTTTCGCATCCGCAATCGCCTGCGCGACTTGCTTCGGTGACACACCGCCTTTCGCCGCGCGCTTATCCAGACAGGATTGCAGCGAAAGAATCGGGTAGACGTCATCGCCAATCACGGCGCTAAATTTCTGCAAATCGGCCAGCGTCAGATCTTCCAGCGGCTTGGCCTGACGAATCGCCTCAACCACGGCTTCGCCCACAATGTGGTGCGCCTCGCGGAACGGTACGCCTTTGGCGACCAGATAATCCGCCAGCTCCGTGGAGTTCGCATAGCCCTGCTGCGCGGCTTCCTGACAACGCGGACGTTTCACCTGAATGCCGTCCAGCACCAGCGCGCCCATATGCAGACAATCCAGCCAGGTGTCGAGCGCATCGAACAGCCCTTCTTTATCTTCCTGCATATCTTTGTTGTAGGCCAACGGCAGACCTTTCAGGGTCATCATCATGCCCGTCAGCGCGCCCTGCACACGGCCGCACTTACCGCGAATCAGCTCCAGCGCGTCCGGGTTTTTCTTCTGCGGCATCAATGAAGAGCCAGAAGTGACACGATCGGACAGCTCCACAAAACCGGCTTCCCCGGAGTTGAAGAAAATCAGATCTTCAGCAAAGCGCGACAAATGCACCATGCCGATAGAGGCGTTCGACAGCAGCTCCAGGACGTGGTCACGATCCGACACGCTGTCCAGGCTGTTGCGGGTCGCAGAGGCAAAACCTAACCAGCCCGCCAGCTGTTCACGGTCGATTTCATATGCCGTTCCTGCCAGTGCACCGCTGCCGAGCGGGCTCACGTCCAGACGCTTCAGCGTATCCTGCAAACGACTTTCGTCACGTGCCAGCATCTCGACATACGCCAGAGACCAGTGAGCAAAGGTAACAGGCTGCGCGCGCTGCAGGTGGGTATAACCCGGCATCACCGCGTCCTGATTGTTCTGCGCGGTTTCGACCAGCGCATTCTGTAGCTGACGGTTCGCCGACAGCAGTTCCACAATGGTGTCTTTACACCACAGCTTCAGGTCGGTCGCCACCTGATCGTTACGGCTACGTCCGGTGTGCAGCTTTTTACCCAACTGGCCCACTTTGTCGATCAGCTTGCCTTCCACCCAGCTGTGAATATCTTCCGCATCGCTTTCGAGGATTTGCTGCGGATTCAGGCGTACTTCTTCCAGCAGATTGTTCAGCGCCTCTTCGAGCTGTACTTGCTCATCGGCACTTAACACCCCGACGGTGACCAGCGCTTTGGACCAGGCCACAGAGCCGACGATATCTTGTTCGGCCAGGCGGTAGTCGAAGCGCAAAGAGTCGTTGAACTGTTTGAACCGTTGATCCGCTGCCTGTGTAAAACGCCCACCCCAAAGTGCCATAACATGCTTCCTTAAATTCGTTTATTGATACCCCTCTGATGAGGGGGAAAATGCTTATGCCAGAATACGCGTGCCAATCGGCGTGCCGTTAAACAGCGCCGGAAGTTGTTCCGCGTGCCGCCATGAGGCGATGTCCACCGGACGGCCTAACGTGCGCGCAGCGTCCAGCGCTGCGTTCACTTTCACAATCATGCCATCCGTAATGATGCCCTGAGAAATCAGCTGCTCGGCTTTCGCCGCCGTCATCTCAGCGATACGCTGGCCTTTACCGTCCAGAATTCCGCTCACGTCGGAAAGCAGAATCAAGTCAGCACCCAGCGTGGCGGCCAGAGCCGTTGCGGCCTGGTCGGCGTTCACGTTCATCAGTTGCCCTTCTTCGGTGACACCGATAGAGCTCACCACGGGCAGGAAACCGCCTTCCAGCAGCGTGTTAATCAGCTTAGGCGAACCCGGCTGCGCCAGTCCAACATGGCCTAACTCTTCGTCGAGCTGCGTCACTTTTACGCTGTCGCCATCGCCCAGATACAGGCCAACCGACGCGATATGATGTTTCTTCGCCCATGACAAGAGCGTTTTGTTTGCCGTTCCCGCCAGCGCACCGGTGATGATGTCAATCTGATCGGCTGGCGTAACGCGCAGGCCGTTCTTCTTTTTCACCGGCAGGTTAAGGCCTTTCATCAGCTCATCCACCACGCAACCGCCGCCGTGAACAATCACCAACGGACGCTGATGGGATTCACGATAGTCAACCAGCGCGCTAAACAGACGCTCCAGCGCTTCTTCGCTGTCCAGCAACACGCCACCGAGTTTGATAATTAATGGATTCATCATCACACCTTAAATAAGAGACTGGGTTTCAGCGTAGCCAAAACGAATATTTGCGCACTGCATCGCCTGAGCGGCAGCGCCTTTAAGAAGGTTATCTTCCGCCGCCACCACAATCAGATGCTCGCCCTGAACGGCAAAGCCGATGTCGCAGAACGGCAGACCGACCACGTTTTTCAGCGCCGGAACGCCTTTATCGTACAGACGCACCAGCGGTTTGTTGGCATAGGCCTGGGTAAAGGCTTCAGAAATCTGGTCTTTGGTCACGCCCGGCTTCAGACGACAGGTGATGGTTTCCAGAATCCCGCGCGGGAAATTGCCCAGATGCGGTGTGAAAATCACCTCCGCGCCAAGATGCGTGGTGATCTCCGGGTGATGACGGTGATTGAACACGCCATACGGTTGCAGACTCACTTCGCAGAAACTGTTGGCCATCGCCGCCTTGCGACCGGCACCGCTCACGCCGCTGGTCGCGTTGATCACCGGCCACTGATTTAGATCCAGCAGGTCGGCGTCGATCAGCGGTTTAAGCGAAAGCTGCGCCGCCGTTGGATAACAACCCGGCACTGCAATCAGATTGGCTTCTTTTATCTTGTCGTCATTCCACTCCGCCAGGCCGTAAACCGCCTGCTCAAGCAGATCGGTATGCTGGTGAGTGAAACCGTAATATTTTTCATAAAATGCACTGTCGTTAACGCGGAACGCGCCGGAGAGGTCAAACACCACGCATCCCGCCGCCAAAAACTGCGGGGCCAGATCGTGGCTGACTTCGTGCGCTGTGGCCAGAAACACCACATCCACGCCACCGACAAACTCACTGATATCGGACATCGGCTGCAACGGCAGATCGACGATTCCCTTAAGTTGCGGATGCAAATCGGAAATTAACTTTCCCGCATCATTGCTTTGCGCTGAGACAGTCAAAGCGGTTATGGTCATATGAGGATGGCGATTCACGTAGCTTACAAGCTCTGCGCCCGCATAACCGCTAGCGCCCACAATCAGCGTATTCAACATCGGGTTCCTTTACGATCAACGTTAGTGTATTTTTATTCACATTTAGTGCATGAATATTGATACTATCACGACCTAAGGTATGTCAACAATGAAAATGAATTTACCACCCTTTATCGAGATTTACCGCGCCCTGATTGCCACGCCGTCCATCAGTGCGACCGAAGAAGCGCTCGACCAGAGCAATGAGTCTTTAATCAATATGCTGGCTGGATGGTTTAGCGATCTCGGCTTTAAGGTGGAAGTTCAACCCGTTCCTGGAACCCGTCATAAATTCAACCTGCTGGCCAGTGCCGGACAGGGTGCAGGCGGTCTTTTACTGGCTGGTCATACGGACACCGTGCCCTTTGATGATGGGCGCTGGATGCGCGATCCCTTCACGCTCACCGAGCATGACGGCAAGCTTTACGGCCTGGGCACCGCCGACATGAAAGGCTTTTTTGCCTTTATTCTCGATGCGCTGCGTGACGTTGATGTGAACACGCTGAAAAAACCGCTCTACATTCTGGCGACCGCCGACGAAGAAACCAGCATGGCGGGCGCGCGCTATTTCTCTGAAAATACCGCCATTCGCCCGGACTGCGCGATTATTGGCGAACCGACGTCCCTGCAACCGATTCGGGCGCATAAAGGACATATTTCCACAGCGGTGCGCGTGTTGGGTCAGTCAGGTCACTCCAGCGATCCGGCGCGCGGCGTCAATGCCATTGAGCTGATGCACGACGCGATTGGCCGCATCATGGTGCTGCGCGACTCCCTGAAAGAACGCTTCCACCACGATTCCTTCACCGTGCCGTATCCCACGCTGAATCTCGGTAGTCTGCACGGCGGCGACGCATCCAACCGTATCTGCGCCTGTTGCGAACTGCATATGGATATTCGCCCGCTGCCGGGCATGACGCTCGACGATCTCAATGGCTTACTCAGCGAAGCGCTGGCCCCGGTAAGTGAACGCTGGCCTGGGCGTCTGACCATTTTCGATCTGCATCCACCGATTCCAGGTTACGAATGCCCGCCGGATCATCAACTGGTGCAAGTGGTCGAGAAACTGCTCGGCGAGAAAACGGACGTGGTGAACTACTGCACCGAAGCGCCGTTTATCCAGACGCTGTGCCCGACGCTGGTGCTGGGTCCGGGTTCCATCAATCAGGCCCACCAGCCGGATGAATACCTGGAAACGCGCTTTATTAAGCCCACGCGCGAGTTAATTACGCAGGTTGTGCATCACTTCTGCTGGCATTAAAACCGCACCGGGCAGTTCCCTCTCCCCGTGGGAGAGGGTTAGGGTGAGGGCAACAAACGCATGATCCTCGTCACATTCCCATAAGCATCTCTTATCTGACGCGAAGCGAATTAAATTTCGTAAATTGCCTGCATTTATTCGTTTGCTGAACCGTTTTCGCAGCAATTGACGACAGGGGTTTTACGTGGCTTTATAAAGAGAGATGACAAAATAATGTCCAAAAGATTTTTGCATGGACATAAAACATAATGATGGGGTGTCTGGGTTTATATGAACGAACAATATTCCGCGTTGCGTAGTAATGTCAGTATGCTCGGCAAAGTGCTGGGAGATACCATCAAGGATGCGCTAGGAGAGACCATTCTCGACCGCGTCGAAACAATCCGTAAGCTGTCCAAATCCTCCCGTGCAGGAAATGAAGCCAATCGTCAGGAGCTGCTCACCACGCTGCAAAACCTGTCAAATGATGAGCTTCTGCCCGTGGCGCGCGCGTTCAGCCAGTTCCTGAATCTGGCTAACACCGCCGAGCAATACCACAGCATTTCGCCAAAAGGCGAAGGTGCCAGCAACCCGGAAGTGATTGCCCGTACGCTCAGAAAACTCAAAGACCAACCAGAACTGAACGAAGATATCATCAAAAAAGCGGTTGAGTCCCTTTCACTTGAGCTGGTGCTGACTGCGCACCCGACCGAAATCACCCGCCGTACCCTGATTCACAAAATGGGCGAAGTGAATAGCTGTCTCAAGCAGTTAGACAACAAAGACATCGTCGATTACGAACGTAACCAGCTGATGCGCCGCCTGCGCCAGCTGATTGCTCAGTCCTGGCACACCGATGAAATTCGCAAATATCGCCCAAGCCCGGTTGATGAAGCTAAATGGGGTTTTGCGGTTGTCGAAAACAGCCTGTGGGAAGGCGTGCCGAACTACCTGCGTGAATTAAACGAACAGCTCGAAGAGAACCTCGGCTATCGCCTGCCGGTGGATTTTGTTCCGGTGCGTTTCACCTCCTGGATGGGCGGCGACCGCGACGGTAACCCAAATGTGACCGCCGAAATCACGCGTCATGTGCTGTTGCTCAGCCGCTGGAAAGCCACCGACCTGTTCCTGAAAGATATTCAGATTCTGATTTCTGAGCTGTCGATGGTGGAAGCCACGCCAGAACTGCTCGAACTGGTCGGCGAAGCCGGTGCAACTGAACCGTACCGCTTCTTGCTAAAAGGCCTGCGCGGCCAGCTGATGGCGACCCAAGCCTGGCTGGAAGCCCGTTTGAAGGGCCAGCGTCTGCCAAAACCAGCCGGGCTGCTGAGTCAAAACGAACAACTGTGGGATCCGCTGTACGCCTGTTATAAATCACTGCAAGCGTGCGGCATGGGCATCATCGCCAACGGCGAACTGCTCGACACCCTGCGCCGCGTGAAATGTTTCGGCGTGCCTTTGGTGCGTATTGACGTGCGTCAGGAAAGCACCCGCCATACCGAAGCGCTGGGCGAGTTGACCCGTTATCTCGGCATTGGCGATTACGAGAGCTGGTCAGAAGCCGACAAACAGGCATTCCTGATCCGTGAATTAAATTCCAAACGTCCGCTTCTGCCACGCAGCTGGGAACCGAGCGAAGAAACCAGCGAAGTCCTCAACACCTGCAAAGCGATCGTTGATGCGCCAAAAGGATCGGTTGCGGCCTATGTGATCTCCATGGCCAAAACGCCGTCTGACGTGCTGGCCGTTCATCTGCTGCTGAAAGAAGCCGGTATCAGTTTTGCGCTGCCTGTCGCGCCGCTGTTTGAAACCCTCGACGACTTGAATAACGCCAACGACGTGATGACCCAGTTACTGAATATCGACTGGTATCGCGGCTTTATTCAGGGCAAACAGATGGTGATGATTGGCTATTCCGACTCCGCAAAAGATGCGGGCGTGATGGCGGCATCCTGGGCACAGTACCAGGCGCAAGATGCGCTGATCAAAACCTGCGAAAAAGCCGGTATCGAATTAACCCTTTTCCACGGACGCGGCGGCTCTATCGGTCGCGGCGGTGCACCGGCTCATGCCGCACTACTCTCTCAACCACCGGGCAGCCTGAAAGGCGGTTTGCGCGTCACCGAGCAAGGCGAGATGATCCGCTTTAAATACGGTCTGCCAGAAGTCACAATCAGCAGCCTGTCGCTCTACACCAGCGCAATTCTGGAAGCCAACCTGTTGCCGCCGCCGGAACCGAAAGACGCATGGCGTCACATCATGGATGAGCTGTCGGATATCTCCTGCGACTTGTACCGTGGCTACGTGCGTGAAAACAAAGACTTCGTGCCGTACTTCCGCTCGGCGACGCCTGAGCAGGAGCTGGGCAAACTGCCGCTGGGTTCTCGTCCGGCAAAACGCCGTCCGACCGGCGGTGTGGAATCCCTGCGTGCGATTCCATGGATCTTCGCCTGGACGCAAAACCGCCTGATGCTGCCCGCCTGGCTGGGCGCGGGTGCGGCGCTACAAAAAGTGGTGGAAGACGGTAAGCAGACTGAGCTTGAGACGATGTGCCGCGACTGGCCGTTCTTCTCCACGCGCCTTGGCATGCTGGAAATGGTGTTCTCCAAAGTCGACCTGTGGCTGGCGGAATACTACGATCAGCGTCTGGTGAAACCCGAACTGTGGGCGCTGGGCAAAGAGCTGCGAGAACTGCTCGAAGGCGACATTAAAATTGTGCTGGCTATCGCCAACGACTCGCATCTGATGGCCGATTTGCCGTGGATTGCCGAGTCTATCCAGTTGCGTAATATCTACACCGACCCACTGAACGTTCTGCAGGCTGAGCTGTTGCATCGCTCGCGTAAGGCCGAAGAAGAAGGTAAAGAGGCGGATCCGCGCGTTGAACAGGCGCTGATGGTGACGATTGCGGGCGTTGCAGCAGGTATGCGTAACACCGGCTAACGGTTTTCTGAATCAAAAGGCCACACTTTGTGTGGCTTTTTTTTGTCCAAAAATCCCCCCTCCTTAGATGTAGCGCAACAAATACCGACTGCTGTGGCGGTAAAGTCGAAAGAGTGACGTTCGAGCACGACGGGAAAAACGCGTTTAGTAACCTCAACCTCTAAGGGAGAAATGTTATGGACCGTATCATTCAATCACCTGGCAAATACATTCAGGGTGCAGATGCCCTCACCCGACTCGGCGACTATCTCAAACCGCTTGCGAAACGCTGGCTGGTGGTCGGGGATAAGTTTGTTTTAGGCTTTGCGGAAGACACCTTGCGTCAAAGCTTCAAACAGGCAGAACTGCACGTGGAAATCGCGCCATTTGGCGGCGAATGTTCACAAAATGAAATTGTCCGTCTGCGCAAGCTGGCGAAAGGCGCTGACTGCCAGGCCGTGCTGGGTATCGGTGGCGGTAAAACGCTCGATACTGCCAAAGCATTAGCGCATTTTATGGATGTACCGGTGGCTATCGCGCCAACCATTGCCTCCACGGATGCGCCGTGCAGCGCCCTTTCAGTCATCTACACCGACAGTGGCGAGTTCGATCATTACCTCATGCTCCCGCACAATCCCAATATGGTTATCGTCGATACCAAAGTCGTGGCCGGTGCGCCTGCGCGTCTTTTGGCCGCAGGCATTGGCGATGCGCTGGCGACCTGGTTTGAAGCGCGCGCCTGCTCACGCAGCGGAGCCACCACCATGGCCGGGGGGAAATGCACGCAGGCGGCTCTCGCGCTGGCGGAACTCTGCTACAACACCCTGATCGAAGAGGGAGAAAAGGCGATGCTGGCAGCGGAACAGCATGTCGTCACGCCAGCCCTTGAGCGCGTCGTTGAAGCCAATACCTACCTCAGCGGTGTGGGCTTTGAAAGTGGCGGACTGGCCGCCGCCCACGCGATTCACAACGGCCTGACAGCGATTCCGGATGCACACCATTTTTATCACGGCGAAAAAGTCGCGTTCGGCACGCTCACCCAGTTGGTACTGGAAAACGCGCCGGTAGACGAGATCGAAACGGTTGCCGCGCTGTGTCACAGCGTTGGGCTGCCTATCACTCTGGCACAGCTGGATATCAAACAAGATATTCCCGCCAAGATGCGCCGGGTGGCCGAGACGGCCTGCGCCAAAGGCGAAACCATCCACAATATGCCGGGCGGCGTGACGCCAGATGAGGTGTATGCGGCGCTGCTGGTCGCCGATCAATATGGTCAGCGTTGTCTGCATGAGTGGGAATAACGTCTGCCATAAAAAATCCCCGCCGAGGCGGGGATTTTTATTGATGACTGCTGCCTGATTACTTCACATCAAAACGATCCAGGTTCATCACTTTGGTCCATGCCGCGACAAAGTCTTTAACAAATTTCTCGCTGGCATCCTGACTGGCGTAAACCTCCGCCAACGCACGCAGAACCGCGTTAGAGCCAAACACCAGATCGGCACGCGTTGCGGTGTATTTCACCTCGCCACTTGCACGGTCGCTGCCCGCAAACAGTTCGTTGGATTCGTCTGTGGCCTTCCACTGGGTTCCCATATCCAGCAGATTCACAAAGAAATCGGTGGTCAACACGCCTACGCGATCGGTGAACACGCCGTTCTGGCTGCCGTCAAAGTTTGCGCCCAGCACGCGCATTCCCCCGACCAGCACGGTCAGTTCTGGCGCGGTTAACGTCAGCTGTTGCGCTTTATCAATCAACAGCGATTCCGTGGTCGAAACATCAACCTGAGCGCGATAGTTGCGGAAGCCATCGGCAATCGGCTTAAGCAGATTAAACATCTCGATATCGGTCTGATCCTGACGCGCATCCACGCGGCCCGGCGTAAATGGCACGGTGATGTACACACCCGCCGCTTTTGCCGCCTGCTCAACGCCAACGACGCCCGCCAGCACGATGATATCAGCCAGTGACGCTTTGTTGGTCGTGCGTTGAATCGCTTCCAAAGTCGGTAACGCGCGCACCGCTGCGGCGTTCACGTCCCAGTCGCGCTGCGGAGCCAGCGCCAGACGCGCACCGTTGGCACCGCCACGTTTGTCACCACCACGGAAGGTAGAAGCAGACGCCCAGGCAACCGACACCAGCTCGCTAACAGACAGCCCGGAAGCCACAATTTCTGCTTTCAGGCTCTCAATGTCTTCTTGTGACGGAGTGAACACCGCCTGCGGCAGCGGGTCCTGCCAGATGAGATCTTCTTTCGGCACTTCAGGACCGATGTAACGTGCTTTTGGCCCCATATCCCGGTGCGTCAGTTTGTACCAGGCACGTGCGAATGCTTCGTTAAACGCCTGCGGATCGTTCAGGAAGCGACGAGAAATTTTCTCGAACTCTGGGTCGAAACGCAGCGTCAGATCGGTCACCAGCATGGTCGGTTTGCGTTTTTTCGACGGGTCGAACGGATCGGGAATAATTTCTGGCGCGTCAACGGCTTCAAACTGGATTGCGCCTGCCGGACTGCGGGTCTGTACCCACTCGTATTTGAACAGGTTTTCGAAGAAGTAGTTACTCCACTGGGTTGGCGTCTGTGACCAGACCACTTCCAGGCCGGAGGTGATTGCATCTGCGCCTACGCCCGTTCCGTGCGTGCTGGTCCAGCCTAAGCCCTGGGATTCAATCAAAGCCTCTTCCGGATCGACACCCACATGCGTGGCCGCCGCTGCGCCGTGCGTTTTGCCGAGCGTATGTCCGCCCGCAATCAGCGCGACGGTCTCTTCATCGTTCATGCCCATGTTGCCGAACGTTGCGCGAATCGCTGCGGCTGCCGAGAGCGGCTCACCGCTGGCGTTTGGCCCTTCCGGATTGACGTAAATCAGCCCCATTTCAGTGGCGGCTAATGGGCGTTTTGCCAGTGATTCAGGGTCACGATGGGTCAGCCAGGCTTTTTCATCGCCCCAGTTAACGTCCAGATCCGGTTCCCAGACATCTTCGCGCCCGGCACCAAAGCCAAATGTACGGAAGCCTGAATTTTCCAGCGCCACGTTCCCCGCCAGGATATACAGATCGGCCCAGGAGATTTTCTGCCCGTATTTTTGTTTAATAGGCCACAGCAGACGACGTGCTTTATCAAGACTCACGTTATCCGGCCATGCATTCAGAGGGGCAAAGCGCTGCTGACCTCGACCGGCACCGCCACGACCATCCACGGAACGGTAAGTCCCTGCGCCGTGCCATGCCATACGAATAAACAGACCTACGTAGCTGCCCCAGTCGGCAGGCCACCAGGATTGAGAATCGGTCAGAAGAGCTTTGATATCGCCTTTGAGAGCGGAATAGTCGAGTTTGCTGAATTCTTTGCGGTAGTCGAAGTCTTCACCCAAGGGGTTCGAACGGTTGGAATGTTGGTTTAAGAGTTCAACGCGTAGCTGCTTGGGCCACCAGTCGCGACTGCCTGTCCCCGCGCCTGCACTCTGATCAGACCCTCCATGGTGAAAAGGACACTTGCCGCTGGATAACGAATTATTGGTCTCTTCTGACATGCTCATCTCTCTGCTCCCTCTTTAGTGTTCTTTTTAAGATATACACGCTTGCTGATAAGGTATAGTTGAGATAACCCACAGATTCGATAGTTAAATCCTTTTAATTAACCTCGGGTATTGCATGGCTTTTGCATAATGACGCGTGGAAGCGGGCGGTATCGGGGGGAGGCGGAAATGAAAAACCCTCCGAAGAGGGTCTTAAGATTACAGTCCAGGGCGAACGCCGAGCGTGTGGCAGATGGCGTAACTCATCTCGGCGCGGTTTAGCGTGTAGAAATGGAAATCCTTCACCCCTTCACGACTCAAAATTTTCACCATGTCCATCGCGATATTCGCCCCCACCAGCTTGCGGGTTTCAGCGTCGTCATCGAGCCCTTCGTACATTTTCTGCATCCACAACGGGATACGCACGTTGGTCATGTCCGCAAACTTCTTCGCCTGCTTAAAGTTCGAGACCGGCAGGATGCCCGGGATAATTTCCAGGTCGATGCCAGCGTTAACACAGCGGTCACGAAAACGCAGATAGCTTTCGACGTCGAAGAAAAACTGGGTAATCGCGCGGTTGGCACCGGCATCGACTTTACGTTTCAGGTTGAGCAGATCGGCCTGGGCGCTTTTCGCTTCCGGATGCACTTCGGGATAAGCAGCGACGGAGATATCAAAATCGCCCACGTCCTTGAGTAACGCGACCAGATCGGTGGCGTACATTTCCGGTTTACCGCTGCCCGGCGGCAAGTCGCCGCGCAGGGCGACGATATGGCGAATCCCGTTGTTCCAGTAATCCTGGGCGATAGCGCGCAATTCGTCGCGAGTCGCATCCACACAGGTTAAATGCGGCGCGGCTTCAAGTCCTGTGCGGTCCTTGATGCCTTTAATAATGCTGTGCGTACGGTCGCGTTCGCCAGAGTTTGCCCCGTAAGTGACGGAGACAAATTTCGGCTTCAGGCTGCTCAGGCGATCGATAGAGCTCCACAGGGTTTGCTCCATTTCACTGGTGCGCGGCGGAAAGAATTCAAAAGAGACGTTAATCTGGCCCTGCACTTCGGCCAGGCTCTGATTCAGGGCTTCCCGCTGGTTGGCGTGAAAAAAGCTCATACCTTACCTCATCAATCGCGTGATAATTATTGCTAGTTATAAACATCTATCCATTTAGACGTCTGGATGTAAAAATGACGGAAAACGCGAATGGCGTCAACTGAAATAATCAGTCAAAGCGGTGAGGAATGTTCAGGCAAGATGAAAGAAGTTCATGATGACGGGGAAAGTGCGGTCTGATGCCCTCACCCCGGCCCTCTCCCACAGGGAGAGGGAGAAAAGAATCCCTTCACCGCGTTGTGAAAAAGGAGAAGATAATCCCTCGCCACTTTGTGAGAAGAGAGAAAAGAATCCCTTCACCGCGTTGTGAAAAAGGAGAAGATAATCCCTCGCCACTTTGTGAGAAGAGAGAAAAGAATCCCTTCGCCGCGTTGTGAAAAGGGACAAGATAATCCCTCGCCACTTTGTGAAGAGAGAGAAAAGAACCCCTTCACCGCTTTATGAAACGGGAGAAAAGAATCCTTTCGCCACTTTGTGAAGAGAGAAAAACATTCACTCTTATCTGCGAGGATTGAGGGAAGACCGCCCCGAGCGATTCCCTCTCCCGTGGGAGAGGGTTAGGGTGAGGGCATCAGACGATGCAGAGTAAAAAACTACAGCAGTTGCGCCAGACGGTTAATATCCGACTGAATAGCACCTGCGGTCACATCACGCCCCGCACCTGGCCCACGAATCACTAACGGGTTATCGCGATACCAGCGGCTTTCGATGGCAAAGACGTTATCGCACGGCAGCAGCGCCGCCAGCGGATGCTCCGGACGCACCGCTTCCACACCCACGCGCGCTTTACCGTTGGCATCAAAACGCGCCACGTAGCGTAGCACCAGACCCATCTCTTGCGCGGCTTCCAGGCGTTGCACCATCTGGTCGTTCAGCTCATCACCGTTCTCAAAGAAGTGATCGACGGAACCCTCTTCGCAGCCCGCAGGGACTAACGATTCCACACGCACCTGGCCCGGCTCGATATCGTAACCCGCCTCACGCGCCAGAATGACCAGCTTGCGCATCACGTCTTTTCCGGCCAGATCCACGCGCGGATCGGGTTCAGTCAACCCCTGCTGCCACGCCTGGTCAACCAGGTCGGTAAACGGCACCGTGCCGTCGAATTGCAGGAACAGCCACGACAGCGTGCCGGAGAAGATCCCGCTGATGGCTAAAATGCTGTCGCCACTGTCGATCAGGTCCCGCACCGTATGGTTGACCGGCAAGCCCGCGCCCACGGTGGCGTTGTACAGCCAGTGACGCCCGGTTTTTTCAAATGCATCGTGAATCTGACGGTATTTATCGGTGCTGCTCGCACCCGCCAGTTTGTTCGCGCTGATGACATGGAAACCATGGCTGGCGAAATCCAGATACTGATCGGCAAGCTGTTCGCTGGCCGTGACATCAAGCACCACTAAATCGTCATACGGGTGCGCACGCATCCACAGGAACAGCGACTCTTCATCCTGTTCAACGGCTTCGTCATTGAAGAACGCGAGCGCACGGCTGGCGTCCAGTCCTTCGTAATTGAGCAGGCTGCGGCGACTGTCCACTACGCCTGCCAGGACAAATTCAAATCCGGTACGCGCCGACAGCGTCGTTTGCTCGCGAGCAAACAGCTCCAGCCAGCGCGAACCGATATTACCTTTACCAAACAGCACCAGACCGATACGTTTTTCCGCGCGGAACAGCGTGGTGTGCAGGCCCTGAATCAGACTCTCGGTTGGCCCTTTACGCAGCACGGCGACCAGGCTGATGCCCTCTTCCGACTGCCAGGTAAATTCAACCGGCTGCCCCTTCAACTGTTGCCAGAAACGGTGGCAGTGCAGCGGATTACGAGAGACGCCTGCACCGACCATCGCCACCAGCGCCAGGCCCTGACGCAGACGGAGTTCGCCCGGCAAACCGGCTTCGTCCAGCGTTTTAAGCGCGCTATCGGCCACTTCTGCGGTGTAGCAGAACTGCAGTAAATGACGATCGCTGTGCACGCCAACCGCCAGCGGACGCACCTGCGCACGCTTGAGAATCAAATCGATATCTTTATGCGCCAGCTTGACGTCCTGGCCCGCAGGCACCTGGAACTCAATCAGGCAGATATCATCGTGACTGGTGACAATGCGCGCGCCCGTACCCGATGCCAGAACGCGTTCGATGCGCGTGGAACCCTGATCCGGCGTGTAGCTACACCGCAGTTGCAGATCGATATCGCTCCCGGAAACGGGCTGCAGCGTACGGGCGTGCAGAACTGGGGCAGCGAGACGTGCCAGCTCGCTGGCTTCGTCCAGACGCAGTAGCGGCAGCAGACAGGCATCTTTAACTTTGCGTGGGTCAGCACTGTAAACGCCGGCCACATCGCTCCAGATGGTGACGCGAGACGCTCCGGCCAGCGCACCGATTTGCGTGGCGGAATAGTCAGAGCCGTTACGGCCCAACAGCACGGTTTCACCCGCGTTGCTGCGGCTGATAAAGCCGGTGACGACGATACGTTTCCCCGGATGCTGCACCAGAAGCTGTTGCAGCAGTGGATACGACAAGCCTTCGTCAACCTGCGGCTGCGCAGCGCGTTCGGCGCGCAGGAAATCGCGCGCGTCCAGCCACGCGGCCTCCAGCCCTTGCTGTTCCAGCACGGCGGCCATCAGGCGTGCAGACCAGACTTCACCGTGGCCGACCACTTCCGCGTAAACCGCTTCGGTAATGCCGCTGTCCAGCAGCGTCGCAAGACGCTCCAGATCGTGAACAAAAGCGCTGATCAGCCCGTCCGCCACTTGCGCGGGCAGCAGGCCGGAAATCAAATCACTCTGATAACGGCGTAACGTTTGTTGAACCTGATGCGCAGAAAGGCGATCGGTCTGACTCAGTTTGAGCCAGCTAATCAACTGGTTGGTAGTGCTGCCCGCCGCCGAGACAACCATCATGTCGCCCGGCATCGAATACTCCGCCATGATCCCTGCGACACGCAGGTAACATTTCACATCAGCAAGACTACTACCACCAAACTTATGCAGTTGACGACCCTTCGCCCCTGCCTGCGCTATCACACTCATGATTACCCCTTGGCTGCGACCTGGAAGGCATTTTCCAGATCGGCAATTAAATCTTCACAGTCTTCAATACCGGTTGAGATGCGAAGCAGCGTCTCAGAAATCCCGGCGGCGGCACGCGCTTCTGGCGCCATGCCTGCGTGTGTCATTGTTGCGGCGTGAGAGATCAAGCTTTCGACTCCCCCTAATGATTCCGCCAGCGTAAACAGTGACAACGCGCTCAGGAAGCGACGCAGCGTTTGCTCATCACCATCCAGTTCAAAACTTAACATCGCGCCAAACCCTTTCTGCTGGCGCGCGGCGATCTCGTGGCCCTGGTTTTCCGGCAACGACGGGTGATACAGCTTTTTCACCAGCGGCTGGTTTTTCAGGAAATCAACAATCGCCTGGGCATTGCGTTGTGCCACTTCCATGCGTGGCGACAGCGTGCGGATACCGCGCAGCAGCAAATAGCTGTCGAACGCACCCGCCGTCACGCCAATGTTATTGGCCCACCATGCCAGTTCGGTGACAATCTCCGGATCTTTTGCAATCACCACGCCCGCGACCACGTCAGAGTGACCGTTCAAATATTTCGTGCATGAATGCAATACCAGGTCCGCACCCAAGGAAAGTGGGTTCTGAAGCGCCGGACTGAGGAACGTATTATCCACTACACTTATCGCTCCCGCATCCCTTGCGAGCTGACAAATTTTCGCAATATCGACAACACGCAATAACGGGTTGCTTGGGCTTTCCACCAGAACGAGCTTAGGCTTTTCGGCAAGTGCTTGTTTTAGCGCCTGTTCGTCATTTTGATCGACAAAGAGAACGCGATAACAGCCGCGTTTTGCCAGGCTATCAAAAAGTCGGTAGCTGCCACCGTAACAGTCGTGCGGAGCGAGCAGTAAATCGCCAGGCTTCAGAAATACCGTGGTCACCAGATGAATGGCCGACATACCGGTATTGGTCAGGACCGCGCCTGCGCCGCCTTCGAGTTCTGCCAGCGCGCGCTGGGTAACGTCACGCGTCGGGTTGCCACGACGTGAATAGTCATGCGCGCGAGGTTCATTAAATCCGGTGAAATTATAGGTACTGGAAAGATGAATCGGCGGGACAACGCAGCCGTACTGCTCGTCATCATTCAATCCGCTACGCACTGCGATCGTGGCCTGTTTACGCGTCATGGTGAAGGCTTCCTGGCTAATGAGATGAAAAGTCAGGCACCAGAGTAAACACTGAACTTATGGACGTCAATACATCTGGACATCTAAACTTCTTTGCGTATAGATTGAGCAATGCGAGAATAGCCGTTAAAATGACATGCTTTAGTGCACGCTAAAGGCGCAATACCCGTGTCACGGTATCGTCCTTACGGTAAACTACGCGAGATTACGGTATAAAGCCCTACACAATCTATGGCTTTATGCCCTTATAAATGACAGAGAGGATTAAAGGTATCTCATGGCTGAATGGAGCGGCGAATATATCAGCCCATACGCTGAGCACGGTAAGAAGAGTGAGCAAGTAAAAAAAATTACGGTTTCCATTCCTCTGAAGGTGTTGAAGATCCTCACCGATGAACGCACGCGTCGTCAGGTGAACAACCTGCGTCACGCGACAAACAGCGAACTGCTCTGCGAAGCATTTTTGCATGCGTTTACTGGCCAACCCCTGCCGAATGATGAAGACCTGCGCAAAGAGCGTAGCGATGAAATTCCGGAAGCGGCGAAAGTGATCATGCGTGAACTGGGTATCGACCCGGATACGTGGGAATACTGATTTGCAGAAACAAAAAAAGCGCCTTTCGGCGCTTTTTTTTCGGGTAGCTTATTTAGCGCCCGGGATGCTGAAACGCTTGTTGAAGCGGTCAACACGGCCACCGGTTGCAACATCACGCTGCTTACCAGTGTAGAACGGGTGGCATTGGCCGCACACGTCCAGGTTCAGATCGTGACCCACTGTAGAGCGGATTTTGATCGCGTTACCGCAAGAGCAGTTTGCAGTAATAAAATCGTATTTCGGGTGAATATCTTTTTTCATGGGGAGAACCTCAGTTAAGGCCGCGTCGCTCTTCCAGCCCTAACGCCAGACACCACGCGATGTTGATAGTAAATTCTTTGGCGTAAAGTTACACCAAAGGCGGCGAATCATACAGAATCCATTCGGTGGATGCAAACTGATCAGCACGTCTATAGCATCTAATGTGTATACTAACGCGCCACTTTTCAAGTCAGGAAGATTCGATGCCCGTTGCTCACGTTGCCCTGCCCGTTCCGCTTCCCCGCACCTTTGACTATTTGCTGCCCGACAGCATGAGCGCCAAAGCGGGCTGTCGCGTAACCGTGCCTTTTGGCAAACAGCAGCGCGTCGGCGTGGTGGTGTCGGTTAGCGACAAAAGCGAGCTGCCGATCAATGAATTAAAAGCGGTGGTGGAGGTACTCGACGTTGAGCCGGTTTACTCCGCAAGCGTCTGGCGACTGCTGCTGTGGGCGGCGGATTATTATCACCACCCGATTGGCGACGTGCTGTTTCACGCGCTGCCGATTTTGCTGCGTCAGGGTAAAAGCGCCAGCCATGCCCCAACGTGGTACTGGTTTGCGACAGAGGACGGGCAGGCCGTTGATATCAACAGCCTGAAACGATCGCCTAAGCAGCAGCAGGCGCTGGCCGCACTGCGTCAGGGCAGAATCTGGCGTCATCAGGTTGAAGTGCTGGAATTTAATGACGCAGCGCTGCAGGCATTGCGCAAAAAAGGATTGTGCGAGCTTGCCAGCGAAGCGCCAGCGCTGGTGGACTGGCGCGACGGGTTTAGCGTGGCCGGTGAGCGGCTGCGTCTCAACACGGAGCAAGCGACCGCAGTTGGCGCGATTCACAGCGCTTCTGACCGTTTTTCTGCCTGGCTGTTAGCGGGCGTGACCGGTTCCGGCAAGACCGAAGTGTATCTGAGCGTACTGGAAAATACGCTCGCACAGGGTAAACAAGCGCTGGTGATGGTGCCTGAGATCGGCCTGACGCCACAGACCATCGCCCGTTTTCGTGAACGTTTTAACGCCCCGGTCGAAGTGCTCCATTCCGGTTTAAACGATACGGAACGCCTGAGCGCCTGGCTGAAAGCCAAAAACGGCGAAGCGGCAATTGTGATTGGTACCCGCTCGTCGCTGTTTACACCGTTTAAAAATCTCGGCGTCATCGTGATCGACGAAGAACACGACAGCTCCTATAAACAGCAGGAAGGCTGGCGCTATCACGCCCGCGATCTGGCCGTTTACCGCGCACACAGCGAACAAATCCCGATTATTCTTGGCTCGGCAACGCCAGCACTCGAAACGCTGCACAACGTGCGCCAGCGCAAATACCACATGCTGCGCCTGACGCGCCGCGCGGGTAATGCTCGCCCGGCCATTCAGCATGTGCTGGATCTGAAAGGCCAGCAGGTACAGGCAGGGCTCGCGCCCGCGTTAATGACCCGCATGCGCCAGCATTTGCAGGCCGATAATCAGGTAATTCTTTTCCTGAACCGCCGTGGATTTGCGCCGACGCTGCTGTGCCACGACTGCGGCTGGATAGCGGAATGCCCGCGCTGCGATCATTACTACACGCTGCATCAGGCGCAGCATCATTTGCGCTGTCACCACTGCGACAGCCAGCGCCCGGTGCCGCGTCAGTGCCCATCGTGCGGCTCGACGCATATGGTTCCGGTCGGTCTTGGCACCGAGCAGCTCGAACAGGCGCTGGCACCGTTTTTCCCCGGCGTACCGCTTTCGCGTATTGACCGCGACACCACCAGCCGTAAAGGGGCGCTAGAGCAACAGCTGGCTGAGGTTCATCGCGGCGGCGCGCGCATTCTGATTGGTACGCAGATGCTGGCGAAAGGGCATCACTTCCCGGACGTCACGCTCGTGGCACTGCTGGACGTCGATGGCGCGCTGTTTTCTGCCGATTTCCGTTCCGCTGAACGCTTCGCCCAGCTTTACACGCAGGTGGCCGGGCGTGCCGGACGTGCGGGTAAGCAGGGGGAAGTGGTGCTGCAAACTCATCACCCTGAACACCCGCTGTTACAAACGTTGCTCCATAAAGGCTATGACGCATTTGCGGAGCAGGCGCTGGCTGAGCGTCAGACCATGCAGTTACCCCCGTGGACCAGCCACGTGATTATTCGCGCGGAAGACCATAACAATCAGCAGGCACCGCTGTTTTTGCAGCAGTTACGTAATCTGATGCAGGCCAGCCCGCTGGTGGATAATCAGCTGTGGATTTTAGGCCCCGTTCCCGCGCTGGCACCTAAGCGCGGTGGCCGGTATCGCTGGCAAATTTTGCTTCAACACCCTTCTCGCGTGCGTTTACAGCACGTGATTAGTGGCACGCTGGCGCTTATCAACACATTGCCAGAAGCGCGAAAAGTGAAGTGGGTTCTGGATGTCGACCCCATCGAAGGATAGAAACGCTGCGAGAGGGATCGAAAAATCAAACGCTCCTCACACTTTTTATGAAAATTCTGTAACCGCTTCCATTCACTATCTGTAAAAATGAATCAGTCAGTAGTTGGTGGTCCTGCGAGGAGAAGACGTTGAAGTCCAGGAAAGAGGTTGCCCCGGCGACCATGAAAGACGTTGCCCAGAAAGCCAAAGTGTCCACGGCAACGGTGTCCCGCGCGTTAATGAACCCGGATAAAGTCTCTCAGACGACGCGTAATCGCGTTGAGCAGGCGGCGCTGGAAGTGGGCTATTTGCCTCAGGCGATGGGCCGTAACCTCAAGCGAAATGAGTCGCGGACCATCCTGGTGATTGTGCCGGACATTTGCGATCCCTTCTTTAGCGAGATTATTCGCGGCATCGAAGTCACCGCCGCTGCACAGGGTTATCTGGTGCTGATCGGCGATTGCGCGCATCAAAATCAGCAAGAAAAAACCTTTATCGACCTCATCATTACCAAGCAGATCGACGGCATGTTGCTCCTCGGATCGCGTTTGCCGTTTGATGCCAGCATCGAAGAGCAGCGCAACCTGCCGCCGATGGTAATGGCGAATGAATTTGCGCCCGAGCTTAAACTGCCAACGGTTCATATTGATAATCTGACTGCCGCGTTTAACGCCGTGAATTATCTCCAGGATTTGGGGCATAAGCGCATTGGCTGTATCGCCGGGCCGGAAGAGATGCCGCTGTGCCATTATCGTCTGCAGGGCTATGTACAGGCATTGCGCCGTGCAGGCGTGACGGTCGATCCGCATTACATCGCGCGCGGTGATTTCACCTTTGAAGCCGGAGGCCTGGCGCTCGAGCAACTACTGTCGCAGCCTGTGCCGCCAACGGCCGTTTTCTGCCACAGCGACGTGATGGCGCTGGGCGCGTTGTCGTATGCCAAACGCAGGGGCCTGCGCGTGCCGCAAGATTTATCTATTATCGGGTTCGATAATATTTCCCTTTCCGAGTTTTGCGATCCTCCCCTCTCGACCGTCGCGCAACCGCGCTATGATATTGGACGCGAGGCCATGCTGTTACTGCTTGATCAGCTGCATGGGCAAACCGTCAGCAGCGGCTCGCGGTTACTGGATTGCGAACTTATTATTCGGGGATCTACACAGGCGCTTACTTAAAGTAAACGGCTTTAAGACTCCCTCATCTGGTCAAAGGCCCGCCGCTTAAGTAACATGGCGGGCTGACGAATGCATAAATACAGCGAAACGATAGTGGCACAACGAGATTATGTACGTCGCGGCCAGCCGGCACCTTCGCGACGCAAAAAGAGCACCTCACGGAGCAAGAAAAGTAGCCTGTCCTCCGTCTCGCCCGCTATGGTCGCGATAGCCGCGGCTGTGCTCGTGGCCTTTATCGGCGGTTTATACTTTATTACTCACCACAAAAAAGAAGAGTCTGAAGCGCTTCAGGGCAACAAAGTGGCCGGTAATGGTTTGCCGCCAAAACCTGAAGAGCGCTGGCGCTATATCAAAGAGCTGGAAAGCCGTCAGCCTGGCGTGCGTGCGCCGACCGAGCCTTCTGCCGGTGGTGAAGTGAAAAATGCCGATCAGCTAACAAATGAGCAACGCCAGCTTCTGGCGCAGATGCAGGCCGATATGCGCCAGCAGCCAACGCAGCTGACCGAAGTGCCGTGGAACGAACAAACGCCGCAGCAACGTCAGCAAACGCTGCAACGCCAACGTCAGGTACAGCAGCAAGTTCAGCAACAGCAGTTGACGCAAACGCAGCCGGTACAGCAACCGCGCACGCAGCCGCGTGTGACCGAACAACCGTATCAGCAGCCACAGCAGCAAACGCGTACCGTGCAGACGCAGCCTGCCCAGCAGCCGCGCCAGACGCAGCAGCAGAAACAAACCGCATCAGCGCAGCCGTATCAGGATCTGCTGCAAACGCCAGCGCATAACACCGCGCAGCAGCCGAAAGCGCAGCCACAGCAGAGCGCACCGGTTACGCAGCAAACCGAAGCACCGAAACAAACGGCCGAGAAGAAAGACGATCGTCGCTGGATGGTTCAGTGCGGCTCGTTCAAAGGCGCAGACCAGGCAGAAACCGTGCGTGCGCAGTTGGCCTTCGAAGGGTTTGATTCACGCATCACCACCAACGGCGGCTGGAATCGCGTTGTGATCGGCCCGGTGAAGGGCAAAGAAAATGCAGACGGCACCATTAGCCGCCTGAAAATTGCTGGTCACACAAACTGCATTCGACTCGCCTCGGGGGGTTGAAACCCCCAAAATCCCCCCCATCTATCATTCTATTCAGCCCTGAGTATCAGCTCAGGGCATCTGTTTCGAATTTGTAACCAGGGGGTCTGCTCGTGACAACAATAGTAAGTGTACGCCGTAACGGCCATGTGGTAATCGCCGGTGATGGCCAGGCCACGCTGGGTAATACCGTCATGAAAGGCAACGTAAAAAAAGTGCGCCGCCTGTATAACGACAAAGTGATCGCCGGTTTTGCGGGCGGTACCGCTGACGCCTTCACGCTCTTCGAACTGTTTGAACGCAAGCTTGAAATGCACCAGGGCCACCTGGTCAAAGCGGCCGTTGAGCTGGCGAAAGACTGGCGCACCGACCGCATGCTGCGCAAACTTGAAGCGCTGCTGGCCGTCGCAGATGAAAATGCCTCTCTGATTATCACCGGGAACGGTGACGTTATTCAGCCAGAAAACGATCTGATTGCTATCGGCTCCGGCGGTCCTTACGCCCAGGCCGCTGCGCGTGCTTTGCTTGAAAATACCGAGCTGAGCGCCCGCGAAATTGCCGAGAAGGCGTTGGGAATTGCAGGTGATATCTGCATTTACACCAACCACTTCCATACCATCGAAGAATTGACCTCTAAAGCGTAAGGATCTCCCATGTCTGAAATGACCCCACGCGAAATTGTCAGCGAGCTGAATAAACACATTATCGGCCAGGACAACGCCAAGCGTTCCGTGGCAATCGCCCTGCGTAACCGCTGGCGTCGTATGCAGCTTGATGAAGAGCTGCGCCACGAAGTTACCCCAAAAAATATTCTGATGATCGGCCCGACCGGCGTCGGTAAAACCGAAATCGCCCGTCGTCTGGCGAAGCTGGCAAACGCACCGTTCATCAAAGTTGAAGCCACCAAGTTCACTGAAGTGGGCTACGTCGGTAAAGAAGTGGACTCTATCATCCGCGATCTGGCCGATTCAGCGATGAAAATGGTGCGCGTACAGGCTATCGAGAAAAACCGTCATCGTGCGGAAGAAATGGCCGAAGAACGTATTCTCGACGTGCTGATTCCACCGGCAAAAAACAACTGGGGTCAGAATGAACAACCTCAGGAGCCGTCCGCCGCGCGTCAGGCATTCCGCAAAAAACTGCGTGAAGGCCAGCTGGACGACAAAGAGATTGAAATTGATCTGGCTGCGGCCCCAATGGGCGTAGAAATCATGTCTCCTCCGGGCATGGAAGAGATGACCAGCCAGCTGCAGTCGATGTTCCAGAACCTGGGCGGCCAGAAGCAAAAGCCGCGCAAGCTGAAAATCAAAGACGCAATGAAGCTGCTGATTGAAGAAGAAGCGGCCAAACTGGTGAATCCAGAAGAGCTGAAACAGGATGCCATCGACGCGGTTGAGCAACACGGCATCGTGTTTATCGATGAAATCGACAAGATCTGTAAGCGCGGTGAATCCAACGGTCCGGACGTGTCTCGTGAAGGCGTTCAACGTGACCTGTTGCCGCTGGTCGAGGGCTGTACCGTTTCGACCAAGCACGGCATGGTTAAAACCGATCACATTCTGTTTATCGCTTCTGGCGCGTTCCAGGTGGCTAAGCCCTCCGATCTCATTCCAGAATTGCAGGGTCGTCTGCCGATTCGCGTGGAGCTGCAGGCGCTGACCACCGACGATTTCGAACGCATTCTGACTGAGCCAAATGCCTCGATCACCGTACAGTACAAAGCGCTGATGGCCACCGAAGGCGTGACCATTGAGTTCACCGCGGACGGTATCAAGCGTATTGCTCAGGCGGCATGGCAGGTTAACGAAACCACCGAAAACATCGGGGCGCGTCGTTTGCACACCGTGCTGGAACGTCTGGTCGAAGATATCTCTTATGAAGCCAGCGATCTGAACGGCCAAAGTATTACCATTGACGCAGATTATGTGAGTAAACATCTGGATGCGTTAGTGGCAGATGAAGATCTAAGCCGTTTTATCTTATAATCGCGGTTAATGCATTTTCATCACTGTTGATGGGGGCTTATGCCCCCATTTTTATTGGCTAAATAAAATGACTGATATCAGCCGTACTCAGGCGTGGCTCGAAAGCCTGCGTCCCAAGACATTACCTCTGGCCTTTGCCGCTATCGTCGTTGGCACCACGCTTGCCTGGTGGCAAGGTCATTTCGATCCGCTGGTTGCCGGACTGGCGCTCATCACGGCGGGTCTGCTGCAAATCCTCTCTAACCTTGCTAACGACTACGGCGATGCGGCCAAGGGCAGCGATAAACCCGATCGTATTGGGCCGCTGCGCGGCATGCAGAAAGGGGTGATAACTCAGCCACAAATGAAACGGGCACTGATGATCACCGTGGTGCTCATCTGTCTTTCTGGCCTGGCGCTGGTATCAGTAGCATGCAAAACGACAGCTGATTTCATTGGCTTTATGGTGTTGGGGATTCTGGCGATCATTGCTGCAATTACCTATACCGTCGGCACGCGCCCTTATGGTTATATCGGTTTGGGTGATATTTCCGTGCTGGTTTTCTTTGGCTGGCTGAGCGTGATGGGCAGCTGGTATTTGCAGGCGCATACGCTGATTCCCGCGCTATTCCTGCCCGCGACGGCCTGCGGATTACTGGCTGCTGCGGTTCTCAATATCAATAACCTGCGCGATATCGAAAGTGACCGTGAGAACGGTAAAAACACCCTCGCGGTGCGTTTAGGTCCGGTCAACGCCCGTCGCTATCACGCGGGCCTGCTGATGGGCGCGCTGATCTGCCTGGCACTGTTTAATCTGCTTTCACTGCATAGTCTCTGGGGCTGGCTGTTTGTTCTGGCCGCGCCGCTGCTGATCAAACAGGCGCGTTTCGTAATGCGCGAGCTAAACCCCTCAGCGATGCCGCCCATGCTCGAACGTACGGTAAAAGGCGCATTGCTGACTAACCTGTTGTTCGTCCTTGGGATTATCCTGAGCCAGACGCTGAGTTAACTGACAAATATCAATTAACAATTGATGATTTTGCCAACAACGCGTTTAGCGCGATATACTGAACACATTCGCAGCAACCGAGCGTTAAACCTATGAAATACGATACTTCCGAGCTTTGTGACATCTATCAAGAAGATGTCAACGTCGTGGAACCGCTGTTCTCCAACTTTGGAGGACGGTCGTCATTTGGCGGACAAATCATCACGGTAAAATGTTTCGAGGACAACGGGTTGCTGTATGAGCTGCTCGAACAAAATGGCCGTGGCCGTATTTTGCTGGTTGATGGCGGCGGCTCTGTCCGTCGTGCGTTAATCGACGCCGATCTTGCCCGTCTGGCCCTGCAAAACGAGTGGGAAGGAATTGTGGTGTACGGCGCTGTCCGTCAGGTTGACGATTTGGAAGAGCTGGATTTGGGGATTCAGGCCATTGCAGCCATCCCTGTAGGTGCTGCAGGCGAAGGCATCGGTGAAAGCGATGTGCGCGTTAACTTCGGTGGCGTCACCTTCTTCTCCGGCGACCATCTCTACGCCGACAATACCGGCATCATCCTTTCCGAAGACCCTCTCGATATCGAGTAATAAAAAAAGGCACCGAAAGGTGCCTTTTTTATGCGTTCTACGCAGTGGATTACCCAGTATCTATCCACCTTCCACGCTGATTATCATGTCTTAATTCTCTAAATATTTCGCGTTAGGGCAAGGCGGCAAGCGGGTGAATCCCAGGAGCATAGATAACTATGTGACTGGGGTGAACACGCGCAGCCAACGCCGCCATCACGTGAAATATGACGAGGATTAGACTTCTTCCATGCGGCCAAGCAATGCCTGCAGACGATCCTGCCAGCCATTCTGCTGTTCGCGCAGATGCTGATTTTCGCGCTCGAGCTCTTCACGACCGTTCTGAGCAGAATGGACTTCCTGCGCCAGGGCGTTGTTCTTTTCTTTCAGTTCTTCGATTTCCATCTGCAGCAGTGTGATGGTGTCGATCGCCTGCTGTACTTTTGATTCCAGTTTCTCAAACACTTCTAATGACATGGTCATACCTCTTCTGAATGGCAAGGCGACGCTTCGAACTTACGCTACATCGTTCACATTTCATCAAGGAGGAGGAAAACTGAACAATGGCGTGTAAAACGCGCACAACATATTTAATGTCGATTGTATGGAGCGCGGCGTCCCCTGTCCAGCGGCATGCCGCGCAGATCGCGGTTTGCAACACTTTTCGGTCTGGTCCTGGTGCATTCGCGCCATCTACCCCTAAATTGTTAATACTTTAGTTAATGAAATGATTCAGCTCACATTTCTCTACTGCTGCTAAAACACGCTTTATAGCGCGAAAACGCTCATTTTATTGACACAGCACACACATTTTGATTTCGATATTTCTCGTTTTTGCTCGTTAACGATAAATTAACAGCATGTCTACAGGACATCGTGGCTGTTCGTTGTCGCTGCGCTAACAATAAACATTCATCTTTCTTCAGGATTCCGATTATGAGTCAGACATCAACCTTAAAAGGCCAGTGCATCGCCGAGTTCCTTGGTACCGGGTTGTTGATTTTCTTTGGGGTAGGCTGTGTTGCTGCCCTGAAAGTGGCTGGCGCGACCTTCGGCCAGTGGGAAATCAGCATCATCTGGGGTTTGGGCGTGGCAATGGCCATTTACCTGACTGCAGGGGTTTCCGGCGCACACCTTAACCCGGCGGTGACCATCGCGTTGTGGCTGTTCGCATGCTTTGACGGACGCAAAGTTGTGCCGTTTATTATTTCTCAATTTGCTGGCGCCTTTTGCGCAGCGGCATTAGTTTATGGGCTTTATTACAATCTTTTCATCGACTTCGAACAGACGCATCATATGGTACGCGGCAGTGTCGAAAGTCTGGATCTGGCCGGCATCTTCTCAACGTATCCAAACCCGCATATCAATTTTGTGCAGGCCTTCGCGGTTGAGATGGTGATTACCGCTATTCTGATGGGCGTTATCATGGCGTTGGGCGATGATGGTAACGGCATTCCACGCGGCCCACTGGCTCCACTGCTGATTGGTTTACTGATTGCGGTGATCGGCGCATCGATGGGTCCATTGACGGGCTTTGCGATGAACCCGGCGCGTGATCTGGGTCCGAAAACCTTCGCCTTCTTTGCAGGCTGGGGTGAGGTGGCCTTTACCGGTGCCAAAGATATCCCTTACTTCCTGGTGCCGCTGTTCGGCCCGATTGCAGGGGCTGCGCTGGGCGCATTCGGCTATCGCAAATTAATTGGTCGCCACTTACCGTGCGACACCTGTGTGGAAGACGAGAAAGAAACGACCTCTACCGCACAACAAAAAGCTTCGCTGTAATCTGACTACGGGACACCTACTATGACCGACAAAAAATATATCGTTGCGCTCGACCAGGGCACTACCAGCTCCCGCGCTGTCGTAATGGATCATGACGCGAATATCGTCAGCGTGTCACAGCGCGAATTCGAACAAATCTACCCTAAGCCAGGCTGGGTAGAGCACGATCCAATGGAAATCTGGGCGACCCAAAGCTCAACGCTGGTCGAAGTGCTGGCGAAAGCCGACATCAGTTCCGATGAAATCGCGGCAATTGGTATCACCAACCAGCGTGAAACCGCGATTGTGTGGGAACGTGAAACCGGTAAACCCATTTATAACGCTATCGTCTGGCAGTGTCGCCGTACGGCCGAAATCTGCGAGAAACTCAAACGCGACGGCATGGAAGATTACATCCGCAGCACCACCGGTCTGGTGGTGGATCCGTACTTCTCTGGTACCAAAGTGAAGTGGATTCTGGATCACGTTGAAGGCTCCCGTGAGCGGGCAAAACGCGGCGAACTGCTGTTCGGTACCGTCGATACCTGGCTCATCTGGAAGATGACCCAAGGGCGTGTCCACGTTACCGATTACACTAACGCCTCACGTACCATGCTGTTCAACATCCATAAGCTGGACTGGGATGACAAAATGCTGGAAGCGCTGGACATCCCGCGCGCCATGCTACCAGAAGTGCGTAAATCGTCCGAAGTATACGGTCAGACCAACATCGGTGGTAAAGGCGGCACGCGTATTCCGATCTCCGGTATCGCCGGTGACCAGCAGGCTGCGCTGTTTGGCCAGCTGTGCGTGAAAGAAGGGATGGCGAAAAACACCTACGGCACCGGCTGCTTTATGCTAATGAACACCGGTGAGAAAGCGGTGAAATCAGAAAACGGCCTGCTGACCACCATCGCCTGCGGCCCACGCGGCGAAGTGAATTATGCGCTGGAAGGTGCGGTGTTTATGGCGGGTGCATCCATTCAGTGGCTGCGCGACGAAATGAAGCTCATCAGCGATGCGTTCGATTCCGAATATTTCGCCACCAAAGTGAAGGACACCAACGGCGTATACGTGGTGCCTGCATTCACTGGCCTGGGCGCACCATACTGGGACCCGTATGCGCGCGGCGCTATTTTCGGCCTGACGCGTGGGGTGAACTCTAACCACATCATCCGCGCCACGCTGGAATCCATCGCCTATCAGACGCGTGACGTGCTGGAAGCGATGCAAGCCGACTCCGGCATTCGTCTGCACGCTCTGCGCGTGGACGGCGGCGCGGTCGCGAACAACTTCCTGATGCAGTTCCAGTCCGACATTCTGGGCACCCGCGTTGAGCGTCCAGAAGTACGTGAAGTCACCGCGTTGGGTGCCGCGTATCTGGCAGGTCTGGCGGTTGGTTTCTGGCAGAATCTGGATGAGCTACAGGAAAAAGCAGTTATCGAGCGTGAATTCCGTCCGGGTATCGAAACAACCGAGCGTAACTATCGCTACAGCGGCTGGAAAAAAGCGGTGAAACGCGCCCTGGCGTGGGAAGAGCACGAAGAGTAATTTCCCTCACCCTCCCCTCTCCCAATGGGAGAGGGCATTGATCGCTGTTCTCCCTCTCCCCGTGGGAGAGGGCCGGGGTGAGGGCATCAGGGCGCACCGCATCAACCCGCACCCCCTCCCACTCTGTGATAAACTTCGTGCAATTCCTTTTGACTGCACGAGTACCCCCATGAAACGTGAACTTGCCATCGAATTCTCCCGCGTGACCGAAGCTGCCGCCCTCGCAGGCTATAAGTGGTTAGGACGTGGCGACAAAAATATTGCTGACGGCGCGGCCGTTCACGCGATGCGCATTATGCTCAACCAGGTCAACATTGACGGGACCATTGTCATCGGCGAAGGCGAGATCGACGAAGCGCCCATGCTGTTCATCGGTGAGAAAGTCGGTACCGGCAACGGTGATGCGGTGGATATCGCCGTCGACCCGATTGAAGGCACGCGCATGACGGCAATGGGCCAGGCGAACGCGCTGGCGGTGCTGGCCGTTGGCGATAAAGGCTGCTTCCTCAACGCACCTGATATGTATATGGAAAAACTGATTGTCGGCCCTGGCGCGAAAGGCGCTATCGATCTCAATCTGCCTCTGGCAGATAACCTGCGTAATGTCGCGGCCGCGCTGGGTAAACCGCTCAGTGAACTGACCGTCACTATTCTCGCCAAACCGCGCCATGACGTCACCATTGCGCATATGCAGCAGCTCGGCGTGCGTGTTTTTGCCATTCCGGATGGCGACGTCGCGGCGTCTATTTTGACCTGTATGCCAGACAGCGAAGTCGACGTGCTGTACGGCATTGGTGGCGCGCCGGAAGGCGTAGTGTCCGCTGCGGTGATTCGCGCGCTGGATGGCGATATGCAGGGTCGCCTGCTGGCTCGTCATGACGTGAAAGGTGACAGCGAAGAGAACCGTCGCATCGGCGAACAAGAGCTGGCGCGCTGCAAAGCGATGGGCATTGAAGCGAATAAAGTGCTGTCACTGGATGACATGGCGCGCAGCGATAACGTGATCTTCTCGGCAACCGGTATCACCAAAGGCGATCTGCTGGACGGCATCACCCGCAAGGGCAATATGGCCACCACCGAAACGCTGCTGATTCGCGGAAAATCACGCACCATCCGTCGCATCCAGTCGATTCATTATCTGGATCGCAAAGACCCAAATGTTCAAACTCACATCCTGTAAGGTGATTTGATCAATAGAGCTTTCCGGCCCCGCTGGGCTGGAAATCTCCCCGGCAAGAACGGAAGATAGAAACAGATATCAGCACAGGAGATCGTCATGGCGGACTGGGTAACAGGTAAAGTCACAAAAGTAACGTTCTGGACCGATGCGCTTTTTAGTATCACCGTTCATGCCCCCATTCATCCGTTCACGGCCGGGCAATTCGCCAAGCTGGGGCTGGAGATTGACGGCGAGCGCGTTCAGCGCGCTTATTCCTACGTCAATGCGCCGGACAATCCGGATCTCGAGTTTTATCTGGTGACCGTTCCTGATGGCAAACTCAGCCCGCGCCTGGCTGCGCTCCAGCCCGGTGATGACATTCTGATGGTCAGCGAAGCCGCCGGTTTCTTTGTGCTGGAAGAGATCCCCGACTGCGACACTCTGTGGATGCTAGCAACCGGTACGGCCATCGGCCCCTATCTGTCGATTCTGCAATACGGGAAGGATCTGGAGCGATTCACAAATATCGTTCTGGTGCATGCTGCACGCTACGCCGCCGATCTGAGCTATCTGCCGCTGATGCAGGAGCTTGAAAAACGCTACGAAGGAAAGTTGAAAATCCAGACGGTGGTCAGCCGTGAAACGGTTGATGGTGCGCTTACCGGACGCGTTCCGGCGCTGATTGAAAGCGGTGAACTTGAATCCGCCGTGGGTTTACAGATGAATGCGGAAACCAGTCACGTGATGCTGTGCGGCAACCCGCAGATGGTGCGTGATACCCAGCAGTTGCTGAAAGACACCCGGCAGATGACCAAACATTTGCGCCGCCGACCGGGCCACATGACTGCTGAACACTACTGGTAATTAGCGGAACTTCACGTCCAGCGTGTCCTTGCCGTATTTATTCTCGCTCTGGGTGCCCAAAAATGCGCCCAGATCGATGAGGGTCATGACAAAAATCACCGTCGGAATGAGTTTCCCGACCACCCAAGGTAGCACCGACGGCAGTATCGCCCAGTGCCCCGCCACCAGCATCCACGCCAGAGGGATCAGCAGCGCCCACAAACCGGAACGGCCCCTGTCATGCAGACGTTTAACGATCACGGAAGCCGTTGGCCACAGCAGACACACCAGCGCAAACGCCGCCGTTTGGGTGCCCAGCCAGTTGCTGTAGGCCAGGCCGAAAAGCACCAGCATCGCGACAATCCACGTCACGATCCAAATCCAGAAATCACGGCGTCCAATACGCCCTTTGAATGAAAACAGCCACTGCTGTATGGTCATGTCAGGTTCCTTATTATCGTCTGCCGCGTAGTTTACCCTGGAGTGCCGACCTTTTGACAAGCCGGGCAGATATCGTTTTAATCATGAGCAATGACCGCCAGGGATAATATTGATGAAAAGATGGACTCACCCGATTCTGCTGTGTTTAACGATGCTGAGCACCAGCTTTTCCCTGCACGCCGATGACGCCTCTCCCCCTGCGACTGCGCCATATCTTCTGCAAGGCGCGCCATCGTTCGATCAATCGATCAGTCAGTTTCGTGAAACGTTCAATAAAGATAATCCCACGCTGGCGCTGGGTGAATTTCGCGCGATAGACGGCGCAAAAGACACGCCTACCCTGACGCGTGCCGCCAGTAAAATTAATGAAAATCTGTACGCCTCGACTGCGCTTGAACGCGGCACGTTAAAAATCAAAAGCATGCAAATCACCTGGCTGCCGATTCAAGGCCCGGAACAGAAAGCGGCCAAAGCCAAAGCGCTGGAGTACATGAGCGCGATTTTGCGCGCCTTTACCCCAATTTTGACCAAAGCGCAAAGCCAGCAAAAGCTGCAAAAATTGCTGACCGCCGGTAAAAACAAACGTTACTACGCCGAAACAGACGGTGCGATTCGCTATGTGGTCGCAGATCACGGCGAAAAGGGGCTGACCTTCGCCGTTGAACCGATTAAGCTGGCGCTATCTGACACACTCGGAGGGGCGAATTAATGACAAAAAGCAAAGCCTTTCGAGGGAAAATCTCTATACTGATTCACAGACCATGCTGCCCGTCAGGGCGGCCATAATCCTTAATTCGCTTTAGTAGCGTGGAGAATTGAAATGCGACATCCTTTAGTGATGGGTAACTGGAAACTGAACGGCAGCCGCCACATGGTAAACGAGCTGATCGCGAACCTGCGTAAAGAGCTGGCTGGCGTGACGGGCTGTGCTGTAGCGATCGCTCCACCAGACATTTATCTGGATCTGGCTAAACACGCTGCTGACGGCAGCCACATCGTTCTGGGTGCACAGAACGTTGACGTTAACCTGTCAGGCGCATTCACCGGCGAAACCTCCGCTGAAATGCTGAAAGATATCGGCGCAAAATACATCATCATCGGCCACTCTGAGCGTCGTACTTATCACAAAGAGTCTGACGAGTTCATCGCGAAGAAATTCGCTGTGCTGAAAGAACAGGGTCTGATCCCGGTTCTGTGCATCGGTGAAACCGAAGCAGAAAACGAAGCAGGCAAAACCGAAGAAGTGTGCGCACGTCAGATCGATGCTGTGCTGAAAACTCAGGGCGCGAGCGCGTTCGAAGGCGTGGTTATCGCTTACGAACCAGTCTGGGCAATCGGTACTGGCAAATCTGCGACCCCTGCACAGGCACAGGCTGTTCACAAATTTATCCGTGACCACATTGCGAAAGCCGACGCGAAGGTGGCTGAGCAAGTGATCATTCAGTACGGCGGTTCCGTTAACGCGGCAAACGCTGCTGAACTGTTCACCCAGCCGGACATCGACGGCGCGCTGGTTGGCGGTGCATCCCTGAAAGCTGACGCTTTCGCGGTGATCGTTAAAGCAGCAGAAGCCGCTAAACAGGCGTAATGGCTTGTCCCCTCACCCTCTCCCGAAAAGGGAGAGGAAACCGTTCAGCGTCTTCTTTCCCGAGCGGCAAGATAAATGCCTGAAAGGTTTCTCCCTCTCCCATTGGGAGAGGGCCGGCATGAGGGGAAACACAGCGCAGAATCTATAATTTCCCCAGCACGCTAAACCACAAGTAATCGAGCGGCAACAGGACCAGATAGGTCGCCACTGCCAGCGCCAGACACAGCATCATTCCCGCCTTTGCAGGCACTTTCCCAAGCCCCATCGCCACCACAATCGGCGACGCCTGATACGGCAACAGCGGCGTGGAATAACCCAACACCTGAATCATAATCACCGACAGCAGCGGGAAACCGGTCGCGTCGGAAAAACTCTGCGCCAGCGTGGTGTACAGCGCCGGAACGCCGTTGGCGGTCATGATGAAGTTAAGCGCCGTGGTGATACCCGTGAGCGCCAGGAAACTGGTGAAAGGCTTATCCGCGTCCAGCGGCATCAGGTGAAGCAACGCCTCTCCTACAGCGCTCCCAATTCCCGTCTGCGTGACGGTGATAGCCAGCCCCAAAATACCCGCCACGTAGATGCAGGTACGCATATTCACGCCCGCCGAAAACTCCTCGCCGGTAATAAAACCGATGCGCGGAAGCATCACCACCAGCGATGCCGCCAGCCCGGTCCACGCCGGGCCAATCCCATGCCAGCTCTCCGTCACCCACATCACCAGCACTACCGCCAGAAGCCAGGCAAGCCGTTTCTCATCGCGCCCCATCGGTTCAGGCGCAGAAACCTCCTGCGGATGTTTGGGTGAGCCGGGGAACAGCCAGCAGATCAGCCCAATCAGAATCAGTCCTTTCAGAATACCGAGCACCGGCGTGTGCAGCAGGAGATAAGGCACGTAGTTGAGATGGATGCCGTATGACCCTTCCGCCGCGCCGCTCATCACCAGATTCGGTACGTTAGCGGGCAAAATAGTCGCGGAAAGCTGGAAGGTCCCGAAACCCACCGCCAGCGCCAGACCAAACCACGCGCGGGAGCCGTCCGCGATGCTGGCACGTTTAGCCATTGCCGCCACAATCGGCATCAGCAACGCGATGCGCCCCATGTTCGACGGCATCACAAACGCCAGGGCATAACTCAGCAGCACCACGCTTGCCACCATTAACAGCCACGAATCGGTCAGTTTTGCCGATAGCGCTCGCGCCGCCCTGTCAGCCAGGCCGGTTTTGCGAATCGCCACACCGAGCACAAATCCGCTGAAGACCAGCCAGAATGCCGATGACGCAAAGCCCCCAAAAATGACATCCGCAGGGGCAATTTTGGCGATCATCGCTGCCGTAAAGAACAGCAGCGCGGTGATAAATTCAGGCAGGAGCGAGGTCGCCCACAGCACGATGGTGATGCCAACAATGAGCGAAGGCAGAAAAAGAGGGTGAGTAAACCAGAGCGACATACCTGTCTCCTGTCGATTTTTTCAGCAAGTCTACGGCGACAGGCAGGGCGAGTAAACGCTATTTATGGTGGGGTCAATTCAGGATATCGCATTGATGATCCTGTAATTCCTCAGCCGATGCGCGGTTAAGTACCAGTAAATTTCGCTCGGTAGCCAGTAGCACAAACGAACCGTCGGACTGCTGCGCCATCGCCATGGCAAACCGCCCCATGTGCTCATGCGCTTGTGGCAGTTCTTGCGCCAGCATCATAAACGGGCTGCGTTTGACCAGCTCCGCTTCTGTCACCCGTCGCGCAAGATACTCATGCCCTTCCAGTCCGCCAGGAAACGGCAGCCACTGCGTGCTAATTTGTCCCTGATTCGCATCCAGCTTTTCGCGCACGTCAGCACGCAGGCAGGAGATGTGAATATGAAAATGATTTTGCGTGCGCCCGGTCGGCGAATTAATCGTGAGCGCGATGGCGCTGTCCGGCACTTCCGTACCGCGCTTCATGCTCATAAAGTTGCGCGATTGCCACGCCAGCCAGAAGAAATTGGGCGTCTGCGGCTCGGTCAGCAGCGGGCTTTCGGTACCGTTGATACGGTACGTCGGCATCAGCAGATATTGCAGCGGCCCGTTGCGATCTTTAAACACCACGTAACCGGCATCCGGTTTAACCTGCGCGCACGGCGCGGGATTGCGGTGCTGTTGCTGATTTGGAACACACTGTTCGAGAACGATATGGCGCAGTGCGTCAGGATTACCGGACTTCATCCAGAACCAGCCGCCCGCTACAGCCACACTGACGACCAACGCCAGCACGATAAGTTTTTTCATTACGCGTTCCCGATATCCAGTTGAAGCGAAAGAGTAACGCAAAATGATGACCAAATAAAAACCCGGCGGATTTCTCGCGCCGGGTCTGTTGTCATGCGGGTTGAACGCTTAGCGTTTGCTGATCTGGTCGAACGTGCCGCCATTAGAGAAGTGCTCTTTCTGCGCTTTCGCCCAGCCGCCGAACTCTTCGTCAATGGTGAACAGCTTCAGTTTCGGGAACGCGCTGTCATATTTCTTCGCCACTTCCGGGTCGCGTGGACGATAGAAGTTTTTCGCCGCGATCTCCTGGCCTTCTGGAGAGTAGAGATACTTCAGATAGGCTTCGGCCACCGCTTTGGTGTCTTTTTTCTCAACCACTTTATCGACGATTGAAACGGTCGGTTCCGCCAGAATCGATTCGCTCGGGGTGACAATTTCGAACTTATCTTTGCCCAGTTCATGGGTTGCCAGCAGCGCTTCGTTTTCCCATGCAATCAGCACGTCGCCGATGCCGCGTTCGACGAAGGTATTAGTTGCGCCGCGCGCGCCGGAATCCAGCACTTCAACGTTTTTAAACAGGGATTTCACGAAATCCTGTGCTTTGGCCTGGTCACCGTTGTTATGGTGCAGCGCGTAGCCCCAGGCGGCCAGGTAGTTCCAGCGTGCGCCGCCGGAGCTTTTTGGGTTCGGGGTGATCACGGAAACGCCCGGTTTAATCAGATCGTTCCAGTCATGAATCTGTTTTGGATTTCCTTTGCGTACCAGGAAGACGATGGTGGAGGTGTACGGCGCGGAGTTATCCGGCAGACGTTTAATCCAGTTTTTATCAATACGCCCCCGCTCAGCGATGGCGTCTACGTCGTAAGCCAGCGCCAGGGTGACCACGTCCGCTTCGATGCCGTTGATGACAGAGGTAGCCTGTTTACCGGAGCCGCCATGCGACTGGCGAATCACCACGTTATCACCGGTCTCTTGTTTGTAATGCGCCGCGAACGCTTTGTTGTATTGATCGTAAAGCTCACGCGTCGGATCGTACGACACGTTCAATAACTGGATGTCTTTTGCCAGAACGCTGGTCGATGCCAGCAATAACGTTAAACCCACGCCCCATTTGTTCATCGCCCAACTCTCTTAAAGTAGTGTTTTGATGAATGCAGCGTGCCAGAAAGAGAACCAATCATTAAAGAATAAAAAAAGATTGGCTATAACTTAGGGGAATAAACAACCCTCTCCCACGGGGAGAGAGGGAAGGTGTTTGCAATCAATACAGTTTTTTCGCGCAGTCCAGCCAGTCACCTTTGAACGGACGCTTCATGCTTTCGATCGCGTCAACGATGTCATGGTGAACCAGTTTTTCGTTCTGAATACCGACGCAACGGCCGCCATGCCCCTGCAGCAGCAGATCGATAGCGTATGCGCCCATGCGGGAAGCCAGAATACGGTCGTAAGGACCTGGGGAACCGCCGCGCTGGATGTGACCCAGAACCGTGGCACGCGTTTCGCGCTTGGTTTCGGTTTCGATGTATTTTGCCAGCTCGTCCACATCACAGATGTGTTCGGTAATCGCCACGATGGCGTGTTTTTTGCCTTTCGCGATACCGGCTTTGATTTCGTTGACCAGATCTTCACGGCTGAATTCCACTTCTGGAACAACGATGAACTCACAGCCGCCTGCAATGGCCGCAGCCAGGGTCAGGTCGCCGCAATAACGGCCCATCACTTCAACGATGGAAATACGCTGGTGAGAAGAAGAGGTGTCACGCAGACGGTCAATCGCTTCAACAACCGTACCGAGGGCAGTGAAGAAGCCGATAGTGTAGTCGGTGCCTTTGATGTCGTTATCGATGGTGCCCGGCAGACCGATACATGGGAAGCCCATTTCAGTCAGGCGTTTTGCGCCCATATAAGAACCGTCACCGCCGATAACCACTAACGCGTCAAGGCCGCGTTTTTTCATGTTTTCGATAGCCACCTGACGGATGTGCTCTTCGCGGAATTCCGGGAAGCGCGCGGAACCCAGGAAGGTGCCGCCACGGTTAATCATGTCAGATACGCTGTAGCGATCGAGCTGAACCATGCGGTCTTCATACAGACCCAAGTAGCCGTCATAAACGCCAAAAATTTCTAGACCTTCCGTCAACGCTGCACGCACAACACCACGAATTGCCGCGTTCATGCCTGGGGCATCACCGCCGCTTGTCAACACACCGATTTTCTTAATCATGACTACCTCTGAACTTAGGAATGCAAAATGAAATCTGTTGCCGGAAGAGGTCTATACCCTAAATATTTCAATTTGCAGGAAAGCACGGGCAACTTGAAATACAACGGGTCGATTCAACCAACCAATACTGCAAATAGTATATCAACCACTTCCAGCTGAATTGATTCAGGTCAGCCCCAATAGGGGTAATTTATCCACAAAATGCTGCCCTGGCTCACTTTTTTACAACGAATTACGAAAGCTCAAATGTCCTGGTACGACTGAGCAGGGATCCTGGTGAATAATGACGTCTGAACCCGGGAAACGCTGCAAAATCGCCTGTTCAACCTGCTCAGCAATCACATGCGCCTGAACCAGCGGCAGGTTATCTTCCATTTCTAAATGAATCTGAATAAAGCGGGTCGGCCCTGACTGCCGCGTACGAAGATCGTGAGCACCACTGACGCCCGGCCAGGAGGTGACGATATCAAAGATGTCTGCTCGTTCTGCATCGGGAAGCGCGCGGTCAAGAAGCGATTGCACAGCTTCATAACCCATACGTAAAGCGCTGTATAAAATATAGATCCCAATCCCTAACGCAAATATTGCGTCGGCACGATGCCATCCATACCATGCGAGTCCGAGCGCAACAAGAATCGCACCATTCATCATAACATCAGACTGATAATGAAGCATATCCGCCCGTACCGCCTGACTTTGCGTTTTGCGAACCACCCAACGTTGGAACGTTACCAGAACGATTGTGCTAATAAGTGCTATTACCGTCACGACCACGCCAACACCCGGGTCTTTCATGGGAACAGGCGATGCCAAATGCTGAATACCGGTCAAAAACAGAAATAACGCGGAGCCAGAAATAAACATACTTTGCGCCAGCGCGGCGAGTGATTCTGCTTTGCCATGGCCAAACGTGTGTTCATCATCCGCAGGTTGCAGGGAATAGCGCACCACCAGCAGATTGGTTAACGACGCGGCGATATCGACAAGGGAATCCACCAGTGCCGCCAGAATACTGACCGAGCCTGTGTACCACCACGCAAAGATTTTGATGATTAGCAAACACGACGCCATAACCGTCGCGGCGATTGCGGCGCGGCTCACCAGCCGGCCATAGGATTGATTCATACACGCTCCTGTCATGCCCTGCCGCTAGTATAACGGATGCATCAGGAGGTAAAGCATGAATAAACGGTTAACAAATCAGAATGAAGCGGATAAAAAACGGAGCTGCGATTTTTAAAGCGAACGGTTCGTCATCGCCAAAGTACCTTCCTGAAGGGTTTGGCTTTTCTGTGGCTCAAGCAGCGTCAGGATTGTCTGGCCAATGTAGTTGCTCCAGTTAAAGCTATTTTGCAGCACGACCACGGCACTCTGATTTTTTTTATCAAAACCGATATAGCTTGAATATCCGCCAATATAGCCCACTTGATAGGTAATTTTCTGGCTGGCGGTTTCATCACTGACCCAGGCGATATTAGCCGCCTCTTTTTGTCGGTAATAATAGGTTTGCGTCACATCCGCCAGGGCCCGATCAATCGTGGGGTGTGATGTGGTACTGAAGTGCGCGCGCGCATACTCAGCAAGATCGCGGGCGCTGCTGTATAAGCTCGCCGCCCCCATCATATTTTGCTGAAAAACCCAGTCGGGAGTGAGTGCGCCACGCGAGATAAATTTGGGTTGATCTCCTGCGTGTCCGAGTGCGCGGTAGGGATAAGCCTTGAGCGATTCCGGCGTAAAGCTGCTGTTGCTCATCTGCAACGGTTTCAGGAGCTTATCCTGCGCTAACGCCTCCATCGATTTGCCGGTACGTCGTTGTAAAATATTGCTCAGAAGGGCATAGCCGATGTTGGAATACTGTGGTACCCGATAGGCTGGCGCCTCAAAATCGCTGAGATAAGTCAGCAGCGAATCATTGTCCAGTTGGGCATAGAAGTTTTCACCCGTACGGAAATAGCTGAGAAGGTTCTCCAGCGTTAATAAATCCATGGGTTGACGGGGTAGACCCGAAGTATGAGTCACAAGCTGCAATAACGTGATTTTTTTAGCATCCGTACTTAACGACGTTCCCCGTGGAAGCAGAGTTTCCAGCGTATCTGTCCAGTTAAGTTGTCCCTCATTCACGAGAAGTGTGGCGACCTCAGCGGTCACCCCTTTACTCAGCGACCCCAGTGCAAAGAGCGTATCAGGCGTAATCGCTCGCTGACTCAGATTGTCCGTTACCCCATAAGAGTGGAATTCTGCCGGCCCATTATGATGGATGATAGCGACCACCATGCCGGTAACCTGCTTTTCCTGCATATATTGGTCGATCATCGGATCAATATTGCGGCCGTAATATCCCACCGTCACGGGGGTGATATTTTGGTCAGGATTATCCATTTGCGACAACGTGCTATTGGTACAGCCGGTCAGTGCCAGAAAGGGCAAAAGCAGCAGAGGTATTAAAAATTTCATCGTCAGAGGAAAACATCACTGTTAAATGGCAGACACAATGATGTCTGTCTAAAAGAGGACGCAAAGCGTCGTTAACAGAAGTACATGAGCGAAAAAAGATCAGAGCGTTATTATTATCCCGCAAACCCATGGTCCGTCGGTTTACTCTGTTTGAATTTCTGATTTTATCTTTATTTTACCGCCACTTATCTTGGGCGGTTCAGCTATCTTAGTACGACTTATAGTCATGATAACCGAATGAAGTATCTCGTCCTAGTGAATTACCGTACGTAAAAAGCGCAGCGCGGGCGATTTAATGTACTCTCACTTAAGGTAATGAAGTGCGCAATGCGGCGTTAGGCTACTGGAAAAGTCGAGAAATGGCTGAATTTTGGGCAAAAAAAACCCCCTCATCATGAGGGGGAAGACAGGGATGGTGTCTATGGCAAGGAAAACAGGGTCTACTGGTTGCTACGGGTATTGCTACTGAAAAGCGTCATATCAGAGCTTTGTTGCATCCGGGCAACCTCACGCAACTGATCCATTCGTTGCTGATGTTTCTCGTTCAAAACCGCTTGCTGCTCGGGCGATAGCAGGTGGAACATTTGGTTGCGAACCCTGGCCATCTCGACCTGGCGGGCAACTTGTTCCTGCGCCATCTTTTGTGCCTGAGCGCGTACAGCGCTTTCGTCAAAATTTTCTGCAGTGACAAGGCTATGCATTGTCTCTATTTCGCTAACATTAACAGGGGGCTGATCGTGTCTTGCCCTGTGCATCAGATCTCGCATCTGTTGACGCTGGTGTTCAGTTAAATTTATGCCGTCAAACATATGGCTTTGGCCACTGTGCTGCGTAATGCCCTCAGCTGAGGACCCGTTAACGCCGGTGATGACTCCAGCAGCCTGGCTTAAAGCACTAAACGCCAGTGTTGAGGCCATGACGGCAGCGGTAACTTTGCGCATCACTTGCTCCCAAAATCTTTCGTGTCGCGATTCAACGAAGACAGATTACGATACGTGCTGCAAACATGCGTCAGGGGGTGTAAAACAACGTAAAGTCATGGATTAGATAGCCTTGATGACGTAATTTCTGCCTCGGAGGTATTTAAACAATGAATAAAATCCTGTTAGTTGATGATGACCGAGAGCTTACATCTCTACTAAAAGAGCTGCTGGACATGGAAGGTTTCAACGTGATTGTTGCCCATGACGGGGAACAGGCGCTGAGTCTCCTGGACGACAGCATTGACCTGCTTTTGCTTGACGTGATGATGCCGAAGAAAAACGGTATCGATACGCTTAAAGAACTACGCCAGACCTATCAGACACCTGTAATCATGCTGACCGCTCGCGGCAGCGAACTGGATCGCGTTCTCGGCCTTGAGCTGGGCGCGGATGACTATTTGCCTAAACCGTTTAACGATCGCGAGCTGGTAGCGCGTATCCGCGCGATTCTGCGTCGTTCCCACTGGAGCGAACAGCAGCAGAATAGCGATAACAGTTCACCGACGCTGGAAGTGGATTCCCTGAGCCTGAACCCTGGCCGCCAGGAAGCAAGCTTTGATGGCGTCACGCTGGAATTAACCGGCACCGAGTTCACCCTGCTTTATCTGCTGGCGCAGCATCTTGGCCAGGTGGTATCGCGTGAACATTTGAGTCAGGAAGTGCTGGGCAAGCGTCTTACACCGTTTGACCGCGCCATCGACATGCACATCTCTAACCTGCGCCGTAAGCTGCCGGAGCGCAAAGACGGCCACCCATGGTTTAAAACCCTACGTGGTCGCGGTTATCTGATGGTTTCCGCTTCATGATAGGCAGCTTAACCGCCCGCATCTTCGCCATTTTTTGGCTGACGCTGGCACTGGTTTTGATGCTGGTTTTGATGTTGCCAAAACTCGACTCACGCCAGATGACGGAGCTTCTCGACAGCGAGCAACGTCAGGGCGTGATGATCGAACAACACGTGGAAGCTGAACTGGCAAACGATCCGCCCAATGATTTGATGTGGTGGCGCAGGCTGTTTCGCGCTATCGACAAATGGGCGCCGCCCGGACAACGCCTGCTGCTGGTCACCAGCGAAGGCCGCGTGATCGGTGCGGAACGCAATGAAATGCAAATTATCCGTAACTTCATTGGCCAGGCGGATAACGCCGATCATCCGCAAAAGAAAAAGTACGGTCGGGTAGAAATGGTGGGGCCATTTTCCATCAGGGATGGGGAAGATAATTACCAGCTCTATCTGATTCGACCGGCAAGTAGCTCCCAGACTGACTTTATCAACTTGCTGTTTGACCGTCCGCTACTGCTGCTGATTGTCACCATGCTGTTGAGTTCTCCGCTGCTGTTATGGCTGGCGTGGAGCCTGGCAAAACCGGCGCGTAAGCTGAAAAACGCGGCGGATGAAGTGGCTCAGGGCAACCTGCGACAGCATCCGGAACTGGAAGCCGGGCCGCAAGAATTCCTTGCCGCTGGTGCCAGTTTTAACCAGATGGTCACCGCACTCGAAAGGATGATGACGTCACAGCAACGTTTGCTGTCGGACATCTCACACGAGCTGCGCACCCCGTTGACGCGCCTGCAACTTGGCACCGCGCTGCTGCGTCGTCGTAGCGGTGAAAGCAAGGAGCTGGAGCGTATCGAGATGGAAGCGCATCGTCTGGACAGCATGATCAACGACCTGCTGGTAATGTCGCGCAATCAGCAAAAAAATGCGCTGGTGAGCGAAACGGTGAAAGCCAATCATTTGTGGCATGAGGTGCTGGATAACGCTGCGTTCGAAGCCGAACAGATGGGCAAGTCGTTTACCGTCAACTTCCCGCCGGGACCGTGGCCGCTGTACGGTAACCCCAACACGCTGGAAAGCGCGCTGGAGAATATCGTGCGTAACGCCCTGCGCTATTCGCATACGAAGATTGAGGTGGCGTTTTCGGTCGATAAAGATGGGGTCACCATCAACGTGGACGACGATGGCCCAGGCGTGAGTCCGGATGACCGTGAGCAGATTTTCCGTCCGTTCTACCGTACCGACGAGGCCCGCGATCGCGAGTCAGGCGGCACGGGGCTTGGGCTGGCGATTGTCGAAACTGCCATTCAGCAGCATCGCGGCTGGGTTAAAGCCGACGACAGCCCGCTGGGAGGATTACGGTTAACCATGTGGTTACCGCTGTATAAGCGTTCGTAGCCATTTGCCCTCACCCTACCCCTCTCCCACAGGGAGAGGGAATGGCTTCATGCGGTTTTTCCCCCTCTCCAACAGGAGAAGAAATGGCTCCGCGCAGTCTTTCCCCTCTCCGACAGGAGAAGGAATGGCTCCGTGCGGTCCTTTCTCCCTCTCCCCTTGGGAGAGGGCCGGGGTGAGGGGATAACAGCCGCGCTATTTCCCCCACAACCTCCGCGAATTATCCTCGATCTTGCGGGCAATTCGTCGCTTCTGCATCGTTCGGGTCCAGCTTGTCGACAGCCCCGCCGCAGACAAAAGCCGATGATACTGTTCGTCATCAAACGGCATATGCCAGGCGATGGCGCAGGCATCGTATACCGACACATCACTCAGACGCGACGCCAGCTCAAGCGGCGCATCGGCAAAAACCTGCCCCGCCAGCACCACGCGATACAACCAACCCGTCTTACCCGCGCTTTGCATCTGCGAGGACATGTCGCTAATACCGAAATGGAAATTGAGTTTGAAGCACGGGGAGCGCGGCTGCGTGACCTGAATCAGCGCGTCACCCCAGCGATAAATGTCGCCGATAAAGACGTCTTTTTCGGTCATTCCTTCGGTCGACAGGTTTTCACCAAACGCGGGAGCGACGAAGAGATCCGCCTGCTCGGGGAATTCACGCGCCCAATGGAGATAGTGTTCGCGAGGATAATGGCACAGCGCGCGCTCTGGCCCGCCGTGGATTTTCTTTTCGGCCTGCTCGTCACCCGCCAGCCCGAGATCGGTCAGGGTCAATTCGCCATCGACCTGCACTTTGGCGATAGCACTCGGACGGCTACCGTCGTAATCCCTTACCTTGCCTGTAAACACGTTAACTGGATAGCGCATGTGTCATTGCTCCTTTATGCAGAGACAAAAAAAGCGAGTCATCAGACTCGCTTCTCACAGGCGTCAATGCAACCTTATTTTTTAGCGGCGAAACGCGCGGCTGCTTCGTCCCAGTTCACCACGTCCCAGAATGCTTTGATGTAGTCTGGACGACGGTTCTGGAATTTCAGGTAGTAAGCGTGTTCCCACACGTCCAGGCCCACGATTGGGAAACCAGACACGCCAGAAATGGCTTCACCCATCAGCGGGGAATCCTGGTTAGCGGTAGAAACCACAGCCAGTTTATCGCCTTTCAGAACCAGCCAAGCCCAGCCAGAACCGAAACGGGTCGCAGCGGCTTTCTCGAATTCCGCTTTGAAAGCATCCACAGAACCGAAATCGCGCTCGATAGCCGCTTTCAGGTCGCCCTGCAGGGTGGTGCCGGTTTTCAGGCCTTTCCAGAACAGGCTGTGGTTAGCGTGGCCGCCAGCGTTGTTACGCAGAACGGTTTTCTTGTCTGCTGGCAGTTGATCCAGTTTGGTGATCAGCTCTTCAACGGACAATTCAGCGAATTCTGGCAGGCTTTCCAGCGCAGCATTCGCGTTGTTTACATAAGCCTGGTGGTGTTTAGTGTGATGGATTTCCATCGTCTGCTTGTCGAAATGCGGTTCCAGTGCGTCATAGGCATACGGCAGGGATGGCAGTGTATAACTCATAATCCTCTCCATTATTGTCGGGCGGCACAGCTGTTAATGCCGCGTAAGCAGTTGGTTCATTATAGTTAATTAAATGATATTGAAAATGATTATCAATGCCGTACTTTTTGTAAGGTTATTTTTTGTGTCATTCGTGAAATTGTGAGTCTGCTCACGCGGTTAACGCGTTGATTGCCATTTGGAAGAAAAGTGCGGCAACCTTCTGAAGGTTCGCTCACCGCTTAATTTTTACACTCATCGGGTCGGAGGGAAGCCAACGACATATAAAAACGATGAGGATGTAAAAATGAATCATGCGATTACGATGGGTATTTTCTGGCATTTGATCGGCGCAGCCAGTGCAGCCTGTTTCTATGCCCCGTTTAAAAAGGTCAAACATTGGTCATGGGAAACCATGTGGTCCGTTGGCGGGACGGTTTCGTGGCTGATTCTGCCCTGGACTATCAGCGCCATACTGCTGCCCGATTTCTGGGCGTACTTCACCTCCTTTAACGCCTCGACGCTGCTACCCGTTTTTCTGTTTGGCGCAATGTGGGGCATCGGTAATATCAACTACGGCCTGACCATGCGCTATCTGGGTATGTCGATGGGGATCGGGATTGCCATCGGTATCACCCTGATTGTCGGCACGCTGATGACGCCCATTCTGAACGGTAATTTTGACGTGCTGATCAACACCCGAGGCGGACGAATGACGCTGCTCGGCGTGCTGGTGGCGGTGATTGGCGTGGGGATTGTCACCCGCGCAGGCCAGTTGAAAGAGCGCAAAATGGGCATCACCGCTGAGGATTTCAATCTGAGGAAAGGGCTGGTGCTGGCGGTGATGTGCGGCATTTTCTCGGCGGGCATGTCATTTGCGATGAACGCGGCCAAACCGATGCACGAAGCCGCTGCCGCGCTCGGCGTTGATCCGCTGTACGTCGCTCTGCCAAGCTATGTGGTGATTATGGGTGGCGGAGCGCTGGTCAATCTTGGCTTCTGTTTTATTCGTCTGGCAAAAGTGAAGAATCTGTCGGTCAAAGCCGACTTCTCACTGGCAAAACCCCTGATCGTCACCAACGTGCTGCTTTCCGCGCTCGGTGGCCTGATGTGGTATTTACAGTTCTTCTTCTACGCCTGGGGACACGCCAGCATTCCACCGCAGTATGACTATATGAGCTGGATGCTGCACATGAGCTTCTACGTGTTGTGCGGCGGCATGGTGGGCCTGGTGCTAAAAGAGTGGAACAACGCCGGGCGTCGACCGGTGGGCGTGCTGAGTCTGGGTTGTGTGGTAATTATTATTGCCGCCAATATTGTCGGCCTGGGCATGGCGAGTTAACTACGCTGCTTTTCGACTGCGATGACGCCAATGAACCGGCGTCATCCCTACCTCACGGTTAAACACCACAGAGAAATAGTTACTGTCCTCAAAGCCGCAGCGCATCGCCACTTCACTCACCATCAACTCAGTATGTTGCAGCAGATATTGCGCATGGCAAATGCGTAACTGGCGCAAATAGTGGTTCACGGTCATGCCCGTCTGGGTGCGGAACTGCTGGCGCAAGGCGCGTTCGCTGCACTGCTCTTGCTCGCAAAACTTCTCCAGCACAAAGCTGCGGTTCAGGCTGCCAGCCAGCGCGGTAATCAGCTTATCCAGCAACGCCTCTTGCTCGTTCGCCGAAGGGTTATCGGTCGCATAACGAAAGCGTTTGAGCGTCATCACCAGTTGGGCGAACAGCAGTTCAGCCATCTCGTTCGCACTCGGATCCGCCTTCAGACTCTCCTGCTCAAGCTGCGTGATAACGGGCCTGACCTGGGCCATACCGTTGCTGCTTAAACGCCAGTGCGGCGCGCCGCGTGCGTCGTTAAAGCCAGGAATGTTGCTGGCCCAGTCAACGTTGAGCTTGAGCCGGTCGGGGCAATAAATGACGTTTTGCAAAACCAGATCGTTAACCGAGGCGTAGGAGTGTTTGTCTTCTGCGCGGATATAAAACAGATCACCGCGCGTAATGCGATAGGGGCGATCGTTGAGGACATGAAGGCCGTTGCCGCGCCATACCAAAACTAACTCGCAAAACTCATGTGTGTGCTCAGCAAAGACATTTTGCGGATAGCGGTCAGCCACCGCGACAGCCTGTCCGACGTTGGCAAAAAAATCAGTTTTGCGAAGGATTAACGGAACGCCCACGACACACCCCAGCGGCTAATAACCGAACATTATTAGCGGGTTCGCGATAAAAAAACGGTGATTGCCCTCGCGTTACTGAAGTGACGCATCACGGCCCTGACGGATTTCGCGTGGTGACCAGCTAAACTCCCGGCGAAAAAGCGTCGAAAAGTGGTTACTGTCGCCAAAACCGCAGCGATAAGCGATATCCGTCACGCTTTCATCCGTATGACGCAAAAGATGGCGGGCTTTGATTAATCGCAGACGGTTCAGATAGCGCTGCGGCGTCAAACCGGTGTGCTGTTTGAGCTGGCGATGCAGAGTACGCAGGGAAAGCGAAAACACGTCCGCCACCGTCTCCCAACTCACCTCTTCGGCAAAGTGATCTTCCAGCCAGGCCATCAGTTGATTGAGCCGCGCGTCGTTATTCTCGAGACCTTCCACCAGACTGCTACGGCGCAGGAGCACCAGCAGTTGCATGAACGTCAGTTCACGGCTGGCGAGCGCATGTGATTCGGTATTTTCCTCGGCCTGCTCCATCTGGGTGACGAGCTGACGCACCTGCTGCAACGTGGATTGATTCACTCGCCAGTGCGACGGATAGTGCCCGTCTTTTTCCTGCGGCAGCAGCTGGTTTAGCCCCGATAAAAACTGGAACGCATCCGGCGAACGATAGAGCACATTCGTCAGGCACAGGTTGTCGGTATGTTCATACATGTGCCGGTCGTGGTCGCGTACAAAACAGACCGTTCCACCGCTGATGGTGTACGGCTGGCCGTTAAAAACGTGAATACCCGTGCCATGCTCCACAATCACAATCTCATGAAAATCATGGTGATGTTCCGGAAAGGCCGCCTGCGGCAGGCGCGGCTCAATCGCAACGGGCGAATGTCCGGAAGGGAAAAAATCCACGCTGTGCAGAACGGTCATAACGGCCACCACCAATGAGAAATGTTCTCAAAATAGTAATTAAGGGCCGCGATTCTCACCTTCAATTTTCGACAGCAAAGCGCGCAAAGCCTGTCAGATTTTTAAGAAACAGCGGGAAAGATCGGGAAATGCGGCCACCGTCACATGGCCTGACATCCGCGCCATAACTGGAAACTGTGAACTCCCTCACGTTCATCTTTGATTCCTTGCCAGCCGTGGATTTTGGCTGTCAGTGGCGAGAAGGTCTGTTTTTCTTTCCTTTCTTACACTCTCCGGTAATGACTTAAAGAAGGACCGGAACATGACTCTTCGCCATTGTGTCGCTGTCGATTTAGGCGCCTCCAGCGGTCGCGTAATGCTGGCCAGCTACGCCCCTGAACAGCGCGCGCTGACGCTTCGCGAGATCCACCGTTTTGTTAACTGCCTGCAAAAACAGGGCGGCGTGGACACCTGGGATATTGACAGCCTGGAAGCTGAAATCCGCACTGGCCTGAACAAGGTCTGCGAAGAAGGCATTCTGATTGACAGTATCGGGATTGATACCTGGGGCGTGGATTATGTCCTGCTGGATCGCGACGGCGCGCGCATCGGCTTGCCGGTGTCATATCGTGACAGCCGCACCGACGGCGTGATGGCCCGCGCCATTGAACAGCTCGGCAAAGCGGATATCTACGGGCGCAGCGGCATTCAGTTTTTACCGTTCAACACGCTGTATCAGCTGCGTGCGCTGGCGGAACAGCAGCCAGAGCTGATTAAAAACGTCGCTCACGCGCTGCTGATCCCGGACTACTTCAGCTATCGCCTGACCGGCAACATGAATTGGGAATACACCAACGCCACCACCACCCAGTTGGTCAACATTAACTCGGATAACTGGGATGAAAGCCTGCTCACCTGGACCGGCGTCTCCGCCGCCTGGTTTGGCACGCCGACGCATCCCGGTAATGTGATCGGTCACTGGATTTGCCCGCTGGGCAATCAAATTCCGGTTGTCGCGGTAGCAAGCCACGACACCGCCAGCGCCGTAATAGCCTCTCCGCTCGCCAGTCAAGACGCGGCATATCTCTCATCCGGCACCTGGTCGCTGATGGGTTTTGAGAGCAAAACGCCGTACACCAGCGATGCGGCGCTGGCCGCCAATATCACCAACGAAGGCGGCGCGGAAGGCCGCTATCGGGTGCTGAAAAATATCATGGGGCTGTGGCTGCTCCAGCGCGTGCTGAAAGAGCAAAACGTCTGCGGCCTGTCGGCGCTGATTGCCGATACCGAAACGCTGGCGGCGTGTCGTTTCGTGATCAACCCGAACGACGATCGCTTTATCAACCCGGCCAATATGACCGCCGAAATCCAGGCCGCCTGTCGCGAAACAAACCAGCCTGTTCCTAACACTCCTGCTGAACTGGCGCGCTGTATTTTCGACAGCCTCGCCCTGCTGTATGCCGACGTGCTGCAAGAGCTGGCAACGCTGCGCGGCAAGCCGTTCAGCCAGCTGCACATCGTAGGCGGCGGCTGCCAGAACCAGCTGCTGAATCAGCTGTGTGCCGACGCCTGCGGGATCACCGTCGTGGCGGGTCCTGTCGAGGCTTCCACGCTCGGCAATATCGGCATCCAGTTGATGACGCTGGACGAACTCACCAACGTGGACGATTTCCGCACCGTGGTGACGGACAACTATGCCCTCACCACGTTTACCCCTCATTCCTGCCATGAAATTGCCCGCTATCGGGCGCAGTTTCAGCAAAAACGACTGACTAAGGAGCTTTGCGCATGACCACTCAACTTGAACAAGCCTGGGAACTGGCTAAACAGCGTTTCGCCGCCGTCGGCGTGGATGTCGAGGAGGCGCTGCGTCAACTCGATCGTCTGCCGGTTTCCATGCACTGCTGGCAAGGCGATGACGTCGCAGGCTTTGAAAATACCGGCGCCGCGCTCACCGGCGGTATTCAGGCCACCGGTAACTATCCGGGTAAAGCGCGTAACGCGACCGAGCTGCGCGCCGACCTGGAGCTCGCGTTGAGCCTAATCCCCGGCCCAAAACGCCTCAATCTGCATGCGATTTATCACGAAGCGCCGGAGCCAGTCGCGCGTAACGAAATCAAACCGGAACACTTTAAGAACTGGGTTGAGTGGGCAAAAGCCAACAAGCTCGGGCTGGATTTCAACCCGTCCTGCTTTTCGCATCCGCTGAGCGCTGACGGTTTTACCCTGTCTCACGCAGATGATGAAATTCGCCAGTTCTGGATCGACCACGTGAAGGCCAGCCGCCGCGTGTCCGCCTATTTTGGCGAACAGCTGGGCACGCCGTCGGTGATGAACATCTGGATCCCGGACGGTATGAAAGACATTACCGTCGACCGTCTGGCCCCACGCCAGCGCCTGCTGGCGGCGCTCGATGAGATCATCAGCGAAAAGATAAATCCGGCGCATCACATTGATGCCGTGGAAAGCAAACTGTTCGGCATCGGCGCGGAGAGCTACACCGTCGGCTCGAACGAGTTCTACATGGGTTACGCCACCAGCCGCCAGACCGCACTGTGCCTGGATGCCGGTCATTTCCATCCAACGGAAGTGATCTCCGACAAAATCTCCGCCGCCATGCTGTACGTGCCGCGCCTGTTGCTGCACGTCAGCCGTCCGGTGCGTTGGGACAGTGACCACGTGGTGCTACTGGATGACGAAACCCAGGCCATCGCCAGCGAAATCATCCGTCACGATCTGTTCGACCGCGTGCACATTGGACTCGACTTCTTCGACGCCTCTATCAACCGCATCGCCGCGTGGGTGATCGGGACACGCAACATGAAAAAAGCCCTGCTGCGCGCGCTGCTTGAGCCGACCGCTGCACTGAAACAGCTGGAAGAAAACGGCGACTACACCGCGCGTCTGGCGCTGCTGGAAGAGCAAAAATCCCTGCCGTGGCAGGCCATCTGGGAAATGTACTGCCAGCGCAACGACGCGCCAGCCGGGAGCCAGTGGCTGGACAACGTGCGGGCGTATGAGAAAGAGGTGTTGAGCCAGCGCGGTTAGTTTTGCCCTCACCCCCGCCCTCTCCCACAGGGAGAGGGAGAAAACCAAGTGGCCCTCCACTAAAGAAGACCGCACCGAACAGTTCCCTCTCCCTGTGGGAGAGGGTCAGGGTGAGGGCATCAGGCCTCACCGAATATCAGATTTTGTAGGCCGGGTAAGCGCAGCGCCACCCGGCACTTTGAAGGAAAGAGAAACTATGCAGACCATCACCAACGCCTGGTTCGTCCAGGGCATGATTAAAGCTACCACCGATGCCTGGCTGAAAGGCTGGGACGAGCGCAACGGCGGCAACCTGACGCTGCGTCTTGACGATGCGGATATCGCACCGTTTGAAGCAGATTTTCACCAAAAGCCACGCTATATCGCGCTGAGCCAGCCGATGCCGCTGCTCGCCAACACGGCGTTTATCGTCACCGGCTCCGGCAAGTTTTTCCGCAACGTGCAGCTCGATCCGACCGCGAATTTAGGCGTGGTAAAAGTGGACAGCGATGGCGCGGGCTATCACATTCTTTGGGGGTTGACGCACGAAGCGGTACCAACGTCTGAGCTACCGGCGCATTTCCTCTCCCACTGCGAACGTATCAAAGCGACCGATGGGAAAGACCGCGTGATCATGCACTGTCACGCCACCAACCTGATCGCACTGACCTACGTGCTGGAAAACGACAGCGCGTTTATCACCCGCAAACTGTGGGAAGGCAGCACCGAATGCCTGGTGGTGTTCCCGGACGGCGTGGGCATTTTACCGTGGATGGTGCCGGGTACCGACGAGATCGGCCAGGCGACGGCGCAAGACATGCAAAAACATTCGCTGGTGCTGTGGCCGTTCCACGGTGTGTTCGGCAGCGGTCCGACGCTGGATGAAGCCTTTGGCCTGATCGATACCGCCGAGAAATCCGCTGAAGTGTTAGTGAAAGTCTATTCCATGGGCGGAATGAAACAGACCATTACTCAGGAAGAACTGATTGCACTGGGCAAACGCTTTGGCGTGACCCCGATGAAATCGGCGTTAGAGCTGTACAAATAAGAACATCGCGCCCCGCTCACCGAGACGGGGCGAAAACCACCTGCAATCCCTACACAAATCACTAATTCAGTGGAGTAAAAGCAATGAAAATAAAACTAAGCTTAATCCTCACCGTTGCCGCTCTGGCGTTGTCCGGTTCCGCAGTAGCAGAAGTCAAAATCGCCCTGGTGGCGAAATCCCTCGGGAATGGATTCTTCGAAGCCGCGAACGTTGGCGCGCAGGAGGCGGCCAAAGAGTTAGGTGATGTCAAAGTGATTTACACCGGTCCAACGACGACCACCGCCGAAGCGCAGATCGAAGTGCTGAACGGCTTGATCGCACAAGGTGTCGATGCGATCGCCATTTCCGCTAACGATCCGGATGCCCTGGTTCCGGTGCTCAAAAAAGCCATGCAGCGCGGCATCAAAGTGGTGTCGTGGGATTCTGGCGTGGCGAAAGCCGGGCGTCAGATCCATCTTAATCCTTCTAATAACGCGCTGATCGGCGAAACCAACGTCAAGCTGGCAGCCGAAGCCTTAAAAGCGCTGAACGTCGAAAAAGGTGATGTGGCGGTGCTGAGCGCCACGCCGACCTCCACCAACCAGAATACCTGGATTGCCGAGATGAAAAAGGTGCTGCCGAAGTACCCATCCGTCAATCTGGTGACCGTGGCCTACGGCGACGATCTCTCTGACAAAAGCTACCGCGAAGCGGTCGGCCTGCTAAAAACCTACCCTGATTTGAAAGTCATTGTCTCGCCATCCTCCGTTGGCATTGTCGCTGCCGCGCAGGCAGTGAAAGACCAGGGCAAAATCGGCAAAGTGTACGTCACCGGTCTGGGCTTACCGTCTGAAATGGCGGGTGCGGTGAAATCCGGCGCGAGCAAAAGTTTCGCTATCTGGAACCCCATCGATCTCGGCTATGCCGCAACCTATCTGGCGGACGATCTGGTGAAAGGCACCGCCACCAAAGACGAAGCCAGCATGGGCAAACTGGGCAAAGTGAAGCTGGATGCCGACGGCAACGGCGCGATGGCAGAGCCGTTCGTCTACGATGCCAGCAACATTGATAAGTTCTCTAAGATCTTCTAATCCCTTTTCCCCTCACCCTAGCCCTCTCCCATAGGGAGAGGGAACGTTAACCCCCCTCTCCCTATGGGAGAGGGCCGGGGTGAGGGTGAACCAAACGGAGAACTATCATGACCCCATTGCTTCAACTTAAGGGCATCACCAAGATTTTCCCCGGTGTGCGCGCCCTTGAGAACGTGCAGCTTGAGCTTTGGCCCGGCAAAGTCACCGCCCTTATCGGCGAAAATGGCGCGGGCAAATCGACGCTGGTCAAAGTGATGACCGGCATTTATCAGCCTGAAGAGGGCGAAATCCTCTACAAAGCGATCCCCATTCAGCTCCCGACGCCGGAATCGGCGCACAAAGTCGGGATCACCGCCATTCATCAGGAAACCGTACTGTTCGATGAACTATCGGTGACCGAAAATATTTTCGTCGGTCAGTATCTGCACACAGGCTTTTTCAAAAAACTCGACTGGCCGGAAATGCACCGTCGCGCGCAGGAGATTTTGTCGCGTCTCGAAGTCCAAATTGACCCGCGCGCCACGCTCAAAACCCTGAGCATTGCCCAGCGTCATATGGTGGCCATCGCCCGTGCGCTGTCGTTTGAGGCGCAGGTGGTGATCCTCGACGAACCGACCGCCGCGCTGTCTCAGCACGAAATCCTCGAGTTCTATCACATCGTTGAGCGCTTAAAGCTGGAAGGCAAAGCCATTCTGTTTATCTCGCACAAATTCGACGAGATTTTCGAACTGGCGGATCACTACACCATTTTGCGCGACGGCGTGTTTGTCGGCGCGGGCGCGATAAATGAGATCACCGAAGAGCGCATGGTCTCAATGATGGTGGGTCGTGCGATCACCCAAACCTTCCCAAAAGTGGAATGCGAAAAAGGCGACACGGTACTGGAGGTCAACAATCTCTGCCATCCAACGGAATTCGCGCACATTTCGTTTTCACTGCGCAAAGGCGAAATCCTCGGCTTTTACGGTCTGGTCGGTGCAGGACGTACCGAGCTGATGCAGGCGTTGTCTGGCGTCACGCGCCCGTCTTCCGGGGAAATCGTGCTGAACGGCAAAGCGCAACAGTTCCGCCAGCCGTCCGATGCCATCAAAGCAGGGATTGTCTGCGTGCCGGAAGAGCGGCAAAAACAGGGGGCGATTATTGCCCTGCCCATTGCGCAAAACATCAGCCTGCCGCAGCTCGGCAAGCTCAACCCCAGCGGCGTGTTGAATGACCGCCGCGAATGGGCGCTGGCGGATGAATACGCTACGCGTCTGCAGGTGAAGGCTTTTAGCTGGAAACAGCCGGTCGAAACGCTCTCTGGCGGCAATCAGCAAAAAGTGGTTATCGGCAAATGGCTGGCGACGCACCCTGACGTGATCATCCTCGATGAGCCGACAAAGGGTATCGATATTGGCTCAAAAGCGGCCGTTCATCAGTTTATGTCCGAACTGGTTGGACAGGGGCTGGCGGTGATTATGGTGTCGTCAGAACTGCCGGAAGTGATGGGCATGGCTGACCGCATCATCGTGATGCACGAGGGGCTGATGGTGGCGGAATACAGCGCAGGTGACGCGACGGCGGAAACCATCGTCAGCGCGGCCAGCGGTGCCAAACAGGAGGCTGCGTAATGATCAAGCAACTGCTGAAGCACCGTGAGGCGCTGCTGGGCGCAGTAATTCTGCTGATGATTCTCGCCATCGGCAGCCGCGTGCCGTCATTTATCGCGCCGGGCAATCTGGTGGAAATGTTTAACGACACTTCCATTCTGATCATTCTCGCACTCGGCCAGATGATGGTTTTACTGACCAAAGGCATCGATCTGTCGATGGCGGCAAACCTGGCGCTGACCGGGATGATTGTCGCGCTGATTAATTTCCATTATCCGGATGTTGCAGTCTGGGCGCTGCTGATTCTGGCCACCGGGCTTGGCTTGCTGATGGGCGCGATCAACGGCCTGCTGGTGTGGAAGCTCGGCATCCCGGCGATTGTGGTGACGCTCGGCACCATGAGCATTTACCGCGGAATTATTTTTTTGCTCTCCGGCGGTGGCTGGGTGAACTCCAATCAGATGGGCGCGGATTTTCTCGCCCTGCCGCGCACCGCGATTTTAGGCTTGCCTGTGCTGAGCTGGTGTGCGGTAGCCGCCCTGCTGTTAGTGGGCTATTTCCTGCGCTACAGCCGCACCGGACGCGCCCTTTACACCGCGGGCGGCAACGCGACGGCGGCGTATTACACCGGCATTAACGCCGGAAAAATGCAGTTCGTCAGCTTCTGCCTGTCGGGCGCACTGGCCGGATTCTGCGGCTATCTGTGGATCTCGCGCTTCGCGGTGGCGTATGTGGACGTGGCAAACGGCTTTGAGCTGCAAGTCGTGGCGGCGTGCGTGATTGGCGGCATCAGCACCATGGGCGGCACCGGACGTGTTCTCGGCTGCCTGTTCGGCGCGCTGTTCCTTGGCGTTATCAATAACGCGCTGCCGGTGATTGGCGTTTCGCCGTTCTGGCAAATGGCGATTTCCGGCACGGTGATCGTGATTGCGGTGCTGCTCAACGAGCGCGGCAATAAACGCAAAGGACGGCTGATCTTGCGCGACGCAGCGCTGGCACGTCAGAAACAGGCGGTGAACTCATGAGCAAAATAATGACGTCGGAAGAGATGAACAATACGCCTGCGCCAACGGGGATTCTCCAGCGCCTGCTGTGCTGGGAAGGATTTTTGCTGGCCGTGACCCTGGCAGTGTTTGTGGTCAATGCTTTCGCCTCGCCCTATTTTCTCGATATCTGGAATCTGTCGGACGCGACCTTTAACTTCACCGAAAAGGCGATCATCGTGCTGCCGATGGCGATGCTGATTATCGCCCGTGAAATCGATCTGTCGGTGGCATCGACCATCGCGCTGAGTTCCACGGTGATGGGCTTTTGCGCGGCGGCGGGCGTGGATACGCCGCTGCTGGTCTGTGTGGGATTGGGCGTCGGACTGTTGTGCGGATTGTTCAACGGCCTGCTGGTGACCCGCTTTAACCTGTCGTCGATTGTCATCACTATCGGCACCATGAGCCTGTATCGCGGCATAACCTACATTTTGCTCGGCGATCAGGCGCTGAACAGCTATCCCGAAAGCTTCGCCTGGCTGGGTCAAGGCTACGTGTGGGGCGCGCTGTCATTCGAATTCGCGCTGTTTATCGTGCTGGCCGTGGTGTTTGCCTTCGTGTTGCATCGCACCAACTTTGGCCGACGCACCTACGCCATCGGCAACAATCCGACCGGGGCATGGTATTCCGGCATCAACGTGAAACGTCACAACTTACTGCTGTTTGCGCTGGTGGGGCTGATGTCCGGGCTGGCGTCGGTATTGCTCACCTCGCGTTTAGGCAGCACGCGCCCGACGATTGCGATGGGCTGGGAACTGGCAGTGGTGACGATGGCGGTGCTCGGCGGCGTCAATATTCTCGGCGGGTCCGGCAGCATGGTGGGCGTGATTATCGCCGCCTTCCTGATGGGGCTGGTGACCTTTGGCCTGAGCTTGCTGAATGTGCCTGGCATTGTGATGTCGGTGATCATCGGCGCGATGCTGATTGTGGTGATCTCCCTGCCGATTATCACCCGCCGGATTATGCAACGCAGACGGATTTGAGTCCCCCTCACCCTCCCCCTCTCCCGTAGGGAGAGGGGGAAAAGCCGCACCGAGCAGTCCCTTCTTCCCTCTGGGGAGAAGGGCTAGGGTGAGGGGAACAGGATTTCCCAAAATCAATGTTAAGGAGAATTATCATGAGCTTTATGTTGGCGCTTCCCAAAATCAGCCTGCACGGCGCGGGCGCAATCGGCGATATGGTCAATCTGGTGGCAAACAAACAGTGGGGAAAAGCGCTGATTGTTACCGACGGGCAGTTGGTGAAAATGGGGCTGCTCGACAGCCTCTTCACCGCGCTGGACGCCCATCAGATGTCGTATCACCTGTTCGATGACGTGTTTCCAAATCCAACCGAAGCACTGGTGCAGAAAGGGTTCGCGGCGTATCAGGATGCGGACTGCGATTACCTGATCGCTTTCGGCGGCGGCAGCCCGATTGATACCGCGAAGGCGATTAAAATCCTGACGGCGAATCCTGGCCCGTCCACCGCTTATTCTGGCGTCGGGAAAGTCAAAAACGCGGGCGTGCCGCTGGTGGCGATCAATACCACTGCGGGCACGGCGGCGGAGATGACCAGCAACGCGGTGATTATCGATACCGCGCGTCAGGTGAAAGAGGTCATTATTGATTCCAATATTATCCCGGATATCGCCGTCGATGACGCCAGCGTGATGCTCGATATTCCCGCGTCCGTCACTGCAGCAACGGGTATGGATGCGCTGACGCACGCCATCGAAGCTTATGTGTCTGTTGGTGCGCACCCGCTCACCGACGCCAACGCGCTGGAAGCCATTCGCCTGATTGCGCTGTGGCTGCCAAAAGCGGTTGATGACGGGCATAACCTGCACGCCCGTGAGCAGATGGCTTTTGGGCAGTATCTGGCGGGCATGGCCTTTAACAGCGCCGGTTTGGGGCTGGTGCATGCTCTTGCCCATCAGCCTGGCGCGACGCACAATCTGCCGCACGGCGTGTGCAACGCCATTCTCCTGCCGATCATCGAAAACTTTAACCGCCCCAATGCGGTTGCACGTTTTGCCCGCGTGGCCCAGGCGATGGGCGTTGAGACGCGTGGAATGAGCGACGACGCGGCAAGCCAGTCAGCGATTCAGGCCATTCGCGACCTGAGCACGCGCGTCGGTATTCCATCAGGATTCAGCCAGCTTGGCGTCACCAAAGCGGATATCGAAGGCTGGCTGGACAAAGCGCTCGCCGACCCGTGCGCACCGTGCAACCCGCGTACCGCCAGCCGCGACGAGGTTCGCGAGCTGTATCTGGAGGCATTATGATCCGTAAAGCTTTTGTGATGCAGGTAAACCCAGATTCACACGATGAATATGAACGCCGCCACACGCCGATCTGGCCAGAACTGGAGTCGGTGCTGAAAGACCACGGTGCGCACCATTACGCCATTTACCTGGATAAAGCCCGTAACTTGCTGTTTGCGACCGTCGAGATTGAATCGGAGGAGCGCTGGAACGCAGTGGCACATACTGACGTTTGCCAGCGCTGGTGGAAACACATGCGTGATGTGATGCCCTCAAATTCGGACAACAGCCCGGTGAGTGCAGAACTGAAAGAGGTGTTTTACCTGGAATAAGCGTTTTGCGCTGCCGCATGAACTGCGGCAGCGTCCTGGTTTTAACTGGCCTGCACCGTGTTTCCTCTGGCCGCAATCTGCTGTTTGCTACTTAGCGTAAACGCTGATATCACCGTCACCGTTAGTACAATACAGCCCAGCATCAGGTAGGTATCCTGGAAGCCGATCCGGTCATACATATTTCCGGCAAAGGCGGACAGGAAAATCGCCGCCGACTGTTTGGCAAAATTGAAACCTATCAGATAGATCGTCGCAGACAATCGGGTATCAAACACGCCGGTAATGTATTTGAACGCACCCACCAGCAGGAACGGCACTTCCAGCGCATGCAGCATTTTCAGGGCGATCACTTCCACCACCGTGGTGGCGAACGACGAGCCGATAATGCGCGTCGCCATGATCAGCCCGGCAATCAGCAGCGTATTTTTTGCTCCAATGCGGTTAATGATCCATGGCGAGCAGAACATGATAATCGCGTTACAAATTTCCCCTGCCGTCGTCGCAAATCCAAAGGCTCGCGTGCCTTCTTCTGGCGTGGCGAAGAATGATTTAAAGAATGTGGCAAACTGCTGATCGAACACGTCATAGACGCACGCCACGCCAATCACATACAAAATAAACATCCACATTCTGCGCTGGCGGAACAGGTTAATGACGGTTTTAGCGGTGATTTGCGGCTGGTTGGCACCGAGCGCGTTCATCACTTCAGCCGTCTGGTTTGGCTTAGGCTTCGCAACGACTAACAGCAGCATAAGCAGCAGCGCCGCGCCGGACCCCATCCAGAATACCAGCGACGGATCGATGCTGAACAGCACGCCACCCGTTGAGGCGCACAGCCCCCAGCCCAGACAACCGAACATGCGCGCTTTGCCATATTCGAAGAAACTGTTGCGGCTGACGCGTTCGATGTAGGCCTCAATGGCACCAGACCCCGCCGAGAAGACAAAGCCGATATACAGCCCGCCGCTCAGCGCCCCAAGCCAGATACTGGTTTTTAACAGCGGCGCGAAGACATACAGGAAGAACGGCGCGAACAAAAACAGCAGCACCGCGATTATCCACAGCAGATGTTTTTTCAGCCCCAGTTTGTCAGAAATCACGCCCAGCACCGGCTGGAAGGCGATCGCAGAAAGCGAAATACAGGAGAAAACAATCCCGGTATGGGTTTTGTTCAAGCCGATGACGTCCGACAGCCAGATCGGCAGGAACGGAAAACAGGTGGCCATGATAAAGAAGTAGAGAAAGAAGAACGCCCCGAAAATCCAGAAATTAGGGTTGTTTTTGTGGGTACAGGCAGTCGTGTTCATTATTTTTATCCTCAACTGAGGGCCGGCTATCCGGCCCGTCACCTTTACACGCGTTCAACGCCAATCAGAATGGCGGTTTCCGGATCCAGAATCGGCAGCGCAATGCCTGCCTGCATCAACCATTCACCGCTCACGGTTTGCGGTGCTTCCATCCACGCGGGGAGTTTGCGCATGGTGTGCCCGCCCTCGCCCGTCAGACGAATATTCGGATGATCGAGCAGCGTGATGCGGTACTGCGCGCTCGCCTCAAGGCCCGGCATGCGCAGCGGCATCATTAGCGTGTAATCTGGCATCGCTAACTGGCTGACAATAAACAACCCCTGCCCTTTGTCGGCACTCACTATACCGTTCGCCAGCGTGCTGGCATCCGGCATATCCACGCGCCACTGCGTGCCGTGATGAATCACTTCGCGCCACTGCTTGTGCAGCGCGGCGTAGTGGCGATAACCGTCTCGCTCGAGCTCGTCGACGCTCAGCGGATCAAGTTCCAGTCCCATATGACCAAACAGCGCGGTCAGGCCCCGGAAGGCAATGCTGTGCTGGCGGAAAGTGGCGTGGCATTTATGATGACCGATATGCGCGCCCATCACTTCCGGCGGGAAGAAATAGCTCATGCCGCGCTGGATGGTGTTGCGCTCTAGCGCGTCATTGTTGTCCGACGCCCAAAAGCGGTGGCAGCGGGTCAGCACTTCGTAATCAATACGCCCGCCACCCGACGAGCAGGATTCAAATTCAACCTGCGGGAAGCGTTCGCCCAGCAGATCTAACAGACGGTAGAACTGGCGGGTTTGCGCGTCGGCAGCGGCTTTACCGTTATGGCCGGGCTGCACTAGCTCGCGGTTCATGTCCCACTTCACGTAATCAATCGCGTGTTCACCGAGCAGCCAGCTCAGGCGTTCGAGTAAATAATCAAAGGCTTCAGGAATGTTCAGATTGAGCACCCACTGATGGCGTCCAGTGGCCTGCGTGTAGCCCGGCAGGGCGAGCACCCAGTCGGGATGGGCGCGGTACAAATCGGAATCAGGGCTGATCATCTCGGGTTCGACCCAAATCCCAAACTCCATGCCGAGGTTTTTGACGTGATGAATCACCGGCGTTAAGCCGTCAGGATATTTTTTCTCATCGAGATACCAGTCGCCCAGCGCGCCGTGGTCGTTATTGCGCCCCTTAAACCAGCCGTCGTCGATGATAAAACGCTCCACGCCCAGCCCGGCGGCTTCGTCCGCCATTCGCATGATGTATTGCGGATCGTGGTCGAAGTAGATCCCTTCCCAGGTATTGAGATGCACCGGACGCGGTTTGTTTTCCGGGAAGCGAATAATATTTTCACGCAGATAGCGGTGGAACTGCTGGCTCATACCGTTCAGCCCGTGAGCGGAATAGCTGGCGTAGAGGCGTGGCGTCCACAGCGTTTCGCCCTCCTCCACCGCCATTTCGCCCGGCAGATAGAGCGCTTCAGCCTGAACATAACGACGTCCGTCCGTTTTGGCTTCGGCGCGCAGGCGGTGGTTGCCGCTCCAGCCTAAATGTACGCCCCACACGTCGCCGTGCATTTCGTTGAACGATGGAGTGCCGGTCATCAGCGCCGGGAAGTGTTCGTGGGAAGAGCGCCCGCGACGGCTTTCGATCACAAAGCTGTCGTGCTCAAGCGTAACGCGGTGCGGTTGAAACTCGCGAATCCAGCGGCCATGAAAGGCCATCACTTCCTGCGCACGCTCGGCGATTGGCAGCGTGACGGCGAGCCTATCGACCTGCCACGGCTGCGCGCGTAAGTTCGTCAGGCCATGACGCACCACCAGCACGCCGCTGTCATCGAGGGCGATTTCACTGGTGAGACGTAAACCTGCATTGTCATCTTCGGCGGTAATCGACAGACGTTGTCCTTCCTGCGTTACAGCAACCGTTTTGAATATCGGTGAACCGTCAAGTCCCTGACGATGACCTTCAATGCCGGGCGCACCAAACAATCCGTGGCCCAGCTCAGCCATCAGCGTCAGCGGGATATCAACATCCAGTCGGCCGTTCGCAATGGGGCGGGAAAGGCTTTGCACATCTTGCGGGGAAAAGTGGCGAAGATGCGGCCCCCAGTAAAGAATTTCGGCGAACGGGTGCGTTTTAATCACCACGTCAACCGTATCGCTTTCGAGTCGTAAAATGAAATCGTGCATCGGACATCTCCTGTCATCAGATGTCCTGAGTGTTGATCCGAAACGTTTCGGATACCAACCCAAACGTTTCGGATTTGTGATCGGTTTACAATTTTAACGAGTTTAGGCGGTTTCGCCTGGCGAGAATTCAGGTTGCCACAGCACCTGAAGTTGGGAGAGGTCATCGCCGCCGATAAGCTGGCGCACCATGTCAGCAATTTGTTTGCCCACGCCCTGCCGGGTGGATTGGATCACCGCCGCCACGTCGGTCTCGACAATGCTGTCCTGCGGTAGCCCGTCGTACACGATCAGCGCCACCGCGTGCTCGCCGCGTAAACGCCCGGCTTGCGCCAGCGCCATCGCGGCCCCGTCACCGTGGGTGTTGCAGTCGGTGATGATGGCGGTCGGCGGTTCTGTCAGCGCCAGCAGCGCTTGCGTGGTGTTGTAACCCGCGCGACGAGAAGGCGGCATCGCGCGCAGCCATTCGCTGGACAGTCCGGCTTCACGCAGTGCATCAAGATATCCCTGACGACGCTGAGTGATGAACGCCTGATTATTGCTTTCACCGAGCAGCGCAATGCGCTGATGACCTTTCGCAATCAGCCAGCGGGTGGCGTTATACGTTCCGGCGTAGTTGTCAAAATCAAACCAGGCGTAAGGCTGCGGCAACTGGCTGCGCCCCAGCGCCAGGAAAGGGAATCCCGCCGCCTGGAGCTGCTCAAGACGCGGATCGTGATCGAGCGTATGCGCCACAATCAGCGCATCAACGCGGCGGCTTTGCACCATACGCATATAGCTGTGTTTGTCGGCCAAGTCGTCGTCAGCGATCAGCAGCAAGTCGATCTCATGTCGCGCCAGTTCATGGCTAATTTCACCGACCATGTCCATAAAAACGCTGTTATTGAGCGGAACCGGATGCACCGGAAATACCAGCCCAACGGCGTCGATTTTGCCCATCTTCAGGCGGCGGGCAAAGGTGTTGGGGCGATAGCCACGGCGCTGCGCTTCGGCTTCAACGCGCGCGCGCGTCTCGCTGGAAACGTCATCATATCCGTTGAGGGCGCGGCTGACGGTGGTAACCGACAGTCCCAGTTCTTTGGCAATGGCTTTAAGCGACATGATTTTCCGTGTCCTGCTGTTTAGTTTTGTTCCGCCACCATAAGCGCATAGGTATCTTGCTCAAGGGCTTTAAAGATATGCGGCTGGTCAGCGGGATAGCAAATATAGTCCCCTTCGCCCAGCTCTTCAGGGGCTTCCGTCAGGCCAACCAACGCCCGGCCCTGCGTCACAATGATATGTTCCACCGATCCCGGCGGATGTGGCTGCGAAATTCTGTCCGCGCCCGGCTGAGCCATCAGCATATACACATCTCGACGAGCACCGGGCGGGCATGCAGCCAGCAAAATCGCCTGATAATGGGCATGTTCGGCGGTCACTTTGGTCCCTTCGCCACGACGAATCACCTGCGTGGTGGGTTGCTGCGGCTCCAGTAAACGGGCAAACGGAATGCCGAGCGCGACGCACAGCGACCATAATGTTTCCAGGCTTGGATTGCCGTTACCGGACTCTAACTGGGAAAGCGTGGATTTGGCGATCCCGGCACGACGCGCGATTTCCGCCAGTGAAAGCCCGGTCCGCGTACGCTCTCGCACCAGACTTTTGGCGATAACGCTAATTGGCTGCGTCATAAAAGGGCCTCTGTTCTATAAATCGAACGAATCGTTCATCTTGTAAAACGACATTGATGCGTTCATTATAATGGAAACTCGTTCGATATGGCTAAAATTGTATGAAGCATTATTTCTCCTGCCTGAAAGGCGACACGATAAAAGCGATCGTCCTGGTGTGCCTGGCCGTGGGCGTCGTTGGGGTGTCTTATGGTTCGCTGGCGATGGCGTATGGTTTCCCGATTTGGGTGCCGTTTGTCCTTTCACTCACCGTGCTGGCGGGCGCATCGGAATTTATGTTTATCGGCATTGTCGCCAGCGGCGGAAATCCGCTGGCCGCCGCCGCAGCGGGTTTGCTGGTCAATGCGCGTCATGTTCCGTTTGGCGTGACGGTGCGTGAACTGGTCGGCAAACGCGGCGCGAGCTTTTTGGGCTGCCACATCATGAACGACGAAAGCGTGGTGTTTGGCCTGTCGCAAAAAACGCCGGAGCAGCGCAAAGCAGCCTATTGGTTGTGCGGTTTGGGTGTCGCCATTATCTGGCCGCTCGGCACGTTGTTGGGCGCAGGGGTTGGGAAATTATTGCCTGCGCCGGAGACCATCGGTCTGGACGCCGTTTTCCCGGCCATTCTATTGGCTTTGGTGGTGCCTGCGTTTAAGAACCGCACCACGCTTATCCGCGCCTGTAGCGGTGCGGCGCTGTCGCTGGCGGCGGTGCCGTTTGCACCCGTCGGTTTACCGGTGTTGCTCTCGTTACTGGGCCTTGCTGCGAGGAAGAAATAATGGGCAATATGACGATTTTCATCCTCGGCATCGCCATTTTATCGGCGGGAACGTACCTGATGCGCCTTGGCGGCGCGAAGCTGGGCAACCGTTTAGCGCTCTCTGAGCGTTCTCAGGCGCTGCTTTCCGATGCCGCAACGGTGCTGTTATTTTCCGTGGCGCTGGCAACCACCTTCTACGAAGGCGAACATTTTGCTGGAATGGCGCGGGTGACCGGTGTGGCGTTTGCGGTGTTTTTGGCGTGGCGGAAAATGCCGTTGATCGTGGTGATTTTTGCGGCGGCGGTAGTCACCGCGCTGTTGCGTGTGGCAGGCATAAACTAAAAAAGCGCCCCAGGGGCGCTCTTTCGACAGGTGATTCGCTTATTTAGTCAGTTCAGCGGTCATGTGAACCTGGTTACCAGTGAATGCCTGAGTAATTTTATACGATGACGCGCCCGCTTCTTGTGCCTGAGCCGCAATTTTCGCTTCTGCACCGTCGATGGTGGTTGCGGTCGCAGTCACTGACTGAGCAGCAAATGAACCGAAGGAAGTCGCCAGTGCGATTACTGCAACAAAAGTTTTGATGTTTTTCATGATTTAAATCCTGTTCGTTAGTTGTTTAGATAAGGCGTTTTGCCTTGATGTGATAAATAATAGACCTCATCACCGACAACTAAAAGCGGAAGGATTTGCTCGGGTTATTCAAATTTACTGATCAATAATCAGGCGCTGCGGATGCGTATAAATCGTGACGCGTCCCGGCTTACAAAAGCCCACCAGCGTCAGATTGCAGCGCTGCGCCACCTCGACCGCCAGCGTCGTCGCTGCTGAGACCGCGAACAGAATTTCTACGCCACATATCGCGGCTTTCTGCACCATCTCATAGCTTGCCCGGCTGGACACCAGCGCAGCGCCCTGCTGCCACGCGTCGCTTTCTCCCGCGCGGTGGCCCAGCAGTTTATCCAGCGCGACGTGACGTCCCACATCTTCGTGCCCGCCTGCAATTTCCCCCGACGGTAAAACCCAGGCGGCGGCATGAGTACAGCCACTGAATTGACCGATGGGCTGCACGTCATTGAGATGGTTCAGGGCATGATCGAGCTGGCGTAGATTGAACGTCTGGGTAAAGGGCAGCGGGATAATCGGCTTACCGATATCATTGAGCTGCTCGACACCGCATACGCCGCAGCCCGTGCGTCCGGCCAGCGCGCGGCGACGTTCTTTGAGTCCCATAAAGCGGCGGCTGGACAGCTCAATTTGCACTTCGAGACCGTTGCAGACGTTGATCACGTCCATGCCGTAGATTTCCTGAGGCTGCTCGATAATGCCTTCAGAGAGCGAAAAACCGATGGCGAACAGCTCGAGATCTTTAGGCGAGGCCATCATCACGACATGGGAAATACCGTTGTAAACCAGCGCAACGGGCACTTCCTCTGCCAGAAAATCGGGGACGGAATGGGTAATGTGAGGGGGTCTGTGTACCGAATGTTCCACCACGCCCGCAGGCAGTGGAGACGTTTGGGTATCACGATTCTGTTTTGACACAACGGTATTCCTGAGCAACCACGTAGGTGAGACCTGCTATTGCATCATAAACCGCAGGCCACGCGCATAGTATGGATCAACTTTTCGGCTCCCATACCCTGTAAGTTTACCTACTCCTTCTGGAGAGACACAACGTTGATACCGATACATAGTCGTAACATCCCCCAAGCAAAATGTGATTAATATCACGTTTTATAATCATCACGGTGATAATACGCTCACTTTGTTTTAACACGGCGGGAACAGGCTTACCGACATTGTGGTATTCTCACCATATCCCTCGTGCAAATGGGGGAATAAATCAATTTTTCACCTTTGTGGTTATTTCTCATCCATAAAGTAAAACAATAATGCCCCTAAATAACTCGCCTAACGGGTTAAACGCCCGCTGTCCGAGGAATGAAGGGTGGCAATGTCGAAACAAGGAGTGACCCATGCAGGTCAGCAGAAGGCAGTTCTTTAAGATCTGCGCTGGCGGTATGGCAGGCACGACGGTAGCCGCACTGGGCTTTGCCCCAGGCGTTGCACTCGCGGAAACACGGCAGTACAAACTGCTGCGCACCCGTGAAACCCGTAATACCTGCACTTACTGCTCTGTCGGTTGTGGGCTGTTAATGTATAGCCTCGGCGACGGCGCGAAAAACGCTAAAGCATCTATTTTCCATATCGAAGGTGACCCGGACCATCCGGTCAACCGTGGCGCGTTGTGCCCGAAAGGCGCAGGGCTAGTGGATTTCATCCACTCAGAAAGCCGCCTCAAATTCCCCGAGTACCGCGCACCTGGCTCTGACAAGTGGCAGCAAATCACCTGGGACGACGCATTTGATCGCATCGCGAAGCTGATGAAAGAAGATCGCGACGCCAACTTTATGCCGCAGAATGCGGACGGTGTAACGGTCAACCGCTGGCTCTCCACTGGGATGCTGTGTGCCTCGGCGTCCAGCAACGAAACCGGTTATTTAACGCAGAAATTCACGCGTGCACTCGGTATGCTCGCGGTCGACAACCAGGCGCGTGTCTGACACGGACCAACGGTAGCAAGTCTTGCTCCAACATTTGGTCGCGGTGCGATGACCAACCACTGGGTCGACATCAAAAACGCCAACCTCATCGTCGTGATGGGTGGGAATGCGGCAGAAGCGCATCCGGTGGGATTCCGCTGGGCGATGGAAGCCAAAATCCATAATGGCGCGAAACTGATTGTGATCGATCCCCGCTTCACGCGCACAGCGTCAGTGGCGGATTTCTACACTCCTATTCGATCAGGTACTGACATTACTTTCCTGTCAGGCGTTTTGCTGTACCTGCTCACCAACGAAAAATATAACCGTGAATACGCCGAAGCCTACACCAACGCCAGCCTGATCGTGCGTGAGGATTATGGCTTTGAAGATGGCTTGTTCAGCGGTTACGACGCCGAAAAACGCAAGTACGACAAAACCAGCTGGAACTACGAGCTGGACGAAAACGGCTTTGCGAAACGTGACACTACGCTGACTCATCCGCGCTGTGTATGGAACCTGCTGAAAGAGCACGTTTCCCGTTACACGCCAGATGTGGTCGAAAACATCTGTGGCACGCCAAAAGCGGATTTCCTGAAAGTCTGCGAATACATTGCGGAAACCAGCGCCAAAGACAAAACGGCGTCGTTCCTGTACGCGCTCGGCTGGACGCAACACTCCGTCGGCGCACAGAACATCCGCACCATGGCGATGATTCAGCTGCTGCTCGGCAATATGGGGATGGCAGGCGGCGGAGTGAACGCCCTGCGCGGTCACTCCAATATTCAGGGGCTCACCGACCTTGGTTTGCTGTCACAAAGCCTGACGGGCTATATGACGCTGCCAAGCGAGAAGCAGACTGACCTCCAGACCTATCTGACTGCCAACACGCCGAAACCGCTGCTGGAAGGCCAGGTCAACTACTGGGGCAACTACCCGAAATTCTTCGTCTCGATGATGAAGGCCTTCTACGGCGACAAAGCGACGGCAGAGAACAGCTGGGGCTTTGACTGGTTGCCGAAGTGGGACAAAGGGTACGACGTGCTGCAGTACTTCGAGATGATGCACCAGGGCAAAGTGAACGGCTATCTGTGCCAGGGCTTTAACCCGGTCGCCTCGTTCCCGAACAAAAACAAAGTAGTAGAGTCACTGTCGAAACTGAAATTCCTGGTCACCATTGATCCGCTCAATACCGAGACCGCGACGTTCTGGCAGAACCACGGCGAATCAAACGACGTCGATCCGTCGAAGATTCAGACCGAAGTGTTCCGTTTACCATCGACCTGCTTCGCCGAAGAGAACGGTTCTATCGTCAACTCTGGCCGCTGGCTGCAGTGGCACTGGAAAGGCGCGGACGCCCCGGGCATCGCCATGAACGACGGCGAGATCCTGGCCGGTATCTTCATGCGTCTGCGTAAGATGTATGTGACCGAAGGCGGCGCGAATCCGGAACCGGTTCTTAACATGACCTGGAACTATTCGACGCCTGAAAATCCAGCGCCAGAAGAAGTGGCGATGGAGAGCAACGGTAAAGCATTGGCGGATATTATCGATCCGGCCACCGGCACCGTGCTGGCGAAGAAAGGCGAACAGTTGAGCACCTTTGCGCATCTGCGCGATGACGGCTCGACCTCCAGCGGCTGCTGGATCTTCGCCGGTAGCTGGACGCCGAAAGGCAATCAGATGGCTAACCGCGATAACGCCGATCCGTCGGGTCTTGGCAATACGCTGGGCTGGGCGTGGGCGTGGCCGCTGAACCGTCGCATTCTGTATAACCGCGCATCCGCCGATCCGCAGGGCAATCCGTGGGATCCGAAGCGTCAGCTCCTGAAATGGGACGGCGCGAAATGGGGCGGCGTCGATATTCCGGACTACAGCGCCGCCGCACCAGGCAGCAACGTGGGGCCGTTTATCATGCAGCCTGAAGGGATGGGCCGCCTGTTTGCTATAGATAAAATGGCGGAAGGGCCGTTCCCGGAACACTACGAGCCGTTTGAGACGCCGCTGGGCACTAACCCGCTGCACCCAAATGTTATCTCTAACCCGGCCGCCCGTATCTTTAAAGGCGATCTGGAAGCGCTGGGTAAAAAAGATAAATTCCCGTATGTCGGCACCACTTACCGCCTGACCGAGCACTTCCACTACTGGACCAAACATGCGCTGCTTAACGCCATCGCACAGCCGGAACAGTTTGTGGAGATCGGTGAGAAGCTGGCGAATAAGCTCGGCATCGCCCACGGCGATACGGTGAAAGTCTCGTCTAACCGTGGCTATATCAAAGCCAAGGCGGTGGTGACTAAACGTATTCGCACGCTGAATGTTCATGGCCAGCAGGTGGATACCATCGGTATTCCGATTCACTGGGGTTACGAAGGCGTGGCGAAGAAAGGCTTTATCGCCAACACCCTGACGCCGTTTGTCGGTGATGCAAATACGCAGACGCCGGAGTTTAAGGCTTTCCTTGTGAACGTGGAAAAGGTGTAAGGAAGACGACTTATGGCTTATCAATCGCAAGACATTATTCGTCGTTCCGCGACTAACGGTTTCACGCCCGCGCCTCAGGCGCGGGACCACCAGCAGGAAGTGGCGAAGCTTATCGACGTCACAACCTGTATTGGCTGTAAGGCCTGTCAGGTGGCGTGTTCCGAGTGGAACGATATCCGTGATGAAGTGGGACATAACGTCGGGGTGTACGATAACCCCGCCGATTTGACCGCGAAATCCTGGACGGTGATGCGTTTTTCGGAAGTGGAACAGAACGACAAACTGGAATGGCTGATCCGCAAAGACGGCTGTATGCACTGCGCCGATCCGGGCTGCCTGAAGGCGTGTCCGTCTGAAGGCGCTATCATTCAGTATGCCAACGGCATCGTCGATTTTCAGTCCGAACAGTGCATTGGCTGCGGCTATTGCATTGCGGGTTGTCCGTTCGACGTACCGCGCATGAACCCGGAAGACAACCGCGTCTACAAATGTACGCTGTGCGTTGACCGCGTGAACGTCGGCCAGGAGCCGGCCTGCGTGAAAACCTGTCCGACTGGCGCTATTCACTTTGGATCCAAAGAGGATATGAAAACGCTGGCGGGCGAGCGTGTGTCCGAGCTGAAAACCCGTGGTTATGACAACGCAGGTCTGTACGATCCGGCGGGCGTTGGCGGGACGCATGTGATGTATGTGCTGCACCACGCCGACAAGCCGAATCTCTATCACGGCCTGCCGGAGAACCCGGAGATCAGCGCGACCGTGAAGTTCTGGAAAGGTATCTGGAAACCGCTGGCCGCCGTTGGCTTTGCAGCGACCTTTGCCGCCAGTATCTTCCACTACGTCGGCGTCGGTCCTAACCGTGCGGATGATGAAGAAGACAATCTTCATGAGGAAAAAGACACGCCTCGTGACGATCGTGAGGAGGAGCGCAAATGAGGAAACGTGACACCATCGTGCGCTACACCGCGCCGGAACGTATCAACCACTGGGTCACCGCTTTCTGCTTCATGCTGGCGGCGATAAGCGGACTGGGGTTCTTCTTCCCGTCCTTCAACTGGCTGATGCAAATCCTGGGCACCCCGCAGCTGGCGCGAATTCTGCACCCGTTTGTCGGCGTGGTTATGTTTGCGTCGTTCATCATCATGTTTTTCCGTTACTGGCACCATAACCTAATCAATCGGGATGATATCTTTTGGGCGAAGAATATTCGTAAGATCGTCGTCAACGAGGAAGTGGGTGACACCGGGCGTTATAATTTCGGCCAGAAATGCGTATTCTGGGCGGCGATTATTTTCCTGGTTCTGCTGCTGGTGAGCGGTGTGATCATCTGGCGTCCGTATTTTGCGCCTGCTTTCTCAATCCCGGTGATCCGATTTGCGCTGATGCTGCATTCATTTGCCGCAGTCGCGTTAATTGTGGTTATCATGGTGCATATTTACGCGGCCCTTTGGGTCAAAGGCACCATTACCGCGATGGTGGAAGGATGGGTTACCAGCGCCTGGGCGAAGAAACATCACCCGCGCTGGTACCGTGAAGTCCGCCAGAAACAGGAAAAGTCATCTGAATGAGCATTCGCATAATCCCGCAAGATGAGCTGGGTTCGAGCGAGAAGCGTACGGCGGATTACATTCCGCCGTTGTTATTCCCCCGACTCAAGAACCTCTACAACCGCCGCGCAGAGCGTCTGCGCGAGTTGGCAGAGAACAATCCGCTTGGCGATTTCTTGCGCTTCGCCGCGCTTATCGCCCATGCGCAGGAAGTGGTGCTGTATGACCACCCGCTGCAAATCGACCTGACCGCGCGCATCAAAGAAGCGAACGATCAGGGCAAGCCGCCGCTGGATATCCACGTCTTGCCGCGCGATAAGCACTGGCACACGCTGCTGCAATCACTAATTGCGGAGCTGAAGCCAGAGATGAGCGGCCCGGCACTGGCGGTTATCGAGAATCTGGAAAAAGCCTCTGAGCTTGAACTGGAAGAGATGGCGAACGCGCTGTTTGCGGCCGATTTCGCGTTAGTCAGCAGTGATAAAGCACCGTTTATTTGGGCTGCGCTGTCGCTCTACTGGGCGCAAATGGCCAGCCTGATTCCGGGCAAAGCGCGCGCTGAGTACGGTGAAGCCCGCCAGTTCTGCCCGGTCTGTGGCTCGATGCCCGTCACCAGCATGGTGCAAATCGGTACGACGCAAGGCTTGCGCTATCTGCACTGCAACCTGTGTGAAACCGAGTGGCACGTGGTGCGCATTAAATGCAGCAACTGCGAGCAGACCCGCGATCTGAACTACTGGTCGCTGGAAAACGAAAACGCGGCGGTAAAAGCGGAAAGTTGTGGTGATTGCGGGACATACCTGAAAATTCTTTATCAGGAAAAAGACCCAAAAGTCGAAGCCGTCGCAGACGATCTCGCCACGCTGGTACTGGACGCGCATATGGAGCAAGAGGGTTTTGCCCGCAGCTCGATCAACCCGTTCCTGTTCCCGGGTGAAGGGGAGTAATTCCCTACTTTAGCGCCGGGCGGCATACGTTGCCCGGTCTACAGTTTATAGGGTGAAACCACGCCCACAAACCCAGTTAACTATTTGTTATTTCGTTAAATTAACGCAAAATTTCTGCTCGGGGCAGTAGCCAAAATAATGGCATCGGGAAGTTTTATCCCGTGCATCTCTCGTAGCGACACGCTTCTTTCAGCAATCTCTCGCGACACATCAATAATGTCAAAAGCGCCCTTTTAGCTTCGTGACTGTGTTTACGCGCACCCACCATGACTTCTATCCAGTTTTAGCACGGCAGTCTTCGATTCTGCGAGCCGCTTTCTATTATTTAATCCCTACCAAAATCCTCTATTTTCATCTGTGAAAAATCGCGTTATAACACTGTATATCCATACAGAGAAAGGACGTATTCATGGCGCTGGAAAAAGGTATTGATAAGCTGGTTCAGGATTTCATTGCAGCCGGGCGACCTTCGTCTCGAAACCAGAGTATTGATGATCGACGAGCAGGATACGTTGCCAGCAGAGTACTATCCGGTAAAACGGAGACACGGGTAAAAGTGGAAACGTTCGATTTGGAAGGCATAACTTTCCGCGTGTTTTCACCACTCAATGCACCAGAAATTCTACCCGCGGTGATCTACTACCACGGTGGCTGCTTTGTTAGCGGGGGTTTTGATACTCATGATAATCAACTCCGCCAACTGGCGTTTTACAGTCACTGTCGGGTCATTGCGGTTCAATACAGGCTGGCCCCAGAACATGTCTTCCCTGCGGCGCATTACGATGCGGAAAAAGGCGCTAATCTGGTCTGGCAATACGCCGAATTGTTTGGTGCGGATAAACAGCGTCTCACACTTTGCGGAGACAGTGCTGGAGGCCATCTGGCGTTGGTGACGTCATTGCGGCTTAAAGCTGCCGGAACATGGCAACCCGCGCAACTTATTCTTATTTATCCTATGCTTGATGCCACGGCACTGTGGGAGAGTTATACCCGCAATGGCGTGGATTATGTCATCACCCGCGATACGCTGCAGAGCGGCTATGAAATGTATCTGCCGAATGGTGAACGCCAACATCCTGAAGCCAGTCCGATATGGCGCGATGATTTTAGCGGTCTACCGCCTGTACATATTATTACGGCTGAGTTTGATCCACTGTGCGATGAGGGCGAGGCTCTCTATGAGCGCCTGACAGAGCAAAGCGTGGTGTGCACTGCTCAGCGGTGGCAGGGTGTGATTCACGGATTCTTTCAACTGGGCGGCATAAGCCAGTCTGCACGCGATGTTATGAAAGATATCGCATGGCGAGTTGGGACAGCCCGGTAATGCACCAGGCTGGCTTGAGGCTACTCTTCCTCGTTACCGCCCTCTTCAAAGGCACCGTACGGTTTCGCAGGCAGGACGATGTAGGTTCCCTCGAACACAGCTCCCGATGTCTCGTCGCCAAACAATTCTACCTGCATTTGCACGCGAGCTTTACGTCCACGCGCCAGACGGTCGAGATCGCCGCTCAGACAGCCTAAATCGGCAATCGCGCTTGGTTTACCGCTGATGGGCCTGCTGTAACGGATATGTGCATCGGCAAGAATAATGGTGCCGCCAAGGTGACGTTCGCGCAGCATCAGCCAGATCAGCCCCCAGCCGGTCAGCGTCGCCAGCGAGAACAAACTCCCGGCAAACAGCGTGTGATGCGGGTTTTGATTACCGATTTCCGGCATGGTGGTAATGAATTTCTGCCCGGTATATTGCTGGATGCGTACGCCCATTTTCTCGCTGAGCGGAATGTGCTGATACCAGGCCTGCTGCAACTGACCGCACCAGTCACCGCGATGCAAAATGTCATCGAGGGAGGCGATCGGTTTGATCATCAGGAAATGCCTTATCGGCGTGGTTTGTGGCGCGGTGATTTCGCCTTCGTTGACGAATCCCAGCTTGGAGAAAAACTCGACCGCATCTTCGCGAGCACTACAGGTGACGCGCTTTACACCCTCCTGACGGGCAACGGACTCCAGCGTCATCGCCATCAACGTGCCCAGCCCTTTGTCCTGCACGGAGGGGTGAACTGCCATAAAGCGGATGGAGGCTTCATAGTCGGCATTGATGTATAAGCGGCCGACCGCAACCAAATTCCCTTCTTCATCCACCACCATCTGATGGTGCGCCATTGCATCCCAGGCATCACGCTCTGAGCCTTTCGGCTGATGCAACGGTTTGCGCAGCATTTCCCAACGGAAATGGTAGTAAACCTCTAACTCTTCTTCTGTTTGCGGTACGCGTAGATGATACATAGCGGTACTCTCTCTTGTTACCCGCGGCCAGGCCGCCAGCTGGCTCATACCTGCAGCCAGAAGGTGACGGGGCCATCGTTCACCAGCGAGACCTGCATATCTGCAGCGAATCGTCCGGTTTGCGTGTTCATTTCCTGTTGGCGACAACGCTCAACAAAGTAGTCGTACAACGCCTCTGCACGATCGGGCGCGGCCCCTTTCGAAAATCCTGGGCGCATGCCGCGGTCGGTATCGGCCGCCAGCGTAAATTGTGACACCACCAGCACGCTGCCACCGGCCTGCTGGACGTTGAGATTCATCTTGCCGTCTGCATCGCTGAAAATGCGATAGCCGAGCACTCGCTCGCACAAGCGATTGGCTTTTTGCTCGTCATCATCCTTTTCGACACCTAACAACACCAAAAGTCCTGGGCCAATTTCACCCGTCACCTCGTCCTCCACGGTGACGCTGGCACGGGTTACGCGCTGAATCAATGCAATCATGGTTGGTCTGCTTCTTCTTGTTCTGCGGCTAATTTGAGTTTGCGGTATTCCCCGAGAGTGACAGTTATTTCCGCCCCAAGCAAGACGATGCACCAGGTCCAGTAGACCCAGACGAACAGAATCGGCACGACAGCCAGCACGCCATAAATCAGCTGATAGGAAGGGAATGTGGTGATGTAAAGTGCGAAGCCTTTTTTGCCCAATTCGAAGAGAATGGCCGCAACCAGGGCACCGACAATGGCATCACGATTCGGGACACGAAGGGTCGGCACAATGCTGTAAAGGAGCCAAAAGGCGAGCCACGACAAAATCAGCGGAAAGATCCGCAGCACGTTATCGATCACTGTGTTCAGCTCGCTGGCCCAGCGCAGAGACAGCAGATAAGAACTGATGGCCAGACTTGCCCCCGCCAGCAGCGGACCGAGGGTTAAAATCATCCAGTAGACGGCGAAAGAGTAAACTTTTGGCCGCACTTTTTTGCTGCGCCATATGGTGTTTAATGCGCTGTCGATGGCATACATCAGCAGCAGCGCCGTGACGATCAGCCCGCAGGCGCCGACCGCCGTCATCTTGCTGGAGTTGGCGACAAACTGTTCGATATAACGCTGAATGACGTCGCCAGTGGATGGCATAAAGTTAGCAAAGACAAAGTGCCGCAGCTGGACGCTGACTTCCGAAAACATCGGAAATGCAGCGAACAGCGCAAAAATCACCGCCACCAGCGGCACTAACGAGAGCAATGACACGTAAGCGAGATTGCCCGCCAGCGTGGTCATGTTGTCCTCATCAATGCGCTGCCAGAGCAGTTTTATCCATGCCCGAAACGGACGGGTGTGATGATTCGCTTTTTGATGAACGTTTTTTAACATACCTGCTTCGCAAAATAGTTCGGTATCGTCTCTTTCCCGGTCACCAAAATTGAGGTGATACCCAACTGGTTAGCACCCTCTATATTATCGGCGTTGTCGTCAAAAAAGACCGCATCGGCGGCGGAGAAACCTTCGGCCTGCAAGACGGCCTGATAAATTCGCGCTTCCGGTTTACGCATCCCCATCTCCTGGGAAAGGTACATTTTATCGGCTGCTGCGCGGATCTCCGGATACTCTTCCGGCCAGAAAGTGGTGTGAAGACGGTTGGTATTGGACAGGACTACCACACGATGCCCCTGCTCACGCAGTTTGTGCATGATGTCGATAACGTCCGGACGTATCGCCACAAAAACCGCCTGCCAGCCGTGGGAAAATTGCTCGTAGCTCAGCGGCAAATCCATTTCATGACACATCGCTTCTGCGAAGGCCTCATCGCTGATTTCACCGCGCTCGTGCTGATGGAACGCCTCGCCCATGGCGAAGTTCTGCTTGAGCGTCGCCAGCGGCACACGGCTAAAATCGCTCCATGCGCCCAGCACCCGATTGAAATCGATATCAACGATGACATTTCCTAAGTCAAAGATATAAAGCATGTTTATCTCCCTTTGCGCCGTGAAGAAATAACTGTAGCGGGAAAGATAAGCTTTGGCTATGCGTCAGGTTCAGCTTAGCGCATCGGAGGGGGTCGGAATGTGTGGCAATAAAAAAGCCGCTGAAACTCAGCGGCTTTTTTGGCCGGGTATCGCTTTCGCTTAGCCCGGACTACGCATCCTTAAAAAGGAGTCGTATTAGTCTTTGCTGCCACGGCCCGCACGTTTACGGTCGTTCTCAGTCAGGTGACGTTTACGGATACGTACGGAGGTAGGAGTGACTTCTACCAGTTCGTCGTCATCGATAAATTCCAGAGCCTGCTCAAGAGACATTTTCAGTGCTGGAACCAGCGTGGTCGCTTCGTCAGTACCGGAAGCACGCATGTTGGTCAGTTTCTTACCGGTCAGGCAGTTTACAGTCAGGTCGTTAGAACGACTGTGAATACCGATGATCTGGCCTTCGTAAACTTCTGCACCGTGACCCAGGAACAGCTTACCGCGATCCTGCAGGCTGAACAGTGCGAACGCAACTGCTTTACCCTGGCCGTTAGAGATCAGCACGCCGTTCTGGCGCTGGCCGATTTCACCCGGTTTAACGTCATCGTAGTGGCTGAACGTGGAGTACAGCAGACCAGTACCAGACGTCATGGTCATGAACTCGGTACGGAAGCCGATCAGGCCACGTGCCGGGATCAGGTAATCCAGACGAATACGGCCTTTGCCGTCAGGGATCATGTCTTTGACATCGCCCTTACGCTCGCCCATTGCCTGCATCACAGAACCCTGGTGCTGTTCTTCGATGTCCAGCGTCACGTTCTCGAACGGCTCTTGCATACGGCCGTCGATCATACGGTTGATAACTTTCGGACGGGACACAGCCAGTTCGAAGCCTTCACGACGCATGTTTTCGATAAGAACGGACAGGTGCAGCTCACCACGACCGGATACACGGAACGCGTCCGCATCTTCGGTTTCTTCAACACGCAGTGCCACGTTGTGCACCAGCTCTTTGTTCAGGCGGTCAAGAATCTGACGAGAGGTAACATATTTACCTTCTTTGCCACAGAACGGAGAGGTGTTGACGTTGAAGAACATGGTTACTGTTGGTTCATCAACAGACAGCGCTGGCAGCGCTTCGACATTTTGCGGATCGCAAAGGGTGTCGGAGATGTTCAGTTCGCCCAGACCGGTGATCGCGATGATATCGCCCGCTTCAGCTTCGGTGGATTCAATACGCTCCAGACCGAGGTGAGTCAGTACTTTACCGACTTTACCGTTACGTGTTTTACCTTCGCTGTCGATCAGAGTGATCTGCTGGTTAGGTTTCACACGGCCACGTTTGATACGACCGATGCCGATTACGCCAACGTAGTTGTTGTAATCCAGCTGAGAAATTTGCATCTGGAACGGACCATCAAGATCAACGCTCGGTGCTTTAACGTGGTCAACGATAGCCTGGTACAGCGGGGTCATGTCTTCCGCCATATCAGTGTGGTCGTTGCCCGCGATACCCATCAATGCTGATGCATAGATGATTGGGAAGTCGAGTTGCTCGTCGCTTGCATCCAGGTTTACGAACAGGTCGAAGACCTGATCCACAACCCAGTCAGGACGCGCGCCAGGACGGTCAACTTTGTTGATAACCACGATTGGCTTCAAACCATGGGCAAATGCCTTTTTGGTTACGAAGCGCGTCTGCGGCATTGGGCCATCCATTGCGTCAACGACCAGCAGCACGGAGTCTACCATGGACATTACACGTTCAACTTCACCACCGAAGTCGGCGTGCCCTGGGGTATCAACGATGTTGATACGGTAGTCATTCCATTTGATAGCGGTGTTTTTAGCGAGGATGGTAATCCCACGCTCTTTCTCCAAATCGTTGGAGTCCATCACGCGTTCGGTGGCTTCCGCACGGTCATTGCTGAACGTACCGGATTGCTGTAGCAGCTTATCAACCAGGGTAGTTTTACCATGGTCAACGTGCGCGATGATGGCGATATTACGCAGATTTTCGATCACAACTTTGCCTCAGGCATTTAGAAATAGCGCGTTATTGTACACGGATTAATCGCAGGACTAAACAGGATCACAAACATCCTCCGCAAACAAGTATTGCAGAGTTGCTTTGTGATCGCTTTCACGCAGCGTAAAAAGTGTACTTTAACGGAAATCGCACCATTATGGTGCTCAATGTTCACATTGAAGCACTATAATGGTGCAATGTGACGTTCGTGGTGCAGGTCGTTTGCACTATGGTGTGCATGATAACGCCTTTTGGGGGTAATTTGAAAGTTGGCACAGATTTCGCTTTATAAAAATACGGCAAAAAGATGGCGACAACGCCAGCCTTACACAGAATTGAAGACCTCGTTACCACGACGACAATGACCAATCCGGGAGAGTTAAGTATGTCCGCTGAACACGTTTTGACGATGCTGAACGAACATGAAGTGAAGTTTGTTGATCTGCGCTTCACCGATACCAAAGGCAAAGAACAGCACGTCACAATTCCTGCTCACCAGGTGAATGCCGAATTCTTCGAAGAAGGCAAAATGTTTGACGGCTCCTCTATCGGTGGCTGGAAAGGCATTAACGAATCCGACATGGTGCTGATGCCAGATTCAACGACTGCGCTCATTGACCCGTTCTACGAAGAGTCTACCCTGATTATCCGTTGCGACATTCTTGAGCCAGGCACGCTGCAGGGCTACGATCGCGACCCACGCTCCATCGCTAAACGCGCTGAAGAGTACCTGCGCTCTACTGGCATTGCAGACACCGTTCTGTTTGGGCCAGAGCCAGAGTTCTTCCTGTTCGACGACATTCGTTTTGGTGCGTCCATTTCCGGTTCCCACGTTGCTATCGATGATATCGAAGGCGCATGGAACTCCTCCACCAAATACGAAGGCGGTAACAAAGGTCACCGTCCTGGCGTGAAAGGCGGTTACTTCCCGGTTCCTCCGGTCGATTCTTCACAGGACATCCGTTCTACCATGTGTCTGATCATGGAAGAGATGGGCCTGGTAGTTGAAGCTCACCACCACGAAGTGGCGACGGCGGGCCAGAACGAAATCGCAACCCGCTTTAACACCATGACCAAAAAAGCAGATGAAATTCAGATCTACAAATATGTGGTGCACAACGTTGCTCACCGCTTCGGCAAAACCGCGACCTTTATGCCAAAACCAATGTTTGGCGACAACGGTTCCGGTATGCACTGCCACATGTCCCTGTCCAAGAACGGCGTAAACCTGTTCTCTGGTGACAAATATGCGGGTCTGTCTGAGCAAGCCCTGTTCTACATCGGCGGTGTTATCAAGCACGCTAAAGCGATCAACGCCCTGGCAAACCCAACGACCAACTCCTACAAGCGTCTGGTCCCAGGTTATGAAGCCCCTGTTATGCTGGCTTACTCTGCGCGTAACCGTTCTGCTTCTATCCGTATCCCAGTGGTGGCATCCCCGAAAGCACGTCGTATCGAAGTGCGCTTCCCGGACCCAGCCGCTAACCCATACCTGTGCTTCGCAGCACTGCTGATGGCGGGTCTGGACGGTATTAAGAACAAGATCCATCCGGGCGAAGCCATGGATAAAAACCTGTATGACCTGCCGCCGGAAGAAGCGAAAGAGATCCCACAGGTTGCAGGCTCTCTGGAAGAAGCACTGAACGCGCTGGACGCTGACCGTGAGTTCCTGACGGCGGGTGGTGTGTTCACTGATGATGCAATCGATGCTTACATCGGCCTGCGTATCGAAGAGAACGACCGCGTACGCATGACTCCGCACCCGGTTGAGTTCGAGCTGTACTACAGCGTTTAAGTCAGCATTAAAGAAAACCCTATTCGGCGGATTTCTTGTCGCAGCAAGGCGGCAACTGAGTAAATCCCCGGGGCATAGACAGCTATGTGGCCGGGGTTAACGAAGGTTGCCAACGCAGTGGTGGCGAGAAAGACGCGAGAAGATTTTTGTTGCCGTGGAAACTTTCAGCCCATCTTCGGATGGGCTTTTTTCTCCACCAACAGACTGATCTGACGCGCTTTTCACGACGAAAAAGCTATACTGCACTAAATTAGTGCACCTACTCCAGGAGACTGCTGAATGGCAACTGGCGCGCTGCCCGATGCTGGGCAGATCCTCAATTCTTTAATCAACAGCATCTTACTTGTCGATGATGAGCTGGCGGTCCATTACGCCAACCCTGCGGCACAGCAGTTGCTCGCCCAAAGCTCACGCAAATTATTCGGCACACCCTTACCGGAACTGTTGAGTTATTTTTCTTTGAATATCGCGTTGATGCAGGAAAGTTTGGCTGCCGGTCAGGGATTTACCGACAACGAAGTGACTCTGGTGATCGACGGACGCTCGCATATTCTCTCGTTAACGGCACAACGCTTGCCGGACGGTCTGATTTTACTGGAAATGGCGCCGATGGATAATCTGCGTAGGCTCAGCCAGGAACAGCTTCAGCATGCACAGCAGATTGCTGCTCGCGATCTGGTGCGAGGCCTTGCCCATGAAATCAAAAACCCATTAGGCGGTTTACGCGGTGCAGCACAGCTGTTAACCAAGGCGCTGCCAGACCCTGCGCTGGCGGAATATACCAACGTCATCATTGAGCAGGCCGATCGCCTGCGCAATCTGGTTGACCGTTTACTTGGGCCACAGCAGCCGGGTATGCACGTAACGGAAAGCATTCATAAAGTGGCGGAGCGGGTCGTGAAGTTGGTGTCGATGGAGCTCCCACCGAACGTCAAACTGATTCGCGATTACGACCCGAGCCTGCCGGAATTACCGCACGATCCCGACCAGGTAGAGCAAGTTCTGCTTAACATCGTGCGCAACGCTCTTCAGGCACTAGGCCCCGAAGGCGGCGAAATTGTTTTACGTACCCGCACGGCGTTCCAGCTGACGCTGCACGGCGTGCGCTATCGCCTGGCGGCAAGAATCGACGTTGAAGACAACGGGCCGGGCATTCCGTCGCACCTTCAGGATACGCTTTTCTACCCGATGGTGAGCGGCCGCGAAGGCGGCACCGGGCTTGGGTTGTCCATTGCCCGCAATTTGATCGATCAACACTCCGGCAAAATTGAATTTACCAGTTGGCCGGGTCATACCGAGTTTTCGGTTTACCTGCCAATAAAAAAATAAGGTGACGACGATGCAACGAGGGATAGTCTGGGTAGTCGATGATGATAGTTCCATTCGCTGGGTGCTCGAACGCGCGCTTACCGGAGCAGGATTAAACTGCACCACCTTTGAAAGCGGTAGCGAAGTGCTCGACGCGCTCATCACCAAAACCCCGGACGTGCTGCTTTCTGATATTCGCATGCCGGGAATGGACGGGCTTGCGTTACTGAAGCAAATCAAGCAGCGCCACCCAATGTTGCCGGTCATCATAATGACCGCACATTCCGATCTGGATGCCGCCGTGAGCGCGTACCAGCAGGGTGCGTTTGATTATTTGCCCAAGCCATTTGATATCGACGAAGCGGTGGCGCTGGTTGAGCGCGCGATCAGTCATTATCAGGAACAGCAACAGCCGCGCAATGCGCCAGTATTTGGGCCAACGACCGATATTATTGGCGAAGCGCCTGCCATGCAGGACGTGTTTCGCATCATTGGGCGTTTGTCGCGTTCATCCATCAGCGTACTGATTAACGGTGAGTCCGGGACCGGTAAAGAGCTGGTTGCTCACGCCCTGCACCGCCACAGCCCGCGTGCGAAAGCGCCGTTTATCGCATTGAATATGGCGGCGATTCCAAAAGACTTGATCGAGTCGGAACTGTTTGGCCACGAGAAAGGGGCCTTTACCGGCGCGAACACCGTTCGTCAGGGACGCTTTGAGCAGGCCGATGGCGGGACGCTGTTCCTTGATGAAATCGGTGATATGCCGATGGATGTGCAGACTCGTCTGCTGCGTGTGTTGGCTGATGGTCAGTTCTATCGTGTCGGCGGTTACGCACCGGTGAAAGTGGACGTGCGTATTATCGCCGCGACGCACCAGAACCTTGAGCAACGCGTGCAGGAGGGCAAATTCCGTGAGGATTTGTTCCACCGCCTGAACGTCATCCGCGTCCATCTGCCACCGCTGCGCGAGCGCCGTGAAGATATTCCTCGCCTGGCACGCCACTTTTTGCAGGTTGCTGCCCGCGAGTTGGGTGTGGAAGCCAAACTCCTGCATCCGGAGACCGATGCCGCATTAACTCGCCTGGCCTGGCCCGGAAACGTGCGCCAGCTTGAAAACACCTGCCGCTGGCTGACCGTGATGGCAGCCGGTCAGGAAGTGTTGATCCAGGATTTACCGAGCGAATTGTTTGAAGCGACGGCCCCAGAGAGTAGCAACGGGCAGTCATTGCCCGATAGCTGGGCGACGCTTCTGGCGCAATGGGCGGATCGCGCGCTGCGTTCCGGTCATCAAAATTTATTGTCAGAAGCACAGCCAGAGATGGAGCGTACGTTGCTGACGACCGCGCTTCGCCACACTCAAGGGCACAAGCAAGAAGCGGCTCGACTGCTGGGCTGGGGGCGAAATACCCTGACGCGTAAGCTGAAAGAGTTGGGAATGGAGTAGTTTCAGTTTAAACCGGAGGCTTGTACCTCCGGTTTATTGCTTAAATGACTCTTGAGAACTGTTGCAATCGAGCTTTCTGGCGCAGATAGGCGTCAAAACACATGCAAATATTACGAATTAATAATCGCCCTTTCGGCGTCACCTGAATCGCTTTATCCGTCACATCCACCAGCCCGTCTTTCGCCAGCGGGGCGAGCAGCTTCAAATCTTCGGCAAAATAATCCGCAAAGTTAAGATCCCATTGCGCTTCTACTGGCTCAAAATCGAGGCGGAAGTTACAGATAAGCGCCTTAATGACGTCACGACGAATACAATCGTCACGCGTTAAAGCTATCCCGCGCCACAACGCGTTCCCGATGTCATCCACTTGCTGATAATACTGCTTCAGCTCTTTCTGGTTTTGCGCGTAGCAGTCGCCGATCATGCTGATGGCAGATACACCCAGACCCAGTAAATCGCTGTCGCCCTGAGTAGTGTAGCCCTGGAAATTACGATGCAGTACGCCTTCGCGTTGGGCGATCGCCAGCTCATCATCCGGGCGAGCAAAGTGATCCATACCGATAAACTGATAGCCTGTTTCCGTCAATGACGTGATGGTTTCTTGCAGGATATCGAGCTTCTGCTGCGCGGACGGCAGGTCGGCATCTTTGATTTTACGTTGCGCCGCAAACAGCGTTGGCAGATGCGCATAATTAAAGACACTCAGGCGATCGGGATTCAGCTCTGCAACACGTTTAAGCGTGAAGGCAAAGCTTTCGGGCGTCTGCTTCGGCAGGCCATAAATCAGGTCAATATTGGTTGAGGTAAAGCCGATTTCGCGAGCATGGTTCAGCAGAGCAAAAATAAAATCTTCATCCTGCTCGCGGTTAACCAGACGCTGAACCTCTTTGTTGAAGTCCTGGACACCCATACTCAGACGGTTGAAGCCTTCATCCCGCAGATGGTCGAGGACGTCCAGTTCAATTTCACGCGGATCGACTTCGATAGAAATTTCGGCATCAGTATCAAACCGGAAGTTTGCCCGCAGCAGATCCATCAGGCGGCTGATTTGTGCTTTGTTCAGATAGGTCGGCGTACCGCCGCCCCAGTGCAGCTGGCTAACGTGACGGCCAGCAAAAAGCGGCGCACGGTGCAGAATTTCCTGCTCAAGCGCATCGAGATAGTGGTCGGCTTTATGCTGCTGGCGAGTCACTATCTTATTACAGCCGCAGAAATAGCAGAGCTTGTGGCAGAAAGGGATGTGAACATACAGCGAAAGCGGTCGCTCAGGATAACGCACCACGGCCTGCTGAAAATCAGCCTCACTGAACGTTTCGGCAAACTCCAGCGCAGTCGGATATGAGGTATAACGCGGCCCGGAATAGTTATATTTTTGGATCAGGGCCAGATCCCAGTCGATGCTCGGTACAGACATGTTCACTCCTTCCGTTGGTGTCGCATTCGTATACGGCGGCCCGTTTTAACCCCATTGCGGGTCATCATTCGGGTGCGCAACAACCTCTGTCGCCGCGACAACCGCCGTAGTTTAACGAATAACCACACCAGATAACATATAACCGGAAGGGTTATAAGCAGGACGATAGAGCCTGCCGGGTGCAAATGTTAGTTTCCACCTTTCAGAAGACGCATCATGTCGTCTTGCTTCTCTTCTTCTTCGTCGTCTTCATCATCTTCGTAAGAAAGACCGAGCTGCTGCATCAGTTCATCAATACGGTCTAGTTTGGCATCGACCCATTTCTGCTCTTCAGCATTCAGTTTTTCGCCTGCTTCAAGGCGTTCCAGCAGCGCGTCCAGGCGCTCATCATTCTCCAGCATATCCAGCTCAGCCTGCGGTGAAAGCATAGGTTTCTCGCTCTTAGGTTTGTGCTGCTTGACGACTGGGGCATCTGTCACGCCCAGTGGAATTGGTGTTTTACTGCCGATGCGCGGATCTTTCTGTTTGCTGTTTTGTGCAGCAGAACCTGATGCACTGCTACCATTCGCACGGCTCCCCGCAGAATGCCCACTGTGCTTTTTATCACGTTTGCGGTCGCGTGCTTCCTGATTCAGTTCTTCACGTGTTTTGCGGTGCGCTTTTGTCGGGCGTTTCGCGCCCGCTGCAGAGGTCGGTTTTTTCATGATGTCTTATCTTTAAGCCGTTTTATTCAGTATAGAATTGCGGCGAAATCTAGCAGAAAGCAAGCAAAGAAAAAAGGCGACAGAGCAATCTGTCGCCTTTTTTCCTGACTCACCACCCTAAACGGGTTTTACAATCCCTGTTCGCCAACAACTAACCCTGTTTATCCTTTAGCGGAATCTTCCGTGATGCGGTTCCCCTTCCCTTTTAAACGCCTCCTGGCGTGTCGTCCTTGTTGTCCTGAGTCTTCGCCTCCTGGCGCTCCTGACCCTCATCCTTAAGTCATAATCCTGATGGCATCCTCGCCGTGGGTGCTACTTTACCTTTTTCAGTTCTTCTGACAAGTAACGGAAGTGTACAAAAACGGATTTTAGGAAAAATACTTAAAAACAACTCGTTGATTTTAAATGGGTTGTTTATTTTAAAGCCTGGCGTTAGTCTGAAATGTCCCATAGATATCATGGCGGATATCTCACAATGGAGAAGGTGTTAACGTACGCCGCATTCGCGAAGGGAAAGCCTTTTGCCTGCATTCAGGTATAATCCCTTTCAGAATAAGAATTTTGGAGACAAGTACGTGACTAACTGGAACTATCAACAGACGAATTTTGTCACCAGTGCCCCTGATATCCGCCACTTACCCCCTGATACCGGGATTGAAGTGGCGTTTGCTGGCCGTTCTAATGCAGGGAAATCCAGCGCCCTTAATACGCTGACTAACCAGAGAAGCCTGGCGCGTACCTCAAAAACCCCAGGGCGTACCCAGCTGATCAACTTATTTGAAGTTGCTGAAGGCAAGCGACTGGTCGATTTACCCGGTTACGGCTATGCGGAAGTTCCAGAAGAGGTAAAACTCAAATGGCAAAAAGCCTTGGGTGAATATCTGGAAAAACGTCAGTGCCTGAAAGGGCTGGTTGTACTGATGGATATCCGCCACCCGCTTAAAGATCTCGATCAGCAGATGATCCACTGGGCGGTAGCGAGTGAAATCCCAGTACTGGTGCTCTTGACCAAATCCGACAAGCTGGCCAGCGGAGCGCGTAAAGCGCAGCTCAAAATGGTGCGTGAAGCCGCACTGGCATTCAACGGTGACGTGCAAATTGAGACGTTTTCATCGCTGAAAAAGCAAGGCGTCGATGTTTTACGTCAAAAGCTCGACAGCTGGTATAACGGACTTGAACCCGCTGTAGAAGCGGAAGAGTGATCAGAAGCGCGGCGATGTCCGCGCTTTTTTTTGCCTAAAATTTTCTTTGCCGCAATAAAAAACGCCCCAGTCATTACTGACTGGGGCGGCTAAAATATTCAGCCAAATCCGATTACGTGAAGTAAAAGGTCTGAAAGATAGAACATCTTACCTCTGTACCCTACGCGAATAACTCTACTCTTTTTTTATCGCTGGACAAAGCACTTTTTGTAGTTTTTTTTCACTCTTTACATAGGTAAATCTAATGAATGTCACATTATGCACACTGATATGTTGCTTACTTACATAAAAAGCGCATTACGCATCGAATCATTAGTGAGCCTGATCCCAGTTTTCACCGCTTCCCACTTCAACGAGCAACGGCACATCCAGTGTCATGCTGTTCTCCATCAGTTCATGGATCTTTTTCGAAACGGCTTCCAGATCTTCGTGATGTACTTCGAATACCAGTTCATCGTGTACCTGCATGATCATGCGCACGCGCGGTTTGTCTTTTTCAAGCCACGCATCCACTGCAATCATTGCACGTTTGATGATGTCGGCTGCCGTGCCCTGCATCGGTGCGTTGATCGCTGCTCGCTCAGCCCCTGCCCGACGAGCCGCATTGCTTGACGTGATATCAGGGAGATAAAGGCGACGGCCATCCAGCGTTTCGACGTAACCTTTTTCCTTCGCCTGCGCGCGAGTGCGTTCCATGTATTCCAGAACGCCAGGATAACGTTCAAAGTAGAGGTCCATGTATTTTTGCGACTCTTTGCGCGGAATATTTAACTGGCGAGAAAGGCCAAACGCGCTCATGCCATAAATCAGACCGAAGTTGATCGCTTTCGCACTACGGCGCTGATCGTTGGTCACGCTATCCAGTGGCAAACCAAAAACTTCTGCTGCAGTCGCGCGATGGATATCCTTGCCTTCGGCGAATGCGGTCAGTAAACCTTTATCCCGCGACAAATGCGCCATGATGCGCAGTTCGATTTGCGAGTAGTCGGCAGAAACAATCAGATAATCTTTCGGCGCGATAAATGCCTGACGGATTCTGCGCCCCTCTTCATTACGAACCGGGATGTTCTGCAGGTTTGGCTCAGTAGAGGATAAGCGCCCCGTCGCCGCAACCGCCTGATGATAAGAGGTGTGAACGCGACTGGTTTTTGGGTTGATCATCAACGGCAGCTTATCGGTATAAGTCGATTTAAGCTTGGCGAGTCCACGGTATTGCAGAATCACTTTAGGCAACGGGTAATCCAGCGCCAGCTCTTCCAGTACCTCTTCAGACGTTGACGGTGCGCCACCAGGCGTTTTCTTCAGCGGCTTGATACCTTGCTTTTCAAACAAGATAGTCTGTAGCTGCTTGGTCGAGGATAGGTTGAACGGCTCCCCGGCAATCTCATGGGCTTTTTGCTCAAGCTCGCTCAATCGTAGAGCAAGCTCCTCAGAATGTTTGTGCAAGACCGCCGGATCGATTTTGACGCCGTTGCGCTCAATTCGCGAAATAACAGACACCAGCGGCATTTCAATATGTTCGAAAACATTCAACGGACCTTCTTGCTTTTGCAGTTTTGGCCACATTTTCAGATGCAGTTGCAGAGTGACGTCGGCGTCTTCCGCCGCGTAACGGCCTGCTTCTTCCAGCGCGATCTGATTAAACGTCAGTTGATTCTTGCCTTTACCAGCGATCTCTTCAAAGGTGACGGTTTTATGCTTAAGCCAGCGATCTGAGAGCGAATCCATATCATGGCGACCCGCGACACTGTTCAGGATGTAAGATTCCAGCATAGTGTCATAGGCAATACCGCGCAGCTCAATGCCGTAATTTTGCAAAATACCGCGATCAAATTTGAGGTTTTGCCCAACTTTTTTCGCTTTCTCCTCTTCGAGGAGCGGTTTCAGCAATTCCAGCACGCGGTCGCGGGAGATCTGATTAGGGGCATCAAGATAGTCATGCGCGACGGGAACATAGGCCGCCATGCCAGGTTCCGTTGCAAATGACAGACCCACCATATTGGCAGAGATGTTATCAAGGCTGTCGGTTTCGGTGTCAAAAGCGAAGACGGGCGCTTTTTTCAGTTTTTCAATCCAGGCAATAAGCTGAGACTCTTCAAGCACCACTTCATAATTCTCATAAGAGAGCGCTGTCGCCTCTTCTTCCATTTCGTCTTCAGCATTGACGACGATAGTGTCTTTTGGCTTCGCGGCAGGTTTTCCACCCTTAGCTTGCATCCATTTGCCGGCTTCAATATCGGTTATCCAGCGCTTGAATTCATATTGCTTAAATAGGCCAAGCAGCTCTTCAGCAATCGGCTGCTGCACCTCAAGCTGTTCACAGGTCAGTTCCAATTCCACGTCGGTTTTGATGGTGGCCAGTTTGTAGGAGAGATAAGCCACCTCTTTGTTCTGTTCCAGCTTCGCGGCAATGGTTTTCGCGCCACGGAATGTTAAACCAGCGATTTTATCCGATTCAGCATACAAGGTATCCAGGCCACCTAACCCTTGCAGAAGTGCTTGCGCGGTCTTTTCGCCCACGCCCGGCACACCTGGGATGTTATCTGACGAGTCACCCATCAATGCCAGGAAATCGATAATCAGTTCTGGAGGCACGCCATATTTGGTGACGACTTCATCTGGCCCAAGAATAGTATTTGTCATGGTATTGATTAGGGTAATACCAGGGGTGACCAGCTGTGCCATGTCTTTATCACCCGTGCTGATTAGCACCGGACGGCCTAACTTTTCAGCTTCACGTGCCAGCGTACCAATGACGTCATCGGCTTCAACACCAGAAACGGCCAGCAACGGCAAACCCATCGCTTTTACCATGGCATGCAAAGGCTCGATTTGCGCACGCAAATCGTCCGGCATAGGTGGACGGTGGGATTTGTAATGCTCGAACAGTTCATCGCGGAACGTTTTGCCCTTCGCATCAAAAACGACCGCAGCATGCGATGGCTGATACTGAAGAATGAGGCTGCGCAGCATATTCAGCACGCCATACATCGCGCCGGTAGGCAACCCCGCGCTATTGGTCAGAGGAGGAAACGCATGATACGCCCGATAAAGGTAAGAAGAGCCATCGACGAGAATAAGAGGGTTTTCTGGGATCTGAACCATAGTGTACGTGCCTTTAATTAATTTATGGTTCAAGGATGCCACAGACGGATGAAAACATCAGTTTTTAGCGCCTTGTCCAGGAAAAGATTTCGCGATCCTGAGGATCACTCGCAAATTCAAACTGTGGATAACTTTGTGAATACTTTCATGACATATGAATAATCGTGTCATTCCAAATATCATTTTTTATAATTTATGCTTTATGATCAAGCGACTATGAAAGTATTTTACCCGTATATTTACGGTCGCTGATTATTTACTCTGTGTGGATATTACCTGCGCCAAAATAGTTTGCGGGTGAAAACTCTGTTGCAAAATCAATTCCACATAATCACAGAGTGAAAGCACATTCGACCCCAAGTTTTCTGATAGAATCAGCGCCCTGCGTCAGCGGTACCCTCGTTGATTATCAGTTAACCACCTTAAAAAGCCCATCATGTCGAGATTTCTCGCTGCAATAACCTTACTGCTCAGCGTCACTTTAACGATTCAGGTCACTCTCTTTTGCTCTGTTCCCATTATTCTCGCTGGCGTGATTAAATTATTGCTGCCGGTTCCAGTCGTTTGGCGCACAGTCTCGACATTCTGTAATGGTGCGAAGGGTTAGCGTTGTAGAAGTGAATGAAGAGTGGCACGGCGATTACATTAGCGATAAGCATTTTCAAACGTCGATTCCAAGGTTGGCTAAACACGCTATGGAATGATAAAGATGAGCTGATAATCAGGATTAAATTGCCAAACAAAAACGCCGGCTGTTAACCGGCGTTTTCTTTTTTATTTCTTCTCAACCAAATATTTTACGGTGTCAGCATATTGCTGCACGAAAATGTCCATGCTACTTGTATCCATACCTTGTGGGTTCACCTGATATTTGCCATTAACGAACATGGCAGGAACTCCCTGCAGCTGAAGATCTGCGGCAGCTTTTTCCTGCTGGGCGACCAGGGATTTCACGACAAAGCTGTTCCATGCAGCATCGTAATCTTCACCTTTCACACCGGCATCAACAAAGACTTTACGAATGTCGGCGGTCGTCTGCACGGTTTGGGTTTTCTGTACGGCTTCAAACATTGGGGCGGTAACTTGATCTTCCACACCTAACGCCAGTGCAACAGCCCAAGCTTGTGTTAAATCTTTGCCCAATGGACCCAGGAATTCGACGTGGTACTTGGTCATTTTGGTGCCTTCAGGCAACTTTTTCTTCACGTTATCAGAAACGTGCAGCACTTCCTCAAACTGATAGCAATGGGGGCAATAGAATGAGAAAAACTCCAGTACCTGAGGCTCACCGGCAACCGGTTTTTCAAGGGTATTGAACTGCTTGCCATCGCTGAATTGAGCAGCGGATGCGCTAAATGCCAGAATCATACCTGCCAGCGCCAGCCATATTTTTTTCATGATCAACTTTCTCCTGATGTTTCCGATTAATACATTGGCGTTAATTGCAGTGGAGGTTCATTGAGAACCTTAACCTGCTCAATAAATGTGGTTGTCTGGCTGCGCCAGTAATCCTCCCCGGTCAGCCACGAGAAGTTTTTAGGAAACGCGGGATCGTCCCAACGCCTGATTAACCATGCGAGATAATATACAAAACGCATGGCGCGTAAAGGTTCAATCAGAGCGATTTCATCTGAATTAAAGGGGCTAAATTCTTCATATGCTTCAATAATGGTTTCAAGCTGCATGCGCTGTTCCGCTTTATCGCCATTCAGCAGCATCCAGAGATCCTGAACCGCGGGTCCCATTCTCGCATCGTCGAGATCGACAAACAGAGGGCCATCTCGCCACAGGATGTTACCAGCATGGCAATCGCCATGAAGGCGCAACGTTTCTGCCTGACCATCCCAATGCATCGCAACCGCGTTAATCAGTGCATCGGTTGCTTTAAGGAAATTCGCTTTCAGGGCCTTGGGGATCAGCGTGGCGGTTTCGAAAACCTGACGGGGTTCTGTTAAATATTCCTGAATACCGATCGCCGGACGGGCGCTAAAGGTTTTTTTTCGGCCAGTCTGATGAATTCGACCCAGATAGCGGGCAACCCACTCCATTTGATCGATGTTATCGGACTCAAACTGACGGCCACCCAGGCTTGGGAAAACAGCATAAAAAAAGCCTTTGTGCGTCAATAACGTTTGATTATTGAATTGGATCGGCGCGGCTACAGGAATCTCATCATTCACGAGATCCAGAGCAAACTGATGCTCTTCCTGGATTTGTTCAGCAGACCACCGTTGAGGCCGATAAAACTTAACGACAAAACGCTGGCGGTTTTCATCCTGAAATTGATAGACACGGTTTTCATAGCTATTAAGGGGTGTTAACCCAGAATCTACGCGGATACCCTGCTCGAACAGGGCATCCATAATGGTATCCGGGTGTAATGTCTGGAAAGTAAAAGACTTGTCGTTCATCCGATCATCCGGAAATTATACGAATGATTCAGGATATCATTTCACAGAGATTTCGGTGGCGCCTCTTACAAGGTTTTACTCTTTAATTACACCACGGGCGCGTAGAAGTGCGGTTTTAAAATCCTCTTCGTAATCTTTCTTTATCCCTGGAATCGCAGCATCTTTTGCGGAATCGCGCATTTTGAGGTGATAGATCAGAATGTCATCAGAAAGGTCGGTCAGTTCGCCGTCATAACCTGACTCTTTCGCCAGTTTCTGTAAAAATTGGATTAGATTCAGTTCCGGCTCTTTTTGCCAGGCGGGCTGGAGGAGTTCAATAACTTCGTTCAGACGTTTACATTTCATTGCGATGCTCCTTTCGTATATGGCAATACGTTATCAGGGTCAATCCCACAATAAAAGAGGCGATATTTGTGAATCAGTGCAGTGAAGTTCTTGGCGTGGTTCTGGCTGGTGGAAGAGCGACACGAATGGGTGGCAGAGATAAGGGCTTACAGGAACTAAATGGAAAGCCTTTATGGAAGCATGTGGCCGATACGCTTTGTAAGCAAGTGGATGCTATCGCGATTAGCGCTAACCGACATATCGATATTTACCGGCAAAGTGGCTATCCCGTCTATCAAGACAGTCTAGGCGATTATCAGGGGCCTTTAGCCGGTATGCTGAGCGTTATGCAGCAGTCTGAGCGTGAATGGTTTCTCTTTTGTCCCTGCGATACCCCTTTTATTCCAACTTGTCTTACTGAGCGCCTGGTCAGCAATCGAAATAATGCCCCTGTCGTATGGGTACATGATGGCGAGCGAGATCATCCTACTATGGCATTGATTAACAGAAAGTTAATTGCAGAATTGAAAACGTACCTGGCATCTGGAGAGCGTCGAGTGATGAAGTTTATGCATCAATCCGGCGGTCATTCAGTGGATTTCAGCGACCAAAAATCCGCTTTTATTAACGTGAATACGCCTGAAGATCTGCGAAATATACAGGGGATTGTATGAAACCCGTTTTAGCCATCGCCGCATGGAGTGGCACAGGCAAAACATCGCTTCTAAAAAAACTCATTCCCGCGCTTTACGACCGAGGTATTCGTACTGGGGTAATTAAACATACCCATCACACTATGGATATCGATAAACCAGGTAAAGACAGTTACGAATTACGCCGCGCTGGCGCTGCACAAACCATGGTTGCCAGTACGCAGCGATGGGCACTAATGACTGAGACACCAGAGAATGACACACTCGATCTCAATTATCTCGTGAGTCGCATGGATCATTCCGCTTTGGATCTTGTTTTAGTGGAGGGTTTTAAGCATGAACCTGTGACCAAAATACTGTTGTTTAGACAGGATACTGGGCATGGGGTAGATGAATTAACGTTGGATCAGGATGTGATTGCTGTTGCCAGTGATGTTTTACTGACGTTAAAGGTGCCCGTATTAGAGCTCGATAACACGGATGAGATTGCCGATTTTGTTCAGGAGTGGCTACAGAAGCAGTAAAAACCTGGCCGACTGATCAGACTGGTTTGTTTTCAGCGCAGTTCACCCGAAAAACAAAAGCCAAAAACCCCGGACCTTGCGGACCGGGGTTCTTCTTTATTGATGCCTGGCAGTTCCCTACTCTCACATGGGGAGACCCCACACTACCATCGGCGCTACGGCGTTTCACTTCTGAGTTCGGCATGGGGTCAGGTGGGACCACCGCGCTAAAGCCGCCAGGCAAATT
>Ga0308163_10000331_pt1 | contig 100811 bp, 90 predicted proteins | sample PhyTR1_FD_201037 | JGI IMG/M metagenome (GOLD analysis project Ga0308163, IMG submission 201037) | Phyllosphere microbial communities from UC Gill Tract Community Farm, Albany, California, United States - DLSLT.R1 | ecosystem: Host-associated > Plants > Phyllosphere > Unclassified | place... | reverse complement strand
CCGCACCATGGTGTTCGGCGTGGCCGAACTGGTCAGCTACATCAGCGAATTCATGACCTTGGAACCGGGTGACGTCATCAGCACCGGCACGCCGCCGGGCGTGGGCCTGGGCCACAAGCCGCCGGTCTACCTGAAGGCCGGCGACACGATGACCTTGGGCATCGCCGGCTTGGGTGAGCAAACCCAGGTGACGCGTGCCTGGGCCCGTGACCTGAGCTAAGCATGTCATGCAGTCGCCCCCGGCTTGCCGGGGGCGACTGGCTACCGAAGCAAGCCATCCCTTTCCACAGACCGTTCATACGGCCTCGATTTGATCCCACGCTAAGCACGGCGTCCTGAGCTGCCTGTCTCCAGGCGCGGCCCCGACGCCCACCTGGAGAACGCAATGCCCAGTACCGCCGCTGCCACCCTGGCAGCTCGGGGACCCTTCACGTCCCTGCCTGTCGATGAAGATGCGACCTACCGCAAAGTGGGCTGGCGCATTCTGCCGCTGCTCATCATCTGCTTCATCTTTGCCTACTTCGACCGCGTCAACATCAGCTTCGCCAAGCTGCAGATGCAGGCCGACCTGAACCTCTCCGAGGCCGCCTACGGACTGGGGGCGGGCATCTTCTTCTTCGGCTATTTCCTGTTCGAAGTGCCCAGCAACATCATGCTGCACAAGATCGGCGCGCGTACCTGGATCGCCCGCATCATGATCACCTGGGGCATCGCGTCCACCTGCATGATGTTCGTGCAGAGCGAAACCTCCTTCTACATCCTGCGCTTCCTGGTTGGCGTGGCCGAAGCCGGTTTCCTGCCCGGCATCATCCTGTACTTCACCTACTGGTTCCCGGCCAAGCGACGCGCGCGCATCAACGCCTGGTTCATGACCTCGATTGCGATTTCGGGCGTGATCGGCGGGCCGCTCGCCGGTCTCATCATGACCCAGTTCGCCGGCATGCACGGCCTGGCCGGCTGGCAGTGGCTGTTCCTGCTGGAAGGCGCGCCCACCGTGCTGCTGGGCCTGGCGGTGCTGTTCATCCTGAAGGACAAGATCAAGGATGCGCCCTGGCTCAACGACGGTGAAAAGCAACTGCTGGAAACGCGCATCGCGGCCGAACAGCAAGACACCGAGCATGACTTCCGTGCGGCCCTGCGCCAGCCCGGCACGCTGCTGCTGACGGTGATCTATCTCTTCATGCTGATGGGCCTGTACGGCCTGACCTTCTGGATGCCGCAACTCATCAAGAACACCGGCGTGACCAGCACGCTGACGGTCGGCATGCTGTCGGCGATTCCGTATGCAGCGGCCGGCATCGGTATGGTCTTGATCGGCATGAGTTCGGACCGCAGCGGCGAGCGCCGCTGGCACCTGGGCCTGGCCGTAGCAGCCGGCGGTATTGGCTACATCCTCAGCGCCTGGTTCGGCGACAACACCGGGTTTGCGATCGGCGCGCTGGCGCTGGCCGCGGTCGGCGTGATCGGTTGCCTGCCGGTCTTCTGGACCTTGCCGCCGAAGTTCCTGAGCGGCGCGGCCGCCGCCGGCGGCATTGCACTGATCAATTCAGTCGCCAACCTGGGCGGCATCATCAGCCCCTACCTGGTCGGCAAGGTGAAAGACATGACCGGCAGCACCGAGATCGGCCTGTACGTGATTGCCGGCTTCACCCTGATTGCCGCCGCGCTGATTCTGTTCGCACTGCCCGCGCGCATCGTGCAGCGCGACAAGGTGGCCTGACGCGATCGCCGCGCAGCAGGCATGTCGCCGGGCATGCCTGCTGCGCTTGGTATGCTCGCCCCCTCTTTGCCCGGGACTGGACCGAAAGCCAATGACCGACACAAGCGCTCGCCCCCGGCGACAGAAAGCCGCCAAGGTGGCAGACAACACCGCAGACCAGCCCGTCGACAAAGCCGACGTCGACGCGCCGCAGCGCTACAGCGCCCCCGCGCTGGAAAAGGGCCTGGATATTCTGGAAGTGCTGACCGAGTCCTCGGCCGGCTACACATTGAATGAACTGGCGCAGCGCCTGGATCGTTCGGTGAGCGAGATTTTCCGCATGGCCGTCACCCTGCAACGCCGGGGCTATGTTCAAGTCAGCGAGAACGACCGCTACACGCTGACATTGAAGCTCTTCGAACTGGGCAACCGGCAGGCGCCGATCCAGTCCTTGACCACGCTTGCTCAACCCTTGCTGCGCGACCTCGCCAACCAGGCGCTGCAGTCCTGTCATCTGTCGGTGTATGAAAGCGGCCGGGTCGTCATCATCGCGCAGGTCGACAGCCCGGAACGCTGGTCATTCGGCATGAAAGTAGGCGCGGTGATGGGCCTGACGGACACCTCGTCCGGCCACGTGCTGCTGGCCTTCCGCGACGAAGGCGAACGCGCGCGCATGTTGCAGGCACACAGCCAGGTGGATGGCGAACTGGAGATCGACCTGCCGCAGCTGGATGCCGCGCTGGCCGACATCCACAAGCGCGGCTACGAACGCATGCCCAGCCGCCAGACCCGTGGCGTGACCAACATCGCGTTCCCGGTGCTGGGCAGCAGCGGCTATGCCGTGGGGGCGATCAACGTGCCCTTCATCGAACGCATCGATCGCAAGGTGGCGCCTGATCAGAATGCAGTGCGCGACCTGGTCGGTAAGGCAGCGGCGGAACTGTCGCGGCTGCTGGGGCATATCGGCTGATTCACCCCTGCGCAAGCAATCGACGCGCGCGCAGCACCACGGGCAAGTCGACCATTCGGCCATCGAGTTGCACCGCGCCGCCACCGGCTGCGGCCTCGGCGGCGACCACACGACGCGCCCAAGTCAGTTCTTCGTCACCGGGTGCGAACGCCGCATGCACGCCTGGCACCTGGCGCGGATGGATGCACAGCTTGCCGCCAAAACCAAAACGCCGGGCGCGCAAGGTATCGCTGCGCAAGATTGCATCGTCGTCGAGTTGTACCGTCACCCCGTCAATGGCCGGTGCCCGCCCGGACAAGCGCGTAGCGATTGCCACGGCGAAGCGAAGGGGATCGAGTTCCGCCTGGTCCTCGCCGCAGCCAATGCCCGTATCAGCCATGAAGTCGATGTGGCCGACCACCAGGCGCAGACAACCCGGCGCGGCGGCAATCGCCTTCACCGCGTCATAGCCGGCCGCGCTTTCGATCAGCGGCAGGATTGGCACACCACCCGTGTCTTGATGTGCCTTCCGTACTGCGTCTGCCGACTCGGCCTTCGGCAACATCAGCGCGGCCATGCCAGCAAGGCATTGAAGGCAATCCAAGTCCGCCGCCCACTCCTCACTGCCCCAGGCGTTGCTGCGCACCACCAGCGGCACGCCAAGCGCTTGCAGCTCGGCCCAGCCGGCACGCACGGCGTCTCGCGCCGTCTGCTTGGTCGCCATGGGCACGGCATCTTCCAGGTCGAGCACCACGGCGTCGGCACCACTGGCGGCAGCCTTGGCGAAGCGTTCCGGGCGATCGCCGGGCACGAACAACAGGGTGCGCGCCTGGCGGATGCTGCGACCGACACCACTGCTGATATCACGGCTGCGGCTGACATTTTGTTGGCTCATACCTCGCCTCCCTCCTCAGCACTGACCAACCCAAGCTCGCGCAGAATCGCCTGGGTGTGCTCCCCCACGGCGGGAATCGGGCCCATCCGATATGCAAAGCGATCATTGATACCCGGCGGCTTCAGCGCCGGCACGGGCCCGGCCGGTGACTCGACTTCCGTCCATCGGCCGCGCGCCGCCAACTGCGGATGCTGCCAGACGTCACGCATGGTGTTCACGTCGCCATTGGCGATCTGGGCGCGGTCCAGCCGCTCGCGCACTTGCGCACCGGTCAGTGCTCCCAGCCGCGCCTCGATCAACGCGCCCAGGGTCGCGCGATCGTCACTGCGACGCGCATTGGTGCAGAAGCGCTCGTCGGTGGCCAGCGCCGCATCGTCCATCACATGCTCGCAGAACGCCACCCACTCGCGCTCGTTCTGCAGGCCCAGCATCACCACGCGACCATCGCTGGCGGTGAACGGCCCATACGGATAGATCGTCGAGTGCGAGGCGCCCATGCGTGGTGGCGGGGGCGCATCCTCATAGCTGTAGTACAGCGGGTAGCCCATCCATTCGGTCAGCGCCTCCAGCATCGACACATCGATGTGCGAGCCCTTCCCGGTGCGGGCGCGCAGCAGCAGCGCCGACAGGATATTGCTGTACGCGTACATGCCTGCAGCGATGTCGGCCACCGATGCCCCCGCCTTCACCACCTCGTCAGGTGTGCCGGTGACCGACACGAAGCCTGCCTCGCTCTGGATCAACAGGTCATAGGCCTTGCGGTCGCGATACGGCCCGTCATTGCCGTACCCGGAAATGTCGCAGACGATCAGGCGCGGATAGCGTGCCTGCAGTTCACCGGCAGACAGCCCCAGCCGCGCGGCAGCGCCCGGCGCCAGGTTCTGCACAAACACATCGGCGGTGGCCAGCAAGCGGTCCATCACCACCCGCGCGGCCTCGCTCTTCAAGTCCAGTGCCAGGCTTTCCTTGGACCGGTTCACCCACACGAAGTGGGACGACAGGCCGGCCACACGTGTGTCATAGCGTCGCGCAAAATCGCCCTCGGGCCGTTCGACCTTGATGACACGCGCACCCAGGTCGGCCAACTGGCGGGTGCAGAACGGCGCAGCAATCGCATGTTCCAGCGAGACTACGGTGATGCCATCGAGCGGGCGGGGAGCATGGTTCATGTCAGTCCACCTTCGCACCGGCCGCTTGCACGATCTTCGCCCAGCGGGCGATGTCCTCGTCGAGCATCACGGCAAATTGTTTCGGCGTGGCGTTCGCCAGTTCCACACCCTGGGCCTCCAGCGCCTTGCGCGTGACGGGGTCGGCCAGCACCTTGACCATGTCCTGCTTGAGCTTGCCTTCCACGTCGGCGGGAATGCCGCGCGGCGCAAACAGGCCCACCCACAGCGTGCCGCTGTAGCCGGGCACCTGCTCGGCAATTGCCGGCACATCGGGCAAGGCCGGCGAGCGCTGCGGTGAACTCACGCCCAACGCGACGAGCTTGCCGGACTTCAGGTTGCTCAGCACTGACGGCAAGCTGGCAAACGCAATCGGTACGCGTCCGCCCACCACGTCGATCATGGCTGGCGCCACGCCCTTGTAGGGCACATGCGGCATGTCCAGGCCAGCGGCAGTATTCAGCATCGCGCCAAGAAGGTGATTGAGCGTGCCGTTACCGGCAGACGCATAGTGATGCTGGCCCGGCTCGGCCTTCACCAGCTTGAGGAAATCGGCCAGCTTGCGGGCCGGAAAATCCGGGTTCACGACCAGCACGTTGGGCACCGTACCGATGAGTGCGATGGGCGCGAAATCCTTCACCGGATCGAAACCCGGCGACCGGTACAGCGCGGGGTTGATCGCCTGTGAACTGCTGATGGTCATCAGCAGCGTGTATCCATCCTTGGCCGACTTCGCTGCAGCCTGCGTGCCGATATTGCCGCCTGCGCCCGCGCGGTTTTCGACCACCATCGTGCCGCCCATCAGTTCGCCCAGCTTCTGCGCCACGATGCGCCCGACGATGTCGTTGGTGCCGCCCGCGTTCTGCGGCACGATGACGGTGATCGCGCGTTCGGGGTAGCCGGCAGCCTGAACGGCGCTGGCACCCAAGGCCAGCGACGCGGCCATGAAGGCAGCGAGAGGGGTGAACATAGGCTTCATGGATGATCTCCTGGACATGCCGCGCGTGGATCGCGCAGTCGTATCGATGTGCAGCCATTCTGGCCAGGCACATGTCAGGACACCATCGGCGAGTTCGGAAGCAAGGCTTTCGTTAAAGTGAAGGCTCAACGATCCATCGAGCTTTCCATGCAGCTGAGCCTGATCGACCTGCGCCTGTTCGTTGCGGTCGCCGAACTCGCCAACCTCACCCGTGCCGCCGCGCGTTGCCACCTGTCGCTGCCGGCCGTCAGTCAGCGCATTCGTGCGATGGAACAGCAAGCAGGCTGCAGCCTGCTGGAACGCCAGGCGCGTGGCGTGCGGCTGACCGCAGCCGGTGAAGCCTTTGCGCGCCATGCGCGGGTCATGCTGCTGGAATCCGATGCATTGGGCGCCACGCTGGATGCGTTTGCCGGCGGGCTGCACGGCCACGTCACCGTGCTGGCCAACACCACCGCCGTCACCGAGCTGATGCCTGCGGTGCTGGCGCGTTTCCTGGCCTCCCACCCACAGGTCAGCGTCAGCCTGGAAGAACAGGCCAACCACGAGATCGCCCGCGCCGTGCGCGAAGGCCGTGCCGACCTGGGCGTGGTCGCGGGCGAGGTGGATCTGGAAGGCCTGCGCTGGACGCACTTCGCCACCGACCGACTGGTGCTGGTCACGGCACGCAGTCATTGCCTTGCCCGTCGCGCACGGCTGGCCTATGCAGATGTGGTCGAGCTGCCCGCCGTCGGCCTGCACGCCGGCAGCACGCTGCAGACTTTCCTGCGCGAGCGCGTCGCCGCCATGGGCCGCGCACCGACCCGGCCACGGGCGCAGGTCAATGGTTTCGAGGCAGTGTGTCTGATGGTGGAAGCCAACGTCGGCGTGGCGATCGTGCCGGCGTCGGTCGCGCAGCGTTATGGCGCCGTGATGCAGATTGCGATCGTGCCCTTGACCGATAGCTGGGCCGAACGGCCGCGCTATGTGGTGGTGCGCGAGGCGCCACGGCCGGGGTATCTGGATGACTTGGTGGCTGCGATTGCCTCAACTGAGCACCCCGATCGGCAGGGCGTCACTGAGACGAAAAAGACATCTGCGACCGTCCGTGGTGCGAATCAGCAAGGCTGATGTCATCGTTTGGTGCATCACGATGCAGGCAGGCGCGTCAGCACTGACGGGATTCCGCAGCAGCGGTACCAGCTGTCCCCCTCTATAGAACCGGACACAGTCAGGGCTTTCCGAGCCGTCGGGTGCATATGCGCAACTTCTGGCACACACCTTGCATAAGAACGAGAACCTGAAATTCTAATTTCATCCTGGTCGATTCATGAAATCCATTTCTTGAACGATCGGTTCTCATCCGTGAAGGAGTTCAAGATGCCTGTCCGTTCTCACCTGATTCGCCTCGTTCTGCTGGCCGCGTCCCTGCTGACTCAGACCGCAGTGCACGCTCAGGACGCGCTTGCCACCATCACGCAGACCAAGAAAATTCGTATTGCCATCCCTGTTGACTATCCGCCCTATGGATTCGTCGGCCCGGACATGAAACCCAGGGGCCTGGATATCGACATGGCCAATTACGTGGCGGACAAGCTGGGAGCGTCCAGCGTCGAACTGGTATCGGTCAACAGCGCCAACCGCGTGCCCTATCTGCTGAGCAAAAAGGTGGACGTCATCATCTCCACCCTGGGCAAGACCGAGGAGCGGGAGAAGGTGGTGGACTTCACCCATGCCTACTCCCCGTTCTATCAGGCGGTCTTCGCCACCAAGTCGACCAGCATCACCAGCTGGGCAGATCTGGCGGGCAAGACCGTTTCAGTCACCCGCGGCGCCATGGCAGATACCGAACTGGAAAAAGTGATGCCCAAAGGTACGACAGTCAAACGCTTCGACGATCACAACGGTACGCTGTCTGCATTCATGTCCGGCCAGGTTCAGGTGATTGCAACCAGCGTCACGGAAGGCGCAGGAATGATCGAGCGCAATCCCCAGGTCGAATACAAGCTTCTGTTGAAAGACAGCCCCAATTTCATGGGCGTCAACAAGGGGGAAGATGCGCTCAAACAGAAGCTCAACCAGATCATTCTGGCCGGCAAGGAAAACGGCGACCTCGACAAGCTGTCGCGCAAATGGCTGAACCGCACCACGGGTGACCTGCCGCTGTGACGCAGGACACTGTTATTCGCACGGGCCTGGACGCGCCCGGCGCGCCAAGTGCTTGGCGGCACGACGATGCGTGCATGGCTGGTATAAGAGCCGTCAGCGCCGTATCAGAGCGGTTTCCATCGTCCCACCCAACCGTGACCACCCATGAGAAATGCGCCTGATTCCTTTGTTCGTCGCGTGCGCAGCAAATTGGATGGGCTGTCAGCCGCCGAGCGACAGCTAGCCGACTTCCTGCTGGAATTTCCCGGCGAGTTGGCCGGCTACGCAGGCAACGAACTGGCCGATCTTGCGCAGGTATCGCCGTCGACCGTCAGCCGTTTTGTGCGTCGGCTGGGCTATGAGAACTATGAAGCGGCGCGCCGCAGCGTGCGCAAGGAACAGGAAAGCGGATCGCCCTTGTTCCAATCCGGCACCGCGGCAGAAAAACGCGGCGCCCTGGTCGCCACGCATCTTCAGCAATCTCAGGCCAATCTGGTCAGCACCTTCGACCGCCTGCCCGACGCAAGCATGATGGAGATCGTCAAGGCCATGATCGCTGCTCCCCAGATCCTGCTTTTCGGCAGCCGCAGCAGCCAGGCCTTCGCCACGTATCTGCGCTGGCAGATCATTCAAGTGCTGCCGCGGGTCACCGTCATTCCCGGCGCAGGAGAAACCACCGCCGAGCATATCGCCGGCCTGACCGAACGGGATTGCGTCATTGTCTTCGGCATGCGGCGGCAAACCAGGCAGATGGATGCGGTGCTGGCGGGGGCGACCAAACTTGGCGCAAAGATCGTCTACCTCAGTGACCAGACGTCGCCGGATTACAAACTGGCCACCTGGTCCATTCAGTGCGATTGCCGTGGCCCCGGTTCCCTGGACAACCACGTTGCGGTGATGGCCTGGTGCGACATGCTGGCGACCATGGTGATCGAAGCCTCGGGCGCGGCCGGCAGAAAACGCCTTGCCATGATCGAGACCATTCACGACGACACGGACGAGTGGTGAACACGCGTAGCCCGGACATGCCAGACATTCTTCTCATCAACCCGAATACCTCGCAAGCCACGACCGACATGATGGTCGCCATTGCCGCTGCAGACCTGCCACCCGGATGCCGGATCACGGGCATGACGGCAGCGTGTGGCCCGACCATGATCGTCAATGAACGCGAATTGGCCGCAGCAGGCATGCAAGTGGAACAGGTGTGGCAACGCGCCGGCGACCATTGGTCCGGGATCATCGTCAGCGCCTTTGGTGATCCGGGCATCGAACGCATCAGGGCGTCCAGCCGCGTGCCCGTCGTCGGCATTTGCGAGGCGTCGATGCTGGCGGCCGCTGCCGATGGCAGGCGCTTCGGCATCGCCACCGTTACCCCGGATCTGTTGGCCGCAATCGATGCCCATGTCGACGCGCTGGGCTTGCGGGCCAGCTACACGGGCACCCGCCTGACCGAGGGCGACCCACGCGAACTTGCCAGCGATGCTGCGGCATTGGAAGCAGCCTTGACTGGCGCCGTGCGCGCATGCATCGCAGACGGTGCGCAGGCCGTCATCATCGGCGGCGGCCCGCTGGGTCAGGCCGCAGTCAAGCTGGCCCCGCACTTCGATGTCCCGATCATCGCGCCGATATCGGCAGCGATCTCGCAACTGCTGGGCTTGGCATCTGCCAAGGTGGCATACCGGGTGCGCGAATGATCGGCGGTGAGTGACCAACGCCCATAATCCTCGGTGTCTTTCCTGAACAGTTTGAAGGTGTAGCTGCCATCGGCTTTGTCTTCGATGAAGTCGATGCAGTACGCCCCCGTGGGATCTTCGACGCTTCTGATGATCATTTTTTGACGAAGCCTGGGTCAGCGTGCATTGGGGTGATCGGGTTGATGGTCGACATTTCCTGGTTTCAATCCCGATGCGCTGAAATTGCCTCGCGCAAGGCGGTGGCCAGTCTGGCCGAGGCCGGACGCAACACATTGCCCTTGCGCACGATCAAGCCCAGCGCACGGGTAATCGCAGACCCTGACAGGGGCCTGGCGACAATCCCCGTGTACGGCGCGTTCCTGATCGACAGTTCCGGCAACAGCGCAACGCCTACCCCGGCGGCCACCAGGCTGATCGCACCAGCCACGTGATTAATTTCATATTGAATGATCGGGTGGTAGGACGTGCGCGCAAATGCATTATCGATCAAGCTGCGATTTCCGCTGCTCGATGACACCGAGACCATTTTCTCGCCAGCAAGATCGTGCAGGGAAATCGAATCCAGCTTTGCCAGCGGATGATTATCTGCCATCACGACCAGATAATGCTCGTGCATCAGCTCGTCGAAATCGATTTCCGCTTCTTGCGCACCAATGAAATTGATGCCGAAGTCGGCCTCCCCCTTGCGCACGCTTTCCAGCACGTCGGTGGCGCTCTCGTCGATGATCTTTACCCGGACGTTGGGGTGATCCTGGGCATAGCGCTGCAGTACCTGAGGCAGGACATGATTGGCGACTGAGGGGACGCAGGCCACCGTGACGTGTTCACGGCGCTGGGCGGTGCCCAGCTCGATGCTCTTGATGGCCAGTTCCAGCTCTTCGATGACGGCCAGCGCATGCACCAGGAACAGCCGGCCCGCCGCCGTCAGCGACACCCGACGAGTGGTTCGGTCGAAGAGCCGCTCTTGCAGCGAATCTTCCAGATTTTCTATGCGCCGGCTCAAGGCAGGCTGAGAGATGAACAAGCCTTCCGCAGCAGCTTTGAAACTGGATTGTTTGGCCACGGCGATGAACGCCAGCAACTCGCCCGTTTCAATATTGATGCGCATAAGTTATCAATCATTAGATTAAATGCAATTAACTTTTTAAATCTTTTTGCCCACCATGACAAGCCCAACCGACCCACATAAAAAAGACAATGAAAAAAATCACCCTCGGGACACGCGTCAAACAGACCGTACTTGCCATCGCGATTGGCGTCGCAAGCAACCTGGCCATGGCAGCCGATGTGCACGTGGTCAGCTCTGGCGGTTTCGCCGCTGCCTACAAGGCACTTGCGCCGGGCTTTGAACAACAGACCGGGCACAAGCTGATTTCAGCCTGGGGCCCGTCGATGGGACAGACCAAGGAAGCGATCCCGAACCGGCTTGATCGTGGCGAAAAAATCGACGTGGTGATCATGGTCGGTGACTCGCTGCAGCGCCTGATCGACCAGGGCAAGGTCTCGAAGACCGACCACGAACTGCTGGCGCTGTCGCGTATCGGCATGGCGGTGAAAGCAGGCGCGCCCCAGCCCGATATTTCTACGGTCGAGGCGCTGAAGACCACCTTGCTTAACGCCAAGTCGATCGCCTATTCCGACAGCGCAAGCGGTGTGTACCTGTCCACGGTGCTGTTCAAGCGCCTAGGCATAGAGGAACAGATGAAGGACAAGGCGCGGATGATCCCGGGCGACCCCGTTGGCCACATCGTTGCGCGCGGCGATGCCGAAATCGGCTTCCAGCAGATTTCCGAATTGAAGCCTGTGACCGGTATCGACATCGTCGGTCCGATCCCCGACAGCGCACAGCAGATCACCCCGTTTTCGGCTGGCATCGTCGCCAATACCGCGGAGCCGGCAGCAGCCAAAGCGCTGATTGATTACCTGGCGTCGCCGACTGCGACCGAGATAATCAAGAGCACGGGACTGGACCCGGCTCCGCAAAAGAATAAATAAACAAAAACGAACCAATAAAAACGAACCAATAAAAACAGCAGGCAAGCAGCAGCATCATGGCAACCAATACCGCCGCCCCAGCGTCGAAACTGTCCACCGTATTACGGGTGACCAGCGGAAACTTCCTGGAAATGTTCGATTTTTTCTTGTATGGCTTCTACGCAAGTTATATATCGAGCACGTTCTTCCCGTCGGACAATGAATTCGTCTCCTTGATTCTGACCTTCGGCACTTTCGGCGCAGGTTTCCTGATGCGGCCGCTGGGCGCCATCATTCTGGGCAGCTACATCGACCGGGTTGGGCGGCGCCAAGGCCTGATTGTCACGCTGGGCGTGATGGCAACCGGCACCGTGCTGATTGCCTTCGTGCCCGGCTACGCCACGATCGGCATCCTGGCACCGATCCTGGTGCTGATCGGGCGGCTGTTGCAGGGCTTCTCCGCAGGGGTCGAACTGGGTGGCGTGTCGGTTTACCTGGCTGAAATGGCCACCCCGGGCAGAAAGGGCTTTTACGTCAGTTGGCAGTCGGCAAGCCAGCAGGCCGCCATCATGGCCTCGGCCCTGATCGGTTTCCTGCTCAGCCAATGGCTGTCTCCCACCCAGATCAGCGAATGGGGCTGGCGTGTGCCTTTCTTCATTGGCTGCATGATCGTGCCGGTGATCTTCGTCATCAGAAAATCGCTGCAGGAAACCGAGGAATTTCTGGCGCGCCGCCACCATCCCAGTTTCCAGGAGATCGTCACCTCGATCGCGCAGAACTGGCGCATCGTGGTGGCCGGCATGATGATGGTCGTGATGACCACCGTGTCCTTCTACCTGATCACGGTCTACACGCCCACCTTCGGCAAAAGCGTGCTCAAGCTCTCGTCTGCCGACAGCCTGATCACCACCTTCTGCGTCGGTCTGTCGAACTTCTTCTGGCTTCCCATCATGGGCGCCGTGTCGGACAAAGTCGGGCGTCGTCCGGTGCTGATCACCTTCACGGTGCTGGCCATCCTGACTGCGTATCCGATCATGGCCTGGCTGGCGTCCGACATCAGCTTCACGCACTTGCTGATCACGGAACTGTGGCTGTCTTTCCTGTACGCCAGCTACAACGGCGCGGCAGTGGTCGCGCTGACCGAAGTCATGCCCGTCCACGTCCGTACTGTGGGCTTCTCGCTGGCCTACAGTTTGGCCACGGCGATCTTCGGGGGCTTCACACCCTTGGTCTCGACCTGGCTGATCGCCGTCAGCGGCGACAAGGCCGCGCCGGGATATTGGATGACTTTCGCGGCAGTGTGCGGCCTGATTGCCACGCTGATTCTGTATCGCAAGGACGGAACCGTGATGCTCCGGGAACGCAAAGTAGCGGCTGGCTGACCTTCAAAACAAAATGCCGCGCTGAACGTACATGCGGCATTGTTCTGACCACGACGCCTTCCCCGACAGGAAGGCGTCGTTTTTATTGCTTGCCCTTATGCGAAGCGTCCGCTCATCGATTCGCTGTGGCACTGTTCAGACCTGCGCTCGAAAATGCATCGGCAAGGTAATCAATCAACACACGGATTTTCAAAGGCAGGTGGCTGGCAGCTGGATAGATCGCATTCAATTCAAGCTCTCGAAGGCTGTACCCCGACAGAACCTGCACCAATGAGCCGTCTTGCAAGGCGTCACCGATGATGAAAAAAGGCTGCTTGATAATCCCCAGGCCCGCCAATGCCGCCATCATCAGCGCAGATCCATTATTGGCCGTCAGATTCCCGCTGACGGCAATCGTCTGGGGTAATCCATCCAGGCCTTGCAAGGTCCAACGCTGCTGTCTTCCTGCACCGACGTAAGACAGACAATTATGCTGGAGCAGATCTTCCGGGAATTCAGGGGTCCCATGTTTTGCCAGATAAGTGGGTGAAGCACACAAGCCCACCCTGTACGTACCCAGACGTCGCGAATGCATGTCGGAGTCGACCAACTTGCCCAATCGCAAGGCCACGTCATAGCCTTCCTCGATCAGATCCACGACCTTGTCACTCAAGGTCAGTTCGATTTTGACGTCTGGATATAAAAGCGAAAATCCCGCCAGCAAGCTGGACAAGTGCTTCACACCGAAAGACATGGGAGCACAAACGCGCAATCGCCCTCGCAGGCTGGATTGGTATTTCGATACGCTGTCAGCCGCCTCGGTAAGCTGCTCCAGAGCTTCTTTGGCTTGCTGATAGAAGACGGTTCCGGCTTCGGTCAAGACTTGGCGCCGGGTTGTACGCTGCAATAACCTGACCCCCAGTTTGGTTTCCAGAGACTGAATATGTCGCCCTGTCGCTGCACGGGAAATATTCAGCGCTACCGACGCAGCAGCTTGGCTTCCCATTTCAACCGTGCGAATAAACGCTTCAAGTTCTGATAGACGGTCCATATTCTTCTCATTGTAACGCTACGCGATACAGTGTATAGCAAGCGCCAGGCATTGCCTCATGACATGCGAATGAGAATAATCAGCGCTCGATTTTCTCTTATGGAAATGCACGCTGTGGCCGCTGAAAAAAACACCTCGCAAGTAAATCGTCGGAACTTTCTCGGCATGACCGCTGCGGTTCCGTTGATGTTGAGCGCATCGTCACTCTTGGCCGCACCGGCATCCCGAAGCGCTGCCGAGACCGAGACACGAAGCCTCGACGAACTCTACCGCGCGGCTATCGCCGAGGGCGGCAAGCTGGTCGTATATGCCGGAGGAGATACTCCCAATTCGTCAGCCGGCCTTGAACAGATGTTCAAAAAGCGTTTCCCGGAAATTCAGGTTCGTATCGTCACGGACTTGAGCAAATACCACGATACGCGGATTGACCAGCAGCTTGCACGTGGCAGGTTGGAAGTGGACGTTGCACACCTGCAAACGCTTCACGACTTCGAACGATGGAAAGCTGAAGGGCAATTGCTGCCGTACAAACCCCTGGACTGGGACGCGATCGGCGCCGAATATAAAGATCCTGACGGCGCGTTTCACGCAATCAGCATGATTGCATTCAGCAACTCCTACAATACCAATGCACTGTCTGCAGCCGACGCGCCGCGCAATGCCGTGGATTATCTGAATCCCAAGCTGAAGGGGCAGATCTGCCTGACGTATCCGCAAGATGACGATGCGGTGCTCTTCCAGTTCGATCGAATTGTCAGCGCGCACGGCTGGGATTACATGGACCGCCTGATGAACCAGGACGTCCTGTGGGTGCGAGGCACCGTCCCCTCTCGAATCGTGGTGCAGGAAGGCAAGCGCGCCGCGACCTTCACCGCATCGGGCGCATTTGCCGCCGCGGCGAATAGTCCGCTTCGTTTTGTATTGCCCAGCAGCGACGACTTTCTCAGCTGGCCGCAGACTGCGGCAATCTTCCGTGAAGCCCCGAACAAGGCAGCCGCCAAGCTTTACCTGAGCTGGATGGCATCACGCGAAACCGCCATTTCCCGGACGAATCAATGGTCGGTTCGCCGAGATGTGCCCATCCCGGGCGGATATAAACCGATTTCCGACTACAACACAGACCCGCTGCGTTTCCGGATGTTCATGCAGGATCGCGCCCGCATCGAGCGCTTGCGCTTCCAATTCGAACAGATCATCGGCCCCGTGGCCGGCCCCAATCCTACTGGGGTCAATGGCATCTATCTGGTCAATCTGTAGCCATCTGAAGAGGGCCTGCGCCGACGGGACACCGATTTCACTTGGGCGCGTTCAGCATCCGCTCGACATAGCGCGCAATCAGGTCGATCTCCAGGTTCACCCGGCTGCCGGCCTTCAGGTGACGCAGGGTCGTCACTTCAATGGTGTGCGGGATCAGGTTGATGCTGACGTCGCAGCCGTCTGCGATGTCCTCGACCGAGTTGACGGTCAGGCTCACGCCATTGACCACGATCGACCCCTTGTAGGCCAGGAAGCGGCCCAGCGCCCGAGGGGCCCGCACCACCAACTCGTGCGATTCGCCTACCGGCTCGAAACGCTGCACGGTGCCCAGGCCGTCGACGTGGCCAGAGACCAGATGCCCACCCAGGCGATCGTTCAGGCGCAGCGCTTTTTCCAGATTCACGTCGCCCACCGCGTCCAGCCCGGCCGTCAGGCTCAGGCTTTCGCGCGACACGTCCACAGTAAAGCCGGAGGCGTCCTGCGACGTTACCGTCATGCAGGCGCCCTGGATGGCGATCGAGTCGCCCAGTTGCACGTCGGACAGATCCAGTCCGCCTGCGTCCACCACCAGCCGCACACCGGCGTCCGGCGAATCGCCCAAGGCGTCGATCTGTTTGATGCGGCCCACCGCCGCGACGATTCCGGTAAACACGATGTAGTCCTGTTGCTTGGGCGCGCAAGGCGCCGAGGGTTGAAGGCAGTGCCGACGCGCGTTCAGCGCGTCATGTCAGCAACGTTATTTCAGCAAAGTCACGTCAGCAAAGTCACGTCAGCAGCGACACGGCATCGCGCAGCCGCTGCCAGTTGGCATCGATGCGCGCGCGCAGGCGTACGTCCTGGCCAACGGCCAGCACGTCGGTAAAGGCAAAGCGCCGTGCATCATCCAGCGATTCAAGCGCCGGCAGGCGAGCCACGCCGGCGGCATCGCCGAGCAGCACCGGCGCAAGGTAACTCAGCAATTCGTCGACGCAGTCTTCACGCAGCAGCGAGCCGTTGAGCTTCTCGCCCGCTTCCACATGGACTTCGTTGATGTCGTGCTCGCCCAACCAGCGGAACATGGCAGGCAAGTCCACCTTGCCCTGTCCGTCGGGCAGTTCGATGACCTGCACATTGCGATCGGCCAGGCGCGCGGCCTTGGCGACATCGGTGCGGGCCGTGAATACCCAGGTCGGCGTGTCGTCCAGCAGACGCGCGGTTTCGGGCAGCAGCAATTGCGCATCGACCACGATCTTGCGCGGCTGGCGCGTGGTAGCCACGTGACGCACGTTCATTTGCGGGTCGTCGGCCAGCACCGTGCCGATGCCGGTCAGCACCGCGCAGCTGCGCGCGCGCCAGGCATGGCCGTCGGCACGTGCCGCCTCGCCGGTGATCCATTGCGATTTGCCGTTGTGCAAGGCGCTGCGCCCATCCAGCGAGGACGCTGTCTTCATCCATACCCACGGCGAGCCGCGATGCATGCGGGCCGCAAAGCCCACGTTGAGCGCCAGGGCGTCGTCCAGGCAAACGCCGGTCTGAACCGCAATGCCGGCTGCGCGCAGGCGCGCCAGGCCTTGGCCATTGACCTGCGGATTGGGGTCACCCATGGCGACCACGACACGCGCCGGCATCACGGCCAGCAAGGCGTCGACGCAAGGCGGCGTGCGGCCGAAGTGGTTGCAGGGTTCGAGCGTGACGTAGACGGTGGCGCCGGTGACCGATTCGCCGCGCGACGCGGCATCGCGCAAGGCGACGACTTCGGCGTGCGGGCCGCCTGGCGGCTGCGTGGCGCCTTCGCCAATCACCCGCTCGTCGCGCACGATCACGCAGCCCACGCGCGGATTCGGCGTGGTGGTGAACATTACTTTTTCGGCCAGCGCCAGCGCGTGGCGCATCCAGGCCTGGTCAGCAGGCGTGGCAAGCACGGTGGTACTCATGCGGATACCTCCGGCGAAACAGGGTTCAGTGCAAAAGCAGGATCAATGCCCGATCGGATTGGGCGGACCCTGCATTTCACGAACGACATCGGCGAAGGCGTCGATGTCTTCAAAATTCCGGTAGACCGACGCAAAACGCACGTAGGCGATCTTGTCGAGTCGTTTGAGTTCTTTCATGACCAGTTCGCCGACTTGCTCGGACGGCAATTCGCGCACGCCAGAGGTGCGAAGCGCCTCTTCGATGCGCGCCAGTGCCGCTTCCAGGTCGTCGGCGGAAACCGGCCGCTTGCGCAAGGCAAGCGACATGCTGCTGCGCAACTTCGAGGGGTCGAACTCTGCACGGTTGCCATTGCGTTTGACTACCGCAGGCATGACCAGTTCGGCCCGCTCGAAGGTCGTGAAGCGCCGGTCACAGGCGGAACACCGCCTGCGTCTGCGAATGGCGTCACCCTCCTCCAGAGGCCGGCTGTCGACCACCTGGGTTTCATCGTGACCGCAGAAAGGACACTTCATGTGCGCATGCCGGGATCAGCCGCCGTAGACAGGGAACTTGCTGGTCAGCGCGTCCACCTTGGCACGTACGGCCGCGATGTTCGCTTCGTCGCGCGGGTTGTCCAGCACGTCGGCGATCAGGTTCGCGGTCAGCTCGGCTTCGGCTTCCTTGAATCCACGCGTGGTGATGGCCGGCGTGCCCAGACGAACGCCGCTGGTGACGAAAGGCTTTTCCGGGTCGTTCGGGATGGCGTTCTTGTTGGTCGTGATGTGGGCCTGGCCCAGCACCGCTTCCGCTTCCTTGCCGGTGATGCCCTTGGCGCGCAGGTCAACCAGCATCACATGGCTTTCCGTGCGGCCCGACACAATGCGCAGACCGCGCTTGGTCAGCGTATCGGCCATCACCTTGGCGTTCTTGACGACTTGTTCGGCGTAGTCCTTCCACGACGGATCCAGCGCTTCCAGGAAGGCCACGGCCTTGCCGGCAATCACGTGTTCCAGCGGGCCGCCTTGCAGGCCGGGGAAGATCGCCGAATTGATGATCTTCTCGTGCTCGGCCTTCATCATGATCACGCCACCGCGCGGACCGCGCAGCGACTTGTGCGTGGTGGACGTCACGAAGTCGGCATGCGGCACCGGGTTCGGGTAGGCGCCACCGGCAACCAGGCCTGCGTAGTGGGCGATGTCGACCATGAAGTAGGCGCCGACGTCCTTGGCAATCTTGGCGAAGCGTTCGAAATCGATGCGCAGCGAGTAGGCCGATGCGCCGGCGACGATCAGCTTGGGCTTGTGTTCAGCGGCAAGCGCAGCGACCTGGTCGTAGTCGATGGCTTCGTCGGCGTTCAGGCCATAGGACACGAAGTTGTACAGCTTGCCCGAGGCGTTGACCGGCGAACCGTGGGTCAGGTGACCTCCTTCGGCCAGGCTCATGCCCAGCACGGTGTCGCCCGGCTTCAGCACCGCCAGGTACACGCCCTGGTTGGCTTGAGAACCGGAGTTCGGCTGCACGTTGGCCGCTTCTGCGCCGAACAGCTTCTTCAGGCGATCGATGGCGAGTTGCTCGACGATGTCGACGAACTCGCAGCCACCGTAATAGCGCTTGCCCGGATAGCCTTCGGCGTACTTGTTGGTGAGTTGCGTGCCCTGCGCTTCCATCACGGCGGGGCTGGTGTAGTTCTCGGACGCGATCAGCTCGATGTGCTGTTCCTGCCGCACATCCTCTTTCTGGATGGCGGACCACAATTCCGGGTCAACGATGGAGATGGTGCGCTTGCGATCGAACATAACGGTTCCTTCCTGTGCGAGAAGGGCGGGCCGGTGTTCCTGTTGGTGCCGGCCAGCCGCAATTTCCACGTGCGCCACCGCGCATGTGAAGCTGCCTACGGCTGCCCAGGCGAACGGCGTGAACAACAGACTCGCCCTGCACCAGCGTTAAAAAGGCCTGGTTTTAAGCTCATCCGCCATTCGAACCCTGCGCTTCCTTGTGGTGATCCACAAAAGGACCGCGGCCGGATACGGCCACGCTCCCTTTTCGCCAGTTACGCAGGGTAAAGGCAATTAAGAAGATTCTAGCATTGCCCCGAAGACTTCGCTCAATACGGCGACACCTCGTCGGCAGCCTCGCTCAGGTGGCGGTCATTGCCCCACTCCACGACGCGCCAGGTGTCGGTGTCGAGCACAATCCGGTTGATGCTGGCGTTCAGCAGCAAATGGTTGCGCTCGGCATCGAAGCCCAGCCCGGTGGCGTGGCGGTACGCGATGTCCAGCACGCCGCCGTGGGTGAAGATCAGCACCCGCTGACCGCGGTGCGCGATGCCAATGCGGGCCAGCGTGGCCACCACCCGATCGTGAAACACCCGCAGGGTTTCGCCGCCCGGGATCTCGCGATCCGGGTCGCGGCTTTTCCACGCGGCAGATGCCTCGGGCAGCAGCAGCTCGATCTCGCCGCGGTCCAGACCTTGCATCACGCCGTAGTTGCGTTCGCGCAGGCCGGCGTCCAGCGCCACCGGCAGGCCCAGGCGCGCGGCGCTGGGCAAGGCGGTGGTGTGGGCGCGGTCCAGATCGCTGCTGTAGATAGCGTGGAAGGGCTCGGTTTCCGCCTGCGTGGCCAGCCGCTGCGCGACCTGTTCCGCCTGGCTGCGCCCCAGCGCATTCAGGCCCACGTTCAACGAGCCCTGCATGCGGCGGGTGCGATTCCAGTCCGTCTCCCCGTGACGGATCAGCCAGAGTTCACTCATCGCTGGCGATCTGGGTCGGCGCCAGCCTCGGGTTCAAGGTGTAGGTGCCGCCGAACGCCGATTGCGCCAGCACATGACCCTCGATCGCCCGGCGCACATCGGCACCGGTGAACGCGCCTTCCAGCGGCAAGCGGTCAACGTCCAGCGCATACAGCGTGAACACGTAGTGGTGGACCAGCGAATCGTTCCACGGCGGGCACGGGCCGTCGTAGCCGAAGTACTGGCCGCTCATGTCGTGGTCACCCGAGAACCAGCCGGTGTAGTCGTTGAGACCCTGGCGCGCCTCGCTGCTTGTCATCGGACCGCCCTTGCCACGCGGCGTCACTTCATTGCTGAACTCGCCTTCTTCGATCTCGCGCCGGTCTGCCGGCACGTCGACCAGCACCCAGTGGAAGAAGTCGGTACGCGGCAGATCGGCCGGCACTTCGCGGTCTTCGTGATTGACGTCGTCGCCCTTGGTCGGCACGTCGTAATCGTGGACCAGCAGCGCGAACGAACGCGTGGCAGCAGGTACGTCGTCCCAGATCAACTGCGGATTCAGGTTGTCGGACAGGCCGACATGGTTTTTCTCGTCGATCCGGCCGAATGCATAACGCACCGGGATGGGCTCGCCATCCGAAAAGGATTCGCTCCAGAGTTTCATTGCTGCTCTCCTGTGCCGTGTCGGTTTTCTGTGTACTGAAGGATCAATCAGGAACGATCGAGGGACGACCAAAGACTGCTCAGCGACCGCGTGTGCTGAGCCAGAAGGTTACCGGGCCGTCGTTTACCAGCGCCACCTTCATGTGCGCGCCAAACACGCCGGTCTGTATCAGGCCCAGGCTTGAGCCTACACCCAAGCCTAAACCGTTTTGTGCCCTGGCCTGCTCTACGGTGTAGTCAAATAATTGACGGGCCTCGTCCGGTGCTGCCGCCGGCGTGAAGCTGGGGCGGGTACCCGAACGGGTGTCGGCGGCCAAGGTGAACTGCGGCACCAGCAGCAGGTCGCCACCGACGTCACGCAAGGCCTTGTTCATGCGACCGCGCTCATCGGCAAAGATTCGGTAGGCCAGCATTTTTTCAAGCAAGGCAGTGGCGTCGCGCGTGGTGTCTTCGCGCTCGGCGCAGACCAGCGCAAGCAGGCCTGCGCCGATCTCGCCGACACGCACGCCGTCCACCGTGACGCTTGCCTCGGTGACCCGCTGGATCAGCGCGATCATGCTGCGATCGTGACCCGTGCGAATTTGCGCTTGCCGACCTGAATCACATAAGTGCCAGCATCCAGCTTCAGGCTCTTGTCCTCGACCTTGGCGCCGTCGATGCGCACGCCACCCTGCTCGATATTGCGCTGGGCTTCCGCCCCCGAGGCGCACAAGCCGGCACTTCGCAGCACCGCCAGAATGCCCAGCGGCGCGCCGGGCAGCGTGTGCTCGGGAATATCGTCGGGAATCGCGCCCTTGCTGCGCGCATCGAAGTCGGCCAGCGCCTGGTCGGCCGCCTGCGCCGAGTGGAAGCGCGTGACGATTTCCTGGGCCAGCATCACCTTGATGTCGCGCGGGTTGCGGCCCGCCTCGGTCTCGGCGCGCAGGCCGGCGATGTCTTCCAGCGAACGGAAAGACAGCAGCTCGAAGTAGCGCCACATCAAATCGTCGGAAATCGACATCAGCTTGCCGAACATGTCGCCCGGCGCCTCGGAAATACCGATGTAGTTGTGCTTGGACTTGGACATCTTCTCGACGCCGTCCAGGCCCACCAGCAGCGGCATGGTCAGCACGCACTGCGGCTCCTGGCCGTATTCCTTCTGCAATTCGCGACCGACCAGCAGATTGAATTTCTGGTCCGTACCGCCCAGCTCCACGTCGGACTTGAGCGCAACCGAGTCGTAGCCCTGCATCAGCGGGTACAGGAATTCATGCACCGAGATCGGCACGCCGCCGCGATAGCGCTTGGTGAAGTCGTCGCGTTCCAGCATGCGCGCCACGGTGTAGCGCGAGGCCAGCTGGATCATGCCGCGGGCGCCCAGCGGATCGCACCATTCAGAGTTGTAGCGGACTTCGGTACGCGCCGGGTCGAGCACCAGGCTGGCCTGGGCGTAATAGGTTTTGGCGTTGACGGCGATCTGCTCGGCAGTCAGCGGCGGACGCGTGGCGTTGCGGCCGCTGGGGTCGCCGATCATCGAGGTGAAGTCGCCGATCAGGAAAATGACCGTGTGACCCAGGTCCTGCAGCTGCCGCAGCTTGTTCAGCACCACCGTGTGACCGAGGTGGATATCGGGCGCGGTGGGATCGAGGCCGAGTTTGATGCGCAGCGGTACGCCGGTAGCCCGGCTGCGTGCGAGTTTGCGAAGCATGTCGGCTTCGACTAACAATTCGTCACAACCGCGTTTGACCACCGCCAGATCGCGTTCGACCTCGGCAGTGACCGGATACACGGGCGTGCCGGTACCGTTCGAAGGAATAGACGTGGATTCTGGCGAAGATGAAGTCATGTAGGCAATAGTGGCTTTGCTATACTCGCCGGCTAACGGGGAGTTTTTCTTTGGATCGCCCGGCCACACGGGGAACATGCAGATCGCGCGTCAGGACGAAGATCCTGATCGGGTCGACAGACATGTCGTGGCTGCGAGGTCCAAATTCTAGCCCAACCAAAATTCGGGGCCGGGACGCATGAGCCAACGCATGACACGCATCGCAGCAGCGGTGCGCCAAACAGTAAGCCAACTTCTTCGCAGCGCCACTTTTCGCAGGCGCGCACTCATCTCCGCCGGTGCTCTCGGCGTTTTTGGGGCAACCGTTGCAATCGGTACCGTCCCGATGGCTAACGATGTTGCCGCATTGCCCACTCGACAGATCGTCGAGTCGTTGGCTCTACCGGACTTTACTCAGCAAGTGGCGTTCCAGGAAGAGGCTGCTCCCGCATTCATTCGTGAAGAACGGGTACAGCGTGGCGACTCCGTTGCCACCATCCTGACCCGCATGGGGGTGGACGACAACGAGCTGCAGCAATTCCTGCGTGCCTCGCCGAGCGCCCGCAGCATTTTCCAGCTGTACCCGGGACGCCTCTTCCAGGCGTCGACCGATGCGGAAGGCAAGATCCGCTGGTTGCGCTATATCCACACCCCGGGTGCGGAAGACAAGGGCAAGGTCGTCACCCAGCTGCTGCACGTCGAGCGCACGCCGGAAGGCCTGGTTGCGCGCGACATGGCCATCGATACCGAACGCCACGAACAAGCTTCAACGGCAGAAATCCGCAGTTCGCTGTTCGGCGCGACCGACGCTGCCGGCATTCCGGACTCGGTTGCCACGCAAATGGCGGAAATTCTTTCCAGCGACATCGATTTCCACAAGGATCTTCGCCGCGGCGACCGTTTCCGCGTGGTCTACGAAACCTTTACCCACCAAGGCACCTACGTGCGTTCGGGCAAGGTGCTGGCGCTTGAATTCATCAATGCCGGCAAGCCTTACGAGGCAGTCTGGTACGACGGCGAAGCCGGTCAGGCAGGTGGTTACTACGACCTGTCCGGCAAGAGCATGCGCAAGGGATTCCTGCGCAATCCGCTGGAATTCACCCGGGTCACCTCGGGCTTCTCGATGCGCTTCCACCCGATCCTGAAGACCTGGCGCGCGCACAAGGGCGTGGACTTCGGCGCCCCCAGCGGCACACCGATCCGCACCACGGCTGATGGCGTGATCGACTTCATCGGCGTGCAGAACGGCTACGGCAACATCGTCGTGGTGAAACACTTCGGTGACTACACCACGGCCTACGCACACATGAGCCGCTTCGGCGAAGGCCTGAAGAAGGGCGACAAGGTCACGCAAGCGCAGACCATTGGTTATGTGGGCTCGACCGGCTACGCCACCGGCCCGCATCTGCACTATGAATTCCGCATTGCCAATGAACAGGTCGACCCGATGAAGATCGCCCTGCCCGAAGCACCCACCCTGGATGCACGTGGCCTGGTCGCCTTCCGCAAAGGTGTCGCGAACTTCGAGCATCAGCTCAGCCTGATGCGCCAGTTCGATCAGAACGGCATGTCGGTCGCCACCGCAGCCCGCTGATCGGCCCGACGCCCATCCCACCGGATGGGCGTTTTGTTTTGCGCGCAGGCCGTGATATCCGTCGAACTGCCCAGCCTCGGCATCTTTGCCGAGCGCATCTTTTCTTTTGCCCCCTTCCCTATGCCCATCGCCTCGACAGCCCCGCTTTATATCGGCCTGATGTCAGGCACCAGCATGGACGGCGTGGACGGGGTATTGGCCCGTTTTCCAGACGATGGCCCACCCGAATTGCTGGCATCGGCCAGCCTGGGCTTCGACGCCGGGCTGCGTACCGAGCTGGCGGCGCTCAATCTTCCCGGTGACAACGAACTGGAACGCGCGGCCCTGGCGGCACGCGGGCTGGTGGCGGTCTATGCCAAGGTGGTGGCCAGGCTGCTGGCCGATGCCAAGCTGAATGCGCACCAAGTGCGCGCCATCGGCGCCCACGGCCAGACGGTGCGCCACCGCCCGGAAGCCGGTTTCACCATCCAGTTGAACGCCCCCGCCGAGCTTGCAGAACTCACCGGCATTGCCGTGGTGGCCGATTTGCGCAGCCGCGATGTGGCGGCGGGCGGGCACGGTGCGCCGCTGGTACCGGCCTTTCACCATGCCTTGTTCGGCGGCGAGCGTGCACGCGCCATCCTGAACCTGGGCGGCATTGCCAACGTCAGCCTGCTGGTCCCCGGCCAGCCCGTCACCGGCTTCGATACCGGCCCGGCGAACCTGTTCATGGACATGTGGTGCGAACGCCATACCGGCGCCCCCTTTGATGCCGATGGCGCGCTGGCAGCACAGGGCCGTGTCGACCCAGGCCTGCTGGATTACCTGATCGACAGCGAACCCTGGTTTTCGCTTGCACCGCCCAAATCCACCGGGCGCGACCGATTCAATGCGGCGTGGCTGGATCAGCGTCTGCAAACTTGGCAACAAAATCACGCGCCCTTGTCGATCGCCGATGTGCAGGCCACGCTGTGCTGCCTGACGGCGCGCACGGTTGCCGACGCCGTCAAACGCCACGCGCCCGCTACCGAAGAACTGCTGGTGTGCGGTGGTGGCGCCTACAACCGCAGCTTGATCGCCGACCTGGCTGCCCGCCTGGGCATCCCGGTACGCGCCACCGACGCACTGGGCGTCCCGGCCAACGAAATGGAAGCACTGGCCTTCGCCTGGCTGGCCGCCATGCATGTCGCCGGCCGCCCGGGCAATTTACCTGCTGTCACGGGTGCGCGAGGACTGCGCACGCTGGGTGCATATCACCCGGCGTAAAATACGGGCGTCTGATCATCGCTGGGCAAGTGATCTCTGGTCCAGTTGACGGATAGGCAGCACGGATGCGCAGTCCTAGAATTCACGCCGCGCGTCGGCATCCGCGGCGCGCGATATCGTCATTCGGAGCAGCTCATGCAGACCATTCGACGTGCCCTCATCACAACGTGGATCGTTCATGCAGTGCTCGCCAGCCCGCTCGCGGCGGCAGCAGACGTGGCAGGCGCAAAAGATCATCCTTTGCTGACCCGTTTCAGCGGCGCGAAGATCCTCGACTACAAGACAAGCGCCTTCGATGAAGCCGTCTTGCCCGTCAAGCCCATTGCGGACAGCGGGGCAATCGGCGCAGCCGACCTTGCCAAGGTAGAGGGGAAGATCACTCAGATCGGCTATGCCATCGACGGCGACAAGACTGCGCTGGAAGTCATGCGCAACTATGAGCAGGCGCTGAGTCGCGCCAACTTCCAGGTTGTTTTCCAATGCGCTGCGCAAACCTGCGGTCGGGATATGGGTGGTTTTCTTGCCAACAGCGGCAAGGTGATGCCGACCGGTTTCAATGCCAGCTTCGACGACAAGAATCGCTATCTGGTGACCAAGCGCTCGGGCGCAGACGGCGATGTGCACGTCTTGCTCTGGGTGGCGGAGGACCCCGCCAACAAAAGAGTCCTCGCCTATGAGCAGGTGGTCGAGGGCAAACCCATGGCCACAGGACAGGTAAGCGTGCTCAGCGCGTCGGATCTGAAGAAAGGCATCGACGCAGACGGCAAGGTTGCAGTCTATGGTGTCTATTTCGACACGGCGAAGGCGGACGTAAAACCGGAGTCACGGCCGTCCCTCGAAGAGATGGCCAAGCTGCTGGCAGCCAACCCGTCCTTGCGTGTCTATATTGTCGGCCACACGGACAACGTGGGTGGCTTGAATGGCAACCTTGATCTATCAACTCGGCGCGCCGAGGCGGTGGTCAAGGCCCTGGCCGCCATGAAGATCGACCCGCAACGCATGACCGCCAAGGGGGTTGCATCCCTTGCCCCGCTGAGCACCAACACGACCGATGCGGGTCGCGCACGCAATCGACGGGTCGAATTGGTGCAGCAATAAACACATCTGCAAAGACAGGCGCTGCGCATGCAAACGTCTGTCTTTTGCAGCGATGGAAGAATCCAGGGAATCATCGATGACACACAGCAAAGCGTTTGCCTGGCTCGCAGCGGTCTTTCTGCTGATCGCATGTGGATTTGGCACGTCCGTCACCGCCCAGACCGCTTGCCCGGTGGGTACGCCTGCCGGTGCAGCAACCTGCGGCCCCAGCCCTGCCTATGGGGGCGAAATTGCGCCGTCACCGCCGCGTCCCTCGGGCGAATGGCTGAAAACCTGGGGCGCGATCGCCTCGGCGCCCAACGGTGACACGGGCGTCAGCTCAATACAAGCGTCAAAAGACGACGCTGAACGACTGGCGATGAAAAACTGCGCCAGTTTTGGCAGTGCCGAGTGCACCGTCGCGTTTACGTATCGCAACCAGTGCGTTGCCGCCGTGAACCCGATAGGGGGTGGCAAAGGCGGAGTGATCTCGTCTGCCGAGACGCGCGATAAAGCGCTGACAAGAGCATTGGAAAAGTGCGAGCAGGCATCCGGTGGAAAATGCAAAGCGTGGATCTTGGAATGCTCGCCGCCAGTATTCAGGCGCTTCTGAACGCCAGTCTGGGCGAGCGCCTTGCTCGGCGCCTGAGCCCTTGGGCGCGGGTACCGTGAAATAAATAAACCTCACATGCGTTGCCGCATGTGAGGTTTTTTATCGTCCATCGTGCAGCCCCGGTAGCCAGCACCGGGACCGCTCAGAAACGCATTACTGCTTCGCTTCCAGGGCTTCCCAGCGCTCCATCTTGCTCAGCAAGAGGCCGTCGATTTCCGTCGCGCGTGCCTGAATGCGCTCGACTTCGGCCGGGTTGCTGCGATAGAGCTCGCCATCGGCCAGGCGTGCGCTCAGCGCGACCTGTTCGGCTTCCAGCTTGGCGATCTCGTCGGGCAAGGCGGCCAGTTCACGGGCATCCCAGGAACTGAGGCGGCTTTTTGCCGCAGGTGCAGGTGCCGGGGCGGGCGCAGCTGCCGGCGCCTTGACCGGCGCCACCACCGCTGCGGGCGCAGGGGCCGCAGCGGCGGCTGCAGCCACCGCCGACGGCGATGCGGTCAGCGGACGCGTGGGAATGCTCTTGTCAGCACTGCGTCCACGCTGCACCAGCCAGTCTTCATAACCACCGATGTAGTCGCGCCAGCGTGCATCGCCTTCGTAGGCGATGGTCTGGGTCACGACGTTGTCCAGGAAGGCGCGATCATGGCTGACCAGGAACACGGTGCCCGGATAGTCCTGCAGCAGTTCTTCCAGCAGTTCCAGGGTTTCGATATCCAGATCGTTGGTCGGCTCATCCAGCACCAGCACGTTGGCAGGCCGGGCAAACAAGCGCGCCAGCAGCAGGCGCGCACGCTCGCCACCGGACAAGGTACGGACCGGCGAACGCGCACGCTCGGGGGCGAACAGGAAGTCGCCCAGGTAGCTCATGATGTGCTTTTTCTGGCCGTTGATTTCCACCCATTCGCTACCCGGGCTGATGACGTCTGCCAGAGTAGATTCAGGATCGAGCTGCGAACGCATCTGGTCGAAGTAGGCAACCGACTGGTTGGTGCCCAGGCGCACAGTACCGGCATCCGGTTCCAGCTGACCCAGGATCAGCTTCAGCAGCGTGGTCTTGCCGGCACCGTTGGGGCCGATCAGGCCGATGCGGTCGCCGCGCATCACGGTCGTCGAGTAATCGCGGATGACCGTGCGCTCGCCGAAGTGCTTGGACACGTTCTCGAGTTCGGCCACCAGCTTGCCCGAGCGTGCGCCTTCGGCGACGTCGATGGCAACCTTGCCCATCTGGTTGCGGCGTTCACGGCGTTCACCACGCATGTCTTCCAGGCGCTTGATGCGGCTGACGCTGCGGGTACGACGCGCTTCCACGCCCTTGCGGATCCAGATTTCTTCCTGGGCCAGCAGCTTGTCGAAACGCGCGTTTTCCAGACGTTCGGCATCCAGCAGTTCGGCCTTGCGCTGTTGATACGCCGTGAAGTTGCCCGGGAAGCTGACCAGCTTGCCGCGGTCGAGTTCGATGATGCGGGTGGCGACAGCGTCCAGGAAATGGCGATCGTGGGTCACGAACAACACGGAACCCAGGAAGCCCTTCAGCAGTTCTTCCAGCCAGGTGATGGCTTCGAAGTCCAAGTGATTGGTCGGCTCGTCCAGCAGCAGCAGATCGGGCTCGCCCAGCAGCGCACGGCCCAGGGCCACACGCTTGCGAGTACCGCCCGACAGGCCGGCGATCGGGGCATCCGGCGGCAGGTTCAGGCGGGAAATCGTAGCTTCCACGCGCGCCTGCACCGTCCAGCCGTCGACCGCTTCCAGCTCGCCCTGCAGCGACATCAGCCTGTCCATCAGCACGTCGTATTCGTCGCCTTGCGCCTCGGCCAGGTCGTGGGTGACCTGGTGATAGCTGCGCAGCAGATCGCGCCCTTGGGCCAGGCCACCGCAGACGGCGTCGAACACTGTGTCGCCCTCTTCGAAGGACGGCTCTTGCTCCACCGTGGTCACACGCAGGTTGTTCTGACGTGCGATCAACCCATCGTCCGGAACGTTGCGTCCGTCGATCAACTGCAACAGCGAAGACTTGCCCGTGCCGTTGCGGCCGATCAGCCCGATACGCTCGCCGGGCTCGATCGACACGTCGGCGCGATTGAGCAGCGGCACATGGCCGAAGGCGAGTTGAATCTCAGTCAGGGCGATGAGCGCCATGGTGCAAAACCTTTTTTAAAAACAAGCAGGCGCCCTGGTTCTCACCAGGGCGCCTGGGTCAGCCAAACACATCATCACGACGTATCGGGCCAAATAAGACTGGCGATCCCGACAGGTCAGGACCGCAGATAACATGATGCGAAAACGTCAGGCGAAAACCTCGGGCCGGAACCCGAGCCAGCACTCAGACCGAGAACGACGATCCGCAACCGCAGGTGGAAGACGCGTTCGGGTTCTTGATCACGAACTGTGCGCCTTCGAGGTCTTCCTTGTAATCGATTTCCGCGCCTGCCAGATACTGGAAGCTCATCGGGTCGATCAGCAGCTGGACGCCATCCTTGTCGAGCGTGGTGTCGTCGTCATTGACCACTTCGTCGAAGGTGAAGCCGTACTGGAAGCCCGAACAGCCGCCGCCCTGCACGAACACGCGCAGCTTCAGTTCCGGGTTGCCTTCTTCTTCGATCAGTTGCTTTACCTTGCCGGCAGCCGAGTCGGTGAAGACCAGCGGGATCGGAGGGGCGTCGAAGTTCACACTTTCTACTGCTGCATTCATTTGGCACTCCTGGCGAACAACGGCGGCGGGCAGATCACCCGCCTGGCGCCGGTCGCGCAATCAAATTGGACGCGATCGATGGATCGAGAGTTCCATTCAACCGCTATTGACTAGCAAATTCAACCCTGCTCGCCCAAGGGGTAAGCCAAGCATGCACATCGGCAAACTCAGGGCAGGACGGCGATGTGGCGCAGGCCCGCGTCTTCCGACAGGCCGAACATCAGGTTCATGCACTGTACGGCCTGGCCTGCTGCGCCCTTCATCAGATTGTCCTGAACCACCAGAATTACAAGCTGGTCGCCGCCATCGGGCCGATGCACGGCAATGCGCAAGCTGTTGGATGCACGCACCGAACGGGTTTCCGGCAGGCTGCCTGCGGGCATCACGTCCACGAAAGGCTCGTTGGCGAAACGGTCTTCGAACAGCTTCTGGAAGTCGGTATCGCGCGCTTCCGGCAGGATGCGGGCAAACAACGTGGAATGCATGCCGCGAATCATCGGCACCAGATGCGGCACGAAGGTCAGGCCAATCGGCTCGGTGGTCAGGTCCTGCAACTGCGCCACGATTTCGGGGTGGTGACGGTGGCCGGCCACACCATAAGCCTTGAAGTTGTCGCTGGCTTCCGAGAACAGCAGGCTGACTTCGGCCTTGCGGCCGGCGCCGCTGACGCCCGAGGCGCAGCTGGCGATCAGGTTGGCGCTGTCGACCAGCTTCTTGCCGCCGTCGAGCAAGGGCAGCAGGCCCAGTTGCACGGTGGTCGGATAGCAACCCGGATTGCCCACGATGCGTGCCTTGCGGATGGCCTCGCGACGGATCTCCGGCAGGCCGTAGACCGCTTCTTTCAGCAGGTCCGGGCAGTTGTGCGGAATCTTGTACCACTTCTCGAACGTGGCGATGTCCTGCAGGCGGAAGTCGGCAGCCAGGTCGATGATCTTCACACCGGCGTCGACCAGTTCCTGGGCCTGGGCCATGGCCACACCGTGCGGCGTGGCGAAGAACACCACATCGCATTTGTTCAGTTCAGCCTTGTCGGGCGAGGAAAACGCGATGTCCACGTGGCCGCGCAGGCTCGGGTACATATCGGCAACCGGCAGGCCGTCTTCCTTTCGGGAAGTGATCGCCACGAGTTCGGCATTGGGGTGTTGGGACAACAGGCGCAGCAATTCCACGCCCGTATAGCCCGTTCCGCCGACGATGCCGACGCGTACCTTGCCCTGTCCGTTTTCCTTGCTCACCGCAATCTCCGTCTGAAAGAAGCGCCCCAGGCAATCCTGTGCGCATAGAGGTGGACTGAAACCTTACCACCAAGCCATGACAGCAAAACAAAAGGCCGCATTGAATGCGGCCTTTTGTTTTGTGTCTGGGAACGGTGCGAACCGCCCCAGACCGCCGAGCCGATCAGCGCTTGCTGAACTGCTTGCGACGACGTGCCTTGTGGAAGCCGACTTTCTTACGTTCGACTTCACGAGCGTCACGCGTAACGAAACCGGCTTGCGACAGCTGCGACTTGAGCGAAGCGTCGTAGTCGATCAGTGCACGGGTGATGCCGTGGCGCACTGCGCCTGCCTGGCCGCTTTCGCCGCCGCCATGAACGTTGATCTTGAAATCAAACGATTCGAGGTGCGAGGTCAGGTCGAGCGGCTGGCGCACGACCATGCGGCCGGTTTCGCGAGCGAAATATTCGTCGACGGGCTTGCCGTTGACGACGATCTGGCCCGAGCCCTTCTTCATGAAAACACGCGCCACCGAAGTCTTGCGGCGGCCGGTTCCGTAATTCCAGTTACCGATCATGCGCGGCTCCTCAGATGTCGAGCAGCTTGGGCTGCTGCGCGCTGTGCGGGTGTTCAGACCCAGCGTAGATCTTCAACTTCTTGATCATGGCGTAACCCAGCGGGCCCTTGGGCAACATGCCCTTCACGGCCTTCTGCATTGCCCGACCCGGAAAACGCTCTTGCATTTTCTGGAAGGTGGTCTCGGTAATACCGCCCGGGTAGCCCGAGTGACGGTAGTAACGCTTGTCTTTAGCCTTGTTACCGGTAACGACGATATCGGCTGCGTTGATGATGACGATGTAGTCACCCGTATCAACGTGAGGCGTGAACTCCGGCTTGTGTTTTCCGCGCAGACGGTGTGCGACTTCGCTGGCCACACGACCGAGGACTTTGCCCTTGGCGTCAATCACGTACCAGTCACGCGTCACTTCATGCGGCTTCGCAACGAAGGTTTTCATGAGGATTTCCTCTGGACGACGAACTGTTGGTACCGTGCCCGACAACAAGCGTTGGCCTGCTGCCTTGACACGTAATAGCCCGGCCTGCCTCTTCGACAGACCTGACGGCAAAGGATCGGACTTACCTGCCTCCCAACCCGCACCCCCGAAAGAGCCCAAGCTGAAAAACCGATGTTAAGAACAGACCACAAGCCTGGTCTTAAGCCCGACCTCCCGGGGTTGATTACCCGTCCAGCATCCACCTGCGCTTTATTGGAGTGGCAAGACCGGCAAAAAAACGAAGAACCACCAAGACGGAAACCATCGAGGTGGAATTTGCTTCAAAGCCGACATTGCCCAGCGAGTGTAGATCCGGTCAAGCCTTCGAATATAGCCCGCAGGAGAGCGAATAGCAAGGCAGCACGCGGGACGGGCGAGCAGGAACGTGCGCGAGTGATGGAAGATGTGGCGCAGATGCAGCGCCAGTGCGCGGCTGCGCTCTATGAAGCGCGCTGGCCGGGACGAATGTGGATGGAGCCCGGGGCGGCACAGCTATGGATATAGCGGGATTCGGCCCGATGCACGCACCAATGCGGATATGCGCTTCCCACCAATGGGCAACCGTCAGCCAACCGCTTCAAATTTTGGGCAAAAAAAAGCCCGGAGCAATCGCTTCGGGCTAAATCCACCAAAAAAGGAGGGTGGAGGAGACTCAGTACGACTGCGCCAAACCGGGAAGCTGGTGAACCAGCCATATCGCGCTGAACATTGCTGGAGGTCTTGGACCGAGCCAGCTGCTCATCGCGTCACCGTTGAAGCGACATTCGATGAACGAATTATAGGGACTGTTTTTGTGCGACGCAAGATTTCGGTGCGTGAACGCACGGAAATGTTGCATAACTGTCTACCCGTGGAAAACCCCATAAGAATCATCGATTTAGCCATAAAGACCGCTACCTGAATGCGTATTTTTTGGCGTCAGCGACAAAAAGCGCACTGTGTTGGTGCAACACTTCGACACAACTCGCATTTCGCCAATAGCCACTGACGCAATGCAGCGCGAGCGCAGTCGGCAGCGCTATGATTTCCGCTCTTTCTTCTCAGGGCGGGACTGCGCATGGAAACCACGATCGACTGGGGCGGCCCCCAAGGCATGTTGTTCACGGCGCGCACCGGCAGCGGACACGTTGCCGTGATGGATGGCGCCCCGGAAGGCGGCGGACACAACCTGGCGCCGCGCCCCATGGAAATGCTGCTGTCTGGCGCGGGCGCATGCACCGCCTATGACGTGGTGCTGATCCTCAAGCGCGGACGCCATGCGGTGCAGGGCTGCAGCGTCAAACTGGTGGCTGACCGCGCAGAGACCGATCCGAAGGTCTTCACCAAGATTCACTACGCCTTCACCGTGACCGGCAAGTCGCTGCCTTCCGATGCGGTGGAACGCGCGGTCAAACTCTCGCACGAGAAATATTGCTCGGCCTCAGCCATGCTGGCGCACACCGCCGAGCAGACCCTGTCGGTGGAAATCGTCGAAGCTTGATTGCCGAAGCCCGATCGGCGGAGTCGACCATGGAAAGCAGATGGTGCGAGCCGGATCGTGGAAGACTGGTCCCAAAGCTTGGTCGTGAAAGTCGGTCGTGGAAGCGTGGCCCTAAAGCCTGGTCGTGAAGCTTGGCTTTGAAGTTTGGTCTTGAAGCTTGGCCGACAGAGCCGCGTCCGGACCGGCCGGCCAAAGCGCCCTGCCCTGCAGATAAAAGAAAGGACGCCAGCGCGTCCTTTCTTTTTGTCCGGCGCGCTCAACCTGCCCCTCGTTGCGGGGTGGCAACGCCTATTGGTGCTTTTCCTATAAGTAGTACGCAGTGGTGGTCATTACCTTGGCGCTGGCCTGCATGCCGGCACGCACCGGCGCCGGCAATTCGACCCCGCCGTGTTTTTGCGCGGTGAGCCGATGCTCCCGTTCGTCCTCGGACATCTGGGCGACGATGCGGCGCGAACGCAAATCATTGGCAGGCAGTTCTTCCAGATGGGTATCGAGGTGGGCTTCGACCTGACGTTCGGTTTCGGCCATGAATCCCAGACTGACGGCATCGCCCACCCGGCCCGCCAGCAAGCCCAGCGAAAACGCCCCTGCATACCAGAGCGGATTGAGCAGACTGGGGCGCGAACCCAGTTCATCCAGGCGCTCGGACAGCCAGCCGAGGTGGTCGATTTCCTCGGCTGCGGCATGCTCGAGCAATGCCCGGGTGTTGGGATTTTGCGTCATTGCGGCCTGTCCACGATACAAAGCCTGGGCGCAGACCTCTCCGACATGGTTCACTCTCATCAACCCGGCGGCATGACGGCGCTCATTTGAAGTTAATGAGCCATCCATGCCGACGTCGGCCCGACCCGCAGGGTTTGGACGACTTGCCCGGACCGCTCCGCTCAGTACTTGGAGGCCGCGATCAACTTCGGTGATCAAAGCGTCGAGCAGACCGGTACGGCGCAGGGGTGACGTGTGAGTACTGGGGTTCATAGCAATTCTTCCCTGGGAAACACGTGCTCATTCGAGTGGATGAGCGTATTAACGGCAGCGGGGCCTAAGCCTGAAGTGTTGTTCGGAACAGACACAGAAATCGTGTTTCTAGCACTTTACCGAATAGAAGCTTGGCACCCGGCCCTGATTTTTGATGCAATAGCCCAAGCTTCCCGAAACGGAAGTTCGGGGACAGCCCCTAAGAACGGTTCGACGCTGCTGTAGCGGTGTCCGTTTCGCAAGACCACTGTTTTTGGTGCGCCAAGTCTTCTCACAATCATCGGAGAAACCTGAATGAAAAAGACCCTCCTTGCTGCAGCCCTGTTGGCTGGCTTCGCCAGCGCTGCCCAAGCTCAGAGCAGCGTTACCCTGTACGGTCTCGTCGACGTCGGCTACGTGTACACCAAGACCGACGGCCAAAATAAGCTGAACGAACTGGCTAGCGGCAACCAATCGGGTTCGCGTTGGGGCCTGCAAGGCGCCGAAGACCTGGGCGGCGGTCTGAAGGCCACCTTCCTGCTGGAAAGCGGCTTCGACCAAGGCACCGGCACCTCCCTGCAAGGCGGCCGCCTGTTCGGTCGTCAATCCTGGGCTGGCCTGAGCGGCGGCTTCGGTGACGTCCGTTTCGGTCGTCAAGTGACCATCACCTCGGAATTCTTCGGTGCAGTTGACCCGTTCGGCGCTGGCTTCAACGTCGCCAACCTGGGCAACACCTTTGTCGCAATGGACACCGTCCGTACCGACAACACCCTGAAGTACATCTCGCCGAACTTCGGTGGCTTCCAAGCTGGTATCAACTACAGCGCCCAGAACAACGGCAACGAATCCAACGTCAGCACGCAAAACAACCGTCTGGCTGGCGCAGCAGTGCGTTACTCGAACGGCCCGCTGCTGGTTGCTGGTTCGTATGACACCGTCAACTACGGCGCAGCTAACGTTGACAGCGCCAAGGTCTGGCAATTGGGCGCCGTGTATGACTTCGGCATCGCAAAGCTGCACGCAGCCTTCGCTGACCAAAAGAACATTGGTTCGAACTTCCTGACGACCGGCGTTCCTGGCGGCGTTGCAGGCGCTGGCTTCGAAAACACCAAGGCATACATGCTTGGCGTGACCGTGCCGGTTGGCAATGGCTCGCTGTTCGGTTCGTACAAGCGTGCTAGCGATTGGGACGTCAAGGGCTGGTCGGCTGGCTACACCTACGACCTGAGCAAGCGCACCAACGTGTACACCTACGTGTCGGTTGTTGACAATGTCAACGCCACCGGCGCAAACACCCTGGCCGTGAGCCGTGGTAACGTCGGCGACGACATCACCACGAAGCAATTCGGTGTGGGCCTGCGTCACAAGTTCTAATCCACGACAGGCGTAAGCCTGTTGTCTAGGGCCATGCTTCGGCATGGCCGGATTAAGAGCGAAAAAAGTCACCCTTCGGGGTGGCTTTTTTTTCGTCTGGAATTCCTGCATGGGCTGCGTCCGGCCATGCCGCGTTTGTCCGAGTTCTTTGCCATCCCGCATCGCAGACCCCACCCCGGCACCACGGCCGACCCGCGATGGGTTCGGATCCGTACCGCTCTTGGGGATATACGGGCAGCAAGCCAATGTGGATGCCAGCACGACTGGACCGTATAGACCCCAATGAACTTGCCTGCGCACGGTGGGCGATCAGTACCTCGGTGACTTAGGCCAGGGTGTTGCATGAAGCTGAGATGCTCGGCCGCACGCCCGATTGGGTCACCAACAGGCCACGTTTGGTCGCGATAAAAAAGGGGCCGTACGTGACGGCCCCTGTTTCCTGCGAACTTCACTTGGCGGGTCAGGCCGTTGATCTTGCATTGATCGCTGCGCCGGCCGCCGACCTAGTCGCCCGCCTGGTTATTTGCTTGGACACTTACTTGGTCGCCTGGCTGGCAGACGCACCCGGTCAAGCATCAAGCCAAACGCGCAGCACCCATTTCAAGTCAGGGTCACCAGCGCCCCACGGCGCTGACAATCAGGATCGACTCGGACTGACGACACCGGAAGCCGGTACCGCAGCCGGACGTACGGCAATGATTGCGATCGCGGCCAACAGACATGCACCGCCTGCCGCATACAAGGCCGGCGTGTAGCTGAGCAAGACCGTACGCGACAGACCTGCTCCGTAGGCGGCAACGGCGGCGCCCAACTGATGGGCGGCGAAAATCCAGCCAAATACCAAGCCCGCACGCTCTTTGCCGAAGGTCGTTCCGACCAGGCGAACAGTGGGTGGCACAGTAGCAATCCAGTCCAGGCCATAGAACATCGCGAACAAGGACAGGCCATAGAAGGTGAAGTCGGAATGCGGCAACCAGAACAGCGACAGGCCACGCAGACCGTAATACCAGAACAGCAGCTTGCGATTGTCGTAGCGATCGGACAGCCATCCCGACAAGATAGTGCCGACCAGATCAAAGGCGCCGATCATCGCCAGCACGGACGCAGCAGGCACCGGACCCAGCCCGTAGTCACCGCACAGCGAGATAAAGTGGGTCTGCACCAGGCCGTTGGTGCTCAGGCCGCACACGAAAAAGGTGCCGAACAAGACCCAGAAGGTCCGGCTGCGGCCCGCTTCGCGCAGGATGGCGAACGGGGTTGCCAGGCTCATGGCGGCCGGTGCCGGCGGCGGTGTGACGACATCAGGTACCGGCTCGCCAAAGGACACCAGCCCGACATCCTGCGGATGGTTGCGAAGAAAACACCAGGCCAGCACACCAACGACCGCGCAGGCAATGAAGGCCGGGATGACGGCCATGCGCCAGCCGGCATGTTCGATCAGCCACGCGGCCAGCGGCAGGAACAGCAACTGACCGGTTGCAGAGCTGGCCGTCAGCATGCCGATCACCAGTCCGCGGCGTGCCGTGAACCACCGACTGGCCACCACGGCGCCCAGCACCAGCGCGGTCAGGCCAGACCCCACGCCCAGGACCACGCCCCACAGCACGAACAATTGCCACAGCTCGGTGGCGATGGTGGCCAGCGCCAACCCCGAGGCCACCATGGTGAGCGCCGTCACCACCACCGCCCTCACCCCGAATCGCGACATGAAGATCGCTGCGAACGGCCCAAGCAGGCCGAACAATACGAAGCGCAAGGCCAGCGCCGACGAGATGCTTTCCGTGGTCCAGCCGAATTCCTGATGCAGCGGCTGCAGCAACGCGCCCGGCAAGCCAAGCGCCGCCGTGGTGACCAGCATGGTCAGGAAGGTGGTGGCCGCGATGATCCAGGCGTAATGGACCTTTCTGCTGGCGAGCCAGCTCGATAATTGTTGGGCAAACATGGTGAAGAGGTTCCGCTACAGGTGGGATGCGCAGGCGCGCCGGGGGTATTTCGGAAACATGGAGGAAGCAAAGTGCTGGGAGCGGCACCGTGCGTGCTGGATGGGTCGCAGACCAGCGGCTGGTGCAGGATCAGTGGTGTCGGATCAGTGGTGTCGGATCGGAGACATCGGGTCAGAAACATCGAAGCACGCATTGAAGGTGCGCCAAATTCTGCGTCGCTACGCTTGGATCACTGGCACGGGATCGCCAGCACCTGGGTCTTCGACTTTTACCAAGCTGCATTCAGCCGCTTGGCACCAATACCGAACTTGCTCAGCCGCTTTTCTCAGGCGGTGCAGCCAGCACGGTGCGTACGGCAGCGAGCAATTCATCCGAAATTGGCTGACCGACGGTGGCCCTGGCCAGGGTGACCGTGCCAACGAGGGTGGCCAGGCGCAGCAGCACGTCCGCGCGGTTCGCTGTCGGGTCCATGGCCAGCAGGTCTTGCAGCATGCCCTCGACGCCCTCGGCGTAAACGCCGCGTGCGGGCGCGTCAGCAGGCTGGCGCGCAATGTCGCTGGCCAAACCAACTGCAGGGCAACCATCACCAGGCGAGCAGATATTTTTCTCTGCCAGGAACATCGCGGCGTATGCGCGGGGCACGTCTGCACCTGCCGGCAAGGCGTCGATGCGCGCATGGCGCCGTTCGGCACTTTGCGTGAAGGCGCGAGCGCAGGCCTCGGCAGCCAAGGCTTCCTTGGAATCGAAGTGACCATAGAAGCCGCCGTGCGTCAGCCCGGCATCGGCCATCAGGTCCGCCACACTGACCCCACCAATGCCACGTTCGCGGAACAGACGCGCGGACGCATCGAGAATGGTGTCCCGGTTCTGGGCGGCCTGGACTTTGGATACGCGGGGCATGGCAGCTCCTGCTTGAATCGTCGATGCCGGAATAATAGATGACAACTGACATTTAATAAATAAAAGTCAGTGATCATTTATTTTTGAAGACGAGCGGTTGGCGTGCAGCACCAGCATCAATGGGACATGTGGGCACGCCAAGCACGTGGACGTAAAGACGATAAGCGACGGATGCGCGGGGGATGCGCGCGGGGATGCGCAATGCGCGAGGCATGCGAGTGCCGGGATTCGCCAGAAGGCGTCTTGCAATGCGCGCCTTGGTCGCCGAACACCGATGGGCAGCGGAGCATCACACGGCGATGTCACGTGCGCAAAGCGCGGAGGTATCAAGTGCGCCGGTTGAAATTCGACAGCCCATCAACCCCGCCAGCTGGATCAGGCGTCCGGACGGGCGAGGTGCGAGGTGCAAGATGCTCGGTGCTGAGGTGCTCGGTGCTCGGCGTGCCGATTACCCCGCACCAAGTGCTGACTGCCAGGCGCGTGGTTTGGGGTACGGAGTATGAGTGCGAGGCAGTGCTATGCGAATGCATGGTCACCGCAATGTTTGCGCAGTCGCCAAGACCGACCGCATCAAAACCCGTCGCCCAAAACAAAAAAGCACCGCATGTTGATGCGGTGCTTTTTCTCGTCCTTGTCGGTACAAGGACATCTGACCAGCGTATGAATGACTACGCGATCTGACCAACGAATTGGTCGGGGCGAGAGGATTCGAACCTCCGACTCCTGCGTCCCGAACGCAGTACTCTACCAGGCTGAGCTACGCCCCGAATTACTACAGGTCTTGCCTCTGCAATCGGAATACTTGTCTAAAAAAGCGGCACGTCAGAGAAATTTTCTCTTCCGTCTTGCTGAATTAAACGAGTAATTTTGCAGAGCGGGAATTCTCTCACAGATTCAGGATCAACTTCAGGACCAAGCCAAATGAATTTTCGATTTGTTTTTCGAACCTTCACCCAACTCCGCTCTTGACCCAACCACCGCCGGCTCCCAGAAGAAGCTCCGCAAATAGAATGGTCTTAAGCCCGCCTATCGATCTCTTGTTACCGCGAAAGCGCAGAATTCTACCAGAGATTTCGAGAACTCGGAAACGGGGAAGCCGGACACGGCTTGTTGGGCGGCGTCGGCCTCGGCAACTGCCGCCGCGCGGGTGTACTGCAGCGCATCCGTTTCACGAATTGCGGCAGCGACCGCTGCGAAATCGGCCTCGCCGGTTTCGATCGCATTGCGGATCAGTGCCTGTTGCGCCGGGCTGCCCACCTGCAGCACCCGAATCAGCGGCAAGGTCGGCTTGCCTTCGCGCAGGTCGTCACCCACATTCTTGCCCAGGGCTTCGGCATCACCGCTGTAGTCGAGCGCATCGTCGATCAGCTGGAAGGCGGTGCCGACACGGCGACCGTATTCGGCTGCGGCCGCTTCCTGTTCCGCGCCGACATTGGCGAGCACGGCGCCCAGTTGCGCGGACGCTTCGAACAGCTTGCCGGTCTTGTAGCGCACCACCTGGAAGTAGCGCTCTTCCGTGACGTCCGGGTCGTGCACGTTCAGCAACTGCAGGACTTCGCCTTCGGCGATCACGTTGGTGGCATCGGCCAGGATGCGCATCACCGACAGCGAGTCGGTTTCCACCATCATCTGGAAGGCGCGCGAATACAGGAAGTCGCCCACCAGCACGCTGGCCGCATTGCCGAACACGGCGTTGGCCGTGCCCCGGCCGCGGCGCAGGCTGGATTCATCCACCACATCGTCGTGCAGCAGGGTCGAGGTGTGGATGAATTCCACCACTGCCGCCAGCAGGTGATGGTGCGTGCCGGCATAGCCGAGCGCACGCGCCACCAGCAGCAGCAAGGCAGGCCGCATCCGCTTTCCGCCGCCGCCAATGATGTACTCGCCCACCGTGCGGATCAGGGGGACGTCGGAATCGAGCCGGGTACGAATCACGCGATCCAGCGCGTTCATGTCTTCGGCAATGGGGGCTAGCAGATTGGGCAGGCTCAAGATGGATCCGCGACTGACTGTGCTGAGAGGAATCGCCCCACCTGCACGCGTGCAGGGAACCGGCACGGGCGTCGGGGGCAAAGCTGTGGCGAGGATTATACGGGTCGGGCCGTTTGTCGTAGCAGGATTTGACCAATCGGACAACGGGCCGCTAGAATCATGGGTTGTGCTCTCTCAAGAGCATAAATTTACTCGAGGTTTCATCCCCATGTCCTACGCGGTCATAAAAACCGGCGGCAAGCAGTATCGTGTTGCCACCGGCGAAAAACTTAAAATCGAACAGATACCGGCAGACGTTGGGCAAGTGATTGAGCTCGATCAAGTGTTGGCAATCGGTGAAGGTGATGCACTGCGCATCGGCTCGCCGTTCATTGCTGGCGCTGTGGTCACGGCTACGGTGCTTGCTCATGGTCGTCATGACAAGGTAAAGATCTTCAAGATGCGTCGTCGCAAGCACTATCAAAAGCGTCAAGGCCATCGTCAGAACTATACCCAGATCGTCATCGACGTCATCCCGGCCTAATTCGGCTCAAGACCAGGCAAATGCTGCGCTAACGCTCAGCAAAAACTGGACTGAAACCGGCATCACGGCCTGTCTGACAGGCAAGGAATAAAAAATGGCACAGAAAAAGGGCGGCGGTTCAACACGGAACGGCCGCGACTCAGAATCAAAGCGCCTGGGCGTCAAAGCCTACGGTGGTGAACTGATCCCCGCTGGTTCGATCATCGTGCGTCAGCGCGGTACTCGTTTCCACCCGGGAACCAACGTCGGCATCGGCAAGGATCACACCTTGTTCGCACTGACGGACGGCACGGTTCAGTTCGGCTTCAAAGGCGCGCTGCACAAGCAGTACGTCTCGATCGTCCCGTTCGTAGAGTAAAGCGTCGCAATGCATCGGGCCTCGGCCCGGCGCATTGCAGGGGTTTCTCGCGGTGCCAGGCACCGGTGAATTCCTAAGCTTGCGGGACCGCATTGCACCGTCTTCGCGACGGTCGTGCGAACCGAGGCCCTGTCGTTCGCGGCAGGGCCTTTTTCATTTTTTGTGGTCTTTGCACTTTGCTCGATAGCAAGCGCGTCCAGGCCACCCAAGGAATCTCATGAAATTCGTCGACGAAGCCACGATCGAGGTGGTTGCCGGCAAGGGCGGCAATGGCGTAGCCAGTTTCCGGCGCGAGAAATTCATTCCCAAGGGCGGCCCGGATGGCGGTGACGGCGGGCGCGGCGGTTCGATCTTTGCGGTCGCTGACCGCAACATCAACACGCTGATCGACTACCGTTACGCGCGACTGCACCGTGCTCGCCAAGGCGAGTACGGCAGCGGCTCCGATCGCTTCGGCGCAGCGGGCGAAGACATGTACCTGCGCGTCCCCGTCGGCACCATGGTGTTCGACGCCGAGACCGACGAACTGCTGTTCGACCTGGCCTATCACGGCCAGCAGGTCACCCTCGCCCAGGGCGGCCTGGGCGGCATGGGCAACCTGCACTTCAAGTCCAGCACGAACCGCGCACCGCGCCAGTTCACCCTGGGCGATCCGGGCGAACAGAAGAAGCTGCGTCTGGAACTGAAGGTGCTGGCCGACGTCGGCCTGCTGGGCCTGCCGAACGCCGGCAAGTCCACGCTGATCAGCCAGGTGTCGAACGCCCGTCCGAAGATCGCCGACTACCCCTTCACCACCTTGCACCCCAACCTGGGTGTGGTGCGTACCGACACGCAGCGCAGCTTCGTGATCGCCGACATTCCGGGCCTGATCGAAGGCGCCTCCGAAGGTGCAGGCCTGGGTCACCAGTTCCTGCGCCACCTGGCGCGCACCCGGGTGCTGCTGCATCTGGTCGACGTGGCTCCGCCGGATCCGGAAGCCAATCCGGTTGAAGACGCGCGCGCCATCGTCGAAGAACTGCGCCTGTACGACGAGACGCTGTACAACAAGCCGCGCTGGCTGGTGCTGAACAAGCTCGACATGGTCGAAGACCCGGAAGCCATGCAGAAGAAGTTCTGCGAGGACTACGGCTGGACCGGTCCGGTGTTCACCATCTCGGCCTTGGCCGGTCTGGGCACGCGCGAACTGGTGTTCGCCCTGCAGGACTGGCTGGACGCGCAGCGCAAGATCGAGCACGAGGCCGAAGAAGCCGCGATTGCTGCCGGTCATGCACCCGCGCTGGCTGCGGCATTGTCCAGCGGCAGTGCAGTCGGTCTGGGCAACCAGGCTTACGACATGTCCAACGAGCAAGCCGAGGGCGATGACGAATCAGATGACGATTCGGACGATGAGCTGAAAGACGACAGCGACAACGCCCGCTAAGCAGATCTTTCTACCCGCTGCACTCAACAAGGCGAGCACCCAACTCCCATGAATGCCGTATCCGTCATTGCAGATGCCCGCCGCCTGGTGGTCAAGGTAGGTTCGTCGCTGGTCACGGACGAAGGACGCGGTCTGGACCGCGTCGCACTGGCCCGCTGGGCTACCCAGATCGCCAGCCTGCGTGCGCTGGACAAGGAAGTGGTGCTGGTGTCCAGCGGCGCCATCGCCGAGGGCATGCTGCGCCTGGGCTGGAGCAAGCGCCCCACCGACATCCATTCGCTGCAGGCGGCGGCTGCCGTCGGGCAGATGGGCTTGGTGCAGGCCTACGAGACCTGCTTCAGCGAGCACCAGTTGCGTACCGCGCAGGTGTTGCTCACCCACGCCGACCTGGCCGACCGGCAGCGCTACCTGAACGCGCGTTCCGCGCTGTTCATGCTGCTGCGCCTGGGCGTGGTGCCGATCATCAACGAGAACGACACTGTCGTTACCGACGAGATCAAGTTCGGCGACAACGACACTCTGGGCGCCCTGGTGGCCAACCTGATCGACGCCGACGCGCTGGTCATCCTGACCGACCAGACCGGCTTGTACTCCGCCGATCCGCGCAAAAACCCCGATGCCGAATTCATCTCGCACGCCCGAGCGGGCGATCCGTTGCTGGAAGGCATGGCAGGCGGCGCCGGCAGTGCAATCGGCCGTGGCGGCATGTTGACCAAGGTGTTGGCAGCACGCCGTGCTGCGGGCAGCGGCACGCACACGGTGATTGCCTCGGGCCGTGAACCCGACGTGCTGACGCGCTTGGCACAAGGCATCTGCATCGGCACCGAGCTGCGCGCGCCGATTGCGCGTCTTCCGGCGCGCAAGCAGTGGCTGGCCGACCACCTGCAATTGCGTGGCCGCTTGACGCTGGATGCCGGCGCCGTGCGCGCACTGACGCTGGACGGCAAAAGCCTGCTGCCGATTGGCGTGACCGCCATCAGCGGCGAATTCGAGCGCGGCGACGTGGTGGCCTGCCAGGACGCCAGCGGTCGTGAACTGGCCCGTGGCCTGATCAACTATTCCTCGTCGGAGTCGCGCCGCATTCTGGGCAAGCCATCCACCCTGATCGCCGAAATCCTGGGCAGCATGGACGAGCCCGAACTGATGCACCGGGACAATCTGGTCGTTCTCTGATCGGACTGCACTGACCCGGTCGGCACTGACCTGACGCCGCGCAATCGCGCGGCGTTTTCACATCCCCACCTGTCGATCCCTCCATGCCGCGCACGCGGCTTCAGGCACTTCCCTGCGGAGCGCTTTCGCTGAGGCATTTCCACGACAGGGTTTCACCTATGCCCGCCATCACCATTTGTCGCCACCTCATAACCTGAGGGTATGACTATTTGGTGCGAGTCAATTCGGACTCGACAAATACCTGAACAAAATCAACCGCTTGCGGCTGCGTTTCGCGCCGCACCAGCTTGGTGCAATCCAAATACCGAATATTTACCCGCTGCCCGGCTTTCGGCACGCTTCGTCCAACCCGTCCGTTGTTGCAGCCCGTCCCTCTCCAGTCCACCCCGCCGTCCGGCGCACGCAGCCGACAGCCTTCTGCAGAAGACCGCCCATGAGCGATATCCATCCCGGCCCCGGCTTTGACCTGACGGTGCGCAACGCGCGCATCGTCACCGCCACCGACGACTTCCACGGCGACATCGGCATTCGCGACGGCCGCATCGTCACCGTTGCGCAAGGCCTGCCCGCAGGCACGCGCGACATCGATGCCGGCGGCAAACTGGTGTTCCCTGGCGGCATCGACAGCCACTGCCACATCGAACAACTGTCGAGCATGGGCGTGATGTGCGCCGACGACTGGCATTCGGCCAGCGTGTCGGCGGCCTTTGGCGGCAACACCACCATCGTGCCGTTCGCGGCCCAGCACAAAGGCGATTCGCTGCGCGAGGTCGCGACCAATTACGCCGCCTCGGCTGCAGCCAAGTCGGTCATCGACTACAGCTACCACCTGATCATCTCGGACCCGACCGAACAGACCATCGAGCGCGACCTGCCCGAGCTGATCCGCGAAGGCATCACCTCGTTCAAGGTCTTCATGACCTACGACAAGCTGAAGCTGAACGACACGCAGCTGCTGGACGTGTTTGCCGTGGCCGCCCGCGAAGGCGCGCTGCCGATGATCCACGCCGAAAACAACGACGTGATCCTGTGGATTGCGCGCCATCTGTTGGCCAATGGCTACAAGGCGCCGAAATACCACGCGGTCAGCCACGCACCGGCGGCCGAGAACGAGGCCACCAACCGCGCGATCCAGCTGGCCTCGGTGCTGGACGTGCCGATCCTGATCGTGCACGTGTCCACCCTGGGCGGCGCGCAGGCCATTCATTCCGCCAAGGCGCTGGGCGCATCAGTCCATGGAGAGACGTGCCCGCACTACCTGCTGCTGACCGCTGAAGACCTGGACCTGCCCGGCACCGAGGGCGCGAAGTTCTGCTGCAGCCCGCCGCCGCGCGACGAGGCATCGCAGGAAGCCCTGTGGAAGGCGCTGAAGAACGGCGTGCTGCAGCTCTTCTCTTCCGACCACGCGCCCTACCGTTACGACGAAAGCGGCAAGATCCCGGCCGGCGACGCCACCACCTTCAAACAGGTGGCCAATGGCTTGCCGGGCCTGGAAGTACGCATGCCGCTGCTGTTCTCGGAAGGTGTGCTGAAGGGCCGCATCAGCCTGAACGAATTCGTGGCGCTGACCTCCACCAACCACGCCAAGATGTACGGCATGCACCCGCGCAAGGGCAGCATCGCCCCGGGTTCGGACGCCGACCTGGTGATCTGGGATGCCGAGTGCACGCGCACCGTCACCAGCGACAGCCTGCACGATGCCGTCGGCTACACGCCGTACGAAGGCCGCAGCGTCACCGGCTGGCCGCAGACCGTGATCAGCCGAGGCCGCGTGGTGGTCGATGGCGACAGCTTGCAAGTGGCGGCCGGCAGCGGGGAATTCATCGCCCGCGGCCTGCCCGCCCCGCTGCATGAGCAGCGCAAACATTCCCCCGAGACGCACTTCCTGCGCTCGCTGTTTTCCCTGGACAAGACGGAGCAATGACTATGAGCACCCCCCGCAAGCTCGGCCTGGCCGTGGCGCAGATGGGACCGGTTCACCTGGCAGACACGCGCGAGCAGGTCGTCAAACGCCTGGTCGAGATGATGCGCGAAGCCAAGGGCCGCGGTGCCGAGTTCGTGGTGTTCCCGGAACTGGCGCTGACCACCTTCTTCCCGCGCTACTGGATCAGCGACGAAGAGGCCAACGAGAAATACTTCGAAGCCACCATGCCGAATGCGCGCGTGCAGCCGCTGTTCGACGAGGCCAAGAAGCTGGGTGTCGGCTTCTACCTGGGTTATGCCGAACTGACCCCGGAAGGCCGCCGCTTCAACACCGCCATCATGGTCGACCAGTCGGGCACCATCATCGGCAAGTACCGCAAGATCCACCTGCCCGGCCATTCGGACCACAAGCCCGATGCGCCCTTCCAGCATCTGGAAAAGAAGTTCTTCGAAGTCGGCGACCTGGGCTTCCGGGTCTGGGACACCATGAACACCCGCATCGGCATGGCCTTGTGCAATGACCGCCGCTGGCCCGAAACCTATCGTGTGATGGCGCTGCAAAGCGCCGAAATCGTCGTGCTTGGCTACAACACGCCTTCGTGGAACATCCACTGGAACGAGCCGATGCACCTGCGCACCTCCACCCACCTGATCTCGCTGCAGGGCAATGCCTATGCGAATGCGATGTGGGTGGCGGCGGCGGCCAAGTGCGGCTCGGAAGACGGCCACCACATGATCGGCAGCTCGGTCATCGTGGCGCCCACCGGCGAGATCGTGGCGCGCGCCATCAGCGAAGAAGACGAAGTCATCGTGGCCAGCGCCGACCTCAGCTGGTGCGAGAACTTCCGCAAGCACGTCTTCAACTTCGCGAAACACCGTCGGCCGGAACACTACGGCCTGATCGTGGAACGCACCGGTGCCGGCGACCCGATCGCCTAACCGAGCGTCCCGGTCAACAACCAACACAACAACGACCGCAAAGACCGAATACCGGGGGCCGGCCGCGCCTGCCCCCGCCCCCACCCATCGAGGAGACACCGAATGACCCGCACTACCCGTACCCTGCTGTCCGTTCTGTTGCTGGCTGCTGCCGGCGGCGTTCACGCGCAGGGCAAGCCGATCCGCGCCGGCGTCGACGCCACCTTCCCGCCCCATGCGTTCGCCAAGATGTCCGGCGGCTACCAGGGCTTCAACGTCGAGCTGGGTGAAGAGATCGCCAAGCGTCTGGGCCGCCCGATCGAGATCGAAGGCGCGCAGTACTCGGCGCTGATCCCCGCGCTGAACGCCGGCAAGTACGACTTCCTGCTGGCCCCGACCACGGTGTCGCAGGAACGCGCCAAGACCGTGCTGTTCACCGAGGGTTACCTGGAGAACAACTTCACGCTGGTCGTGCGCAAGATGGAAGACCGCATCAAGAGCCTGGAAGACCTGAAGGGCAAGGACATTGCGGTGAACAAGGGCTCGGGCCCGGAAGAGTGGGCACGTGCCAATGCCGAAAAGTACGGCTTCAAGGTCAACGCCTTCGGCACCAACGCCGATGCCGTGCAGGCCGTTGCCAGCGGTCGCGTCGTGGCAAACCTGGCCGGCATCACGCCGTCTGCCTGGGCTGCCAAGACCAACCCGCAGATCAAGACCGTGCTGGAGATCAAGACCGGCTCGGTCTGGGCGATTCCCTTCCGCATCGACGACGTGGCCGCGCGCAATGAAGTCGGCATGGTCATCAAGTGCATGAAGAAGGACGGTTCGCTGAAGGCACTGCACGAGAAGTGGTTCGGCTACGCGCCGCAAGCCGACTCGGCAACAGTCGTGATCCCCGCCGGCCAGGGTGTACCGGGCTTCAACGGCTACGACGCCACGCCCGTCACGCTGAACTGCAAGTAAGCACAAGCCGTTCACTGCACTCTGCAACACGCACGACGCGCGGCCGGCCGGCAACACGGGCCGGCCGCTGCCCTTCACCCACCGGACACCCGCCGATGCGTCAGCCTTCCATTCTCGACATCAACGACCTGCACAAGACCTACGGCGACAACCACGTCCTGAAAGGCGTGAGCCTGTCCGTGCGCAAGGGCGAGCTGGTCTCCATCATCGGGCCGTCCGGCTCGGGCAAAAGTACCTTGCTGCGCTGCTGCAACCGCATGGAACATGCGACCAGAGGCCAGATTCTGGTCGAAGGCGCCGACATCAACGCCGCCGATGCCAAGCTGGACAAATTGCGCCAGCGCATCGGTATGGTATTCCAGGCCTTCAACCTGTATCCCCACCTGAGCGTGCGCGACAACGTGACGCTGGCGCTGCGCAAAGTAAAGAAGATCCCGCGCGCCCAGGCCAACGAGATTGCCGAACGTGCGCTGACCCGTGTGGGCATGGTGCACAAGGCCGACGCCTACCCTGGCCAGTTGTCGGGCGGCCAGCAACAGCGCGTGGGCATCGCCCGTTCGATTGCGTTGGAACCGGCGATCATTTTGTTCGATGAACCCACCAGCGCACTCGACCCGGAAATGGTCGACGGCGTGCTGCAGGTGATGCGCGAATTGCGCGAGACCGGCATCACCATGGTGGTGGTCACGCACGAGATGTCGTTCGCGCGCGCCGCGTCCGATTCCGTGGTGTTCATGGACGGTGGCCTGGTGGTGGAAGCCGGCCCGCCGGCCGAGCTCTTCGGTGCGCCGAAACACGCCCGCACGACGGCCTTCCTGTCGAGCCTGCGACGCGAGGCGCACTGAGGCCATGGATATTGATCGCCTGATATTCACCTTCTTCAACGCCGAGGTCGCCAAGCAATACCTGCCGCAGGTGCTGGAAGGCGCCTGGGTCACCATCCTGCTTGGCCTGGCCGTGATCGGCGCGGGGCTGGCGGGCGGCCTGCTGCTGGCGTTCCTGCGCAGCTTCCGCATCCGCGCGCTGAATTTCTTCATCGTCGGTTTCGTCGACATCATGCGTGCGCTGCCGCCGCTGGTGCTGATCATCCTGTTCTATTACGCCCTGCCCTCGATCGGCCTGTCGCTGTCGGCCTTTGCCGCCACCTGGCTGGCACTCGCCTTGGTACTGGCGGCGTTCTCGGAAGAGATCTTCTGGGCAGGCATCGCATCCCTGCCCTACGGCCAGGTCGAAGCCTCGCGCTCCACCGGCATGAGCCACACACAGACCATGATCTACATCGTGTTGCCGCAGGCCTGCAAGATGATGATCGCGCCGCTGACCAACCGGGTCATCGCCACCGTCAAGGGCACGGCCTACGGGTCAGTGGCCGCCTTGAACGAGATACTGAACCAGGCCACGTCGGCAACCAGCTTTGCCGGCAATCCCACGCCGCTTACCTTGGGCGCAATCGGCTACCTGCTGATCTTCATTCCCGTGGTGGTCGCCGGCCGCATGGTCGAAAAACGCTACGGCAATGCGCGCAAGCGCGTCTAAGGAAAGGACACACGATGGAACCCACTTTCCTGCAGACCTTCCTGAACGTCGACATCATGAAAGAGGTCGGCCCGTACATCCTGAACGGCCTGCTGACCACGCTGAAGCTGTCCGCGCTGGTGATCCCGCTGGGCCTGGCCAGCGGCCTGCTGCTGGCGCTGCTGGGCTTCGTGGCCAACAACCGCCTGGTGCGCGCATTGCTGGTGGTCTACATCGACTTCTTCCGCGCCTTCCCGCCGCTGGTGCTGCTGATGTTCATCTACACCGGCTTTCCGTACCTGGGCATTGAACTGACGGCCCTGCAGGCGGTGGCGCTGGGCTTCATGCTGAACAATTCCAGCTACTTCGGCGAGATTTTCCGGGCCGGCCTGGAGAGCGTGCCGCACGGGCAGTTCGAAGCCGCGCGTTCCACCGGGCTGAGCGCGTGGCAGACGCTGGTGCACATCGCCATTCCGCAGGCCGTGCGCAACGTGGCGCCCGACTTGGTCAGCAACATGATCGAGGTGGTGAAGCTCACCACCATCGCCAGCGTGGTGGCCCTGCCCGAGATGCTGTATGCCGCGCGTACCGCGCAGTCGATGCTGTACAACCCGACGCCGATCGTCTTCGCAGCGGGCGTGTACCTGGCGCTGCTGTGGCCCTTCGTGATCCTTTTGGGCCGCCTGGAAAAACGTCAGCGCCTGCGCATGGGCGCATCCTTCTGATGCCGATTGCCCTCGCCGTGTCAGCCGCGCTTGGGCAGCACCGAGGGCAATACTTCCCGCACCACCGTGCGGAAGGTGCTCATGAAGGCATTGGCCAGCACAGACAAGGGTTCCAGCCGGGAATGCGTGGCGTGAATCTTCAGTTCGATGCTGGGCGAGATCGGCCGCACCACCACGTCGCGCAACAAGCCGGGCGTGACACAGTAGGAATCGATCAGGGCCACCCCTGCACCTTCGCGCACCATCGCACAGGCCGTCAGCGCCGAGCGCACCTCGATGGCCGGCGGCAAAGCCTGCGGAATGGTGTCGAAAAACGGCGCGACCGTCAGGCCAAGCGGGGTATCCGCGCCGTAGGCGATCAGCGTCTGACCCAGCAGGTCTTGCGGGCGCACCGAGCGCAACTCGGCCAGCGGACTGAAGCGGGGCACGATGCAGACCATGCTGCCCAGGCCGATTTCACGCGTTTCCAGACTGGGATGCAGCGGCGGCAACATGGAAATGCCGATGTCCGCATGACCCAGCAACAATTGCGGCACCAGCACATCCATGGTCAGCGGCCGGTATTTGATCTGCACATTGGCGTGCTTGATGCGAAAGCGCGTGATCACGCGCGGCACCAGGTATTCGCCAAAGCTGGGGCTGGACACCACATGCAGCACGCCGCTGCGGTCGTCCGCCAGGTTCTGCGCCAGGTCATTGACCCGGCGAATGCCGTCATAGACCTGCACCACCTCTTCGAACAGGCGCTTGGCCTCGGGCGTGGCATGCAGCCGGCCCTTGACCCGGTCGAACAGCGGAAAGCCCAGGCGGTTCTCGCAGGCCGCCAGCGCTCTGCTCACGGCCGGTTGCGACACGAACAGCAGGCGCCCCGCCTCGGACAGCGAGCCGCTGATCATGATGGCGCGAAACACCTCGATCTGTCGCAGATTCAGGGGCCCACTGCGGCCCGACCCTGCCGCAGGCGCCGTCGGCTTGGTAGTGGCCGGTTTGGCAGCCGCCTTGTTGACCACCACCTTGTTGCCCGTCGCCTTGTTGCCCGTCACCTTATTGTCCTGCGCGCTCACGCCAACTCCTTTCCTGTGCGTCCCACACCATGACCAATACCTTGTACGTCATCAACCCCAATTCCCTGGAACGCGTCACCGAGGGCATCGACCGCGCCCTGGACGGCCTGCGGGTGCTGCCCGGCCTGGAGATCAAGTGCCTGACGCTTGAAGAAGGCCCGGCCGGCATCCAGACCCAGCGCGACGCCGACAGCACGATCATGCCGCTGGGCGCGCTGGTGGAGAGCCTGGAGACCACTGCAGCCGGCTTTGTGATCGCCTGCTTCAGCGACCCGGGCCTGCACAGCGTACGCGAGCGCACACGCAAGCCGGTGCTTGGCATCGGCGAATCGGGCATGCTCGCCGCCTTCATGCGCGGCCAGCGTATCGGGGTGATTGCGGTGGCGGCTACGTCGATCCCGCGTCATCTCCGTTATTTCGGCGCCATGGGACTGTCCGCACGCTTGGCCAACGAACGCGCCGTGGGCTTCACGGTGGCGGAAGTCTCCGACCCGGCGCTGTCGCTCGCCAAGATGATTTCGACCGGCAAGCAGTTGCGCGATGAAGACGGTGCGGACGTGCTGGTGATGGGATGTGCCGGCATGGCGCAGATGCGTCGTCCGCTGGAAGACGCCACCGGCCTGCCGGTCATCGAGCCCTGCCAGGCCACGGTGGGCATGGCAATCGGCCGCCTGCTGGCAGCCGAAGCCTGAGTGCTGCGAGTTGAGCCGCGTTGCCGCGGCCAAGCCTGTCCTTACTGATTGTCCCGCGCTTCCACGCCGTAGGCATGCTGGCGCCAGTACTTCAGACGCTGGCGCAATACATCCAGCGACATCGATGCCGGGCCGCCGCCGGCGCAGAGCACGCCCTTGAACAGCACGTTCTGCACTGCCGTGCGGTTGGCGCTTTCGATCGGGCGCCAGGTGTCGTTGTAGGCACGCTGCCAGCCCTGGTCCGGACGAGCGATGGCGATGTTGCGCACTTCGCGCATGCCGCATCGGATGGCTTCATAGCTGATGTTGGTCGCGCCCATGTCGCTCACGCTGACCAGCGTGAAGCGCACGATGCGACCCGGATCGATACGCAGCGAATTCGGATCGACCCCGTAGGTGAACGAGGTCTGCACCATGCCGGACTCGACCGTGATCAGGTTCTTCATGTCCGGCAAAGGCGGGAGGCGCGTGGAGATCGCCGCCCAATCCGCATCCGGCAAGTCCGCCCGGTACTCGGGCAGGTCTTCCTCGAAGGTCTTTTCCTGCTTGCCGAAGGAACTGCAACCCGCCAGCAGGCCCAGCGCAACCCCGGCGATCGACAGTCGGACGGACCAGCCACGCGCCGCTACTACATGCTTTTTCATTCGGATTCCGAGATGGGGCCAGCCGCCAAGGGCTGCCGGGGTTCGTCGGGCAGCGGCCGGCGGCTGCCGGTCCCCTGCCGCAGGAAGCGGGTTTCGTTCTGACGCCGGAACAGCACGCTCGCCAGCTCGTTCAAGGCCAAGGTGTACACCTCGCGCTTGAAATCGATGACGGAATCGAGCGGTACCCAGTACTCATTCCAGCGCCAGGCGTCGAACTCGGGCTGAGTCGTCGCCCGCAGACATACGTCGCAGTCGCGACCGATCATGCGGAGCAGGAACCAGATCTGTTTCTGCCCTTTGTAATGACCTCGCCACTCGCGCCTGACGAAGCGATCCGGTACGTTGTAACGCAACCAGTCGCGTGTTCGCCCCAGGATTCGGACATGCTCGGGCCTCAGGCCCACTTCCTCGTGTAATTCGCGAAACATGGCCTGAGCAGGGCTTTCGCCATGCTTGATGCCCCCCTGCGGAAACTGCCAGGAGTGTTCATTGATTCGCTTGCCCCAGAACACTTCGTTCCGCTGGTTCACGAGGATGATGCCGACATTGGGGCGGTAGCCTTCCCTGTCCAACATGGGCTACCCCTGCGATTCTCATACAATTGCTTCGATTATATGTCCCTATTCATATGTGAGCCCCATGCGCGCAACGCAGTTCCACATCGGCACCCAGAAGGAAGCGCCTTCGGACGCTGAAATCGCCAGCCATAAACTCATGACGCGGGCGGGCATGATCCGCAAACACGCCGGCGGCATCTACAGCTATCTGCCTCTGGGCCTGCGCGTCGTGCGCAAGGTCGAGAAGATCATCCGCGAAGAAATGGACGCCGCCGGCGGCATGGAAGTCAGCATGCCGGTGATCCAGCCCGCCGAGCTCTGGCAGGAAACCGGTCGCTGGGACAAGTTCGGTCCCGAGCTGATGCGCATCAAGGATCGCCACAACCGCGACTTCGTGGTGCAGCCGACCTCGGAAGAAGTCGTCACCGACATCGCCCGCAACGAAATTCACAGCTGGCGCCAGCTGCCGAAGAATTTCTACCAGATCCAGACCAAGTTCCGTGACGAGCGCCGTCCGCGCTTCGGCATCATGCGCGGCCGCGAATTCACGATGAAGGACGCCTACTCCTTCGACCGTGACGAGGAAGGTGCAAAGAAAAGCTACGAAGGCATGTACGCGGCCTACACCAAGATCTTCACGCGCATGGGCCTGGCCTTCCGCGCGGTGAAGGCCGACACCGGCGCCATCGGCGGCTCGCTCAGCCACGAATTCCAGGTGATTGCCGACACCGGCGAAGACCTGCTGGTCTACAACCCCGAGACTGACTACGCCGCCAACATCGAGCTGGCCGAAGCCGTCGCCTTGATCGAGACGCGCGGTGCCGCAACCGAAGCACTCGCCAAGACCGCGACGCCGGGCGCTGCGCGTTGCGAAGACGTCGCCGCACTGTTGAAGATCGATCTGACCCGTACCGTGAAGTCGCTGGTGCTGGCCACCGAGCCGGAAAAAGAAGGCCAGCCCGCCCAGATCTGGCTGCTGCTGATTCGCGGCGACCACGAACTGAACGAGATCAAGGCCGGCAAGGTCGAGGGGCTGAACAAGGGCTTCCGCTTTGCAACCGAAGCCGAGATCGTCGAGCACTTCGGCACCCTGCCCGGCTACCTGGGCCCGATCGGCACCGCCAAGCCGGTGAAGCTGGTGGTCGACCGCACCGTGGCCAACATGAGCGACTTCGTCGCCGGCGCCAACGTGGCCGACTACCACCACACCGGCGTGAACTGGGGCCGCGACCTGCCCGAGCCGACGATGGTTGCCGACCTGCGCAACGTCGTCGCGGGCGATCCGTCGCCGGACGGCAAGGGCACCCTGGCCATCCAGCGCGGCATCGAAGTCGGTCACGTGTTCTTCCTGGGCGCCGGTTATTCGACCGCCATGAAGGCCACCTTCCTGGACCAGACCGGCAAGCCTGCGCCCCTGCAGATGGGCTGCTACGGCATTGGCGTGACCCGCGTGATGGGTGCCGCCATCGAACAGAACCACGACGGTCGCGGCATCATCTGGCCGCGCGCGCTGGCGCCCTTCGAAGTCGTCATCTGCGGTGTGGGCTGGGGCAAGAGCGAACTGGTGCGCGACGCTGCCACCAAGCTCTACGAAGAGCTGAAGGCCAAGGGCGTGGACGTGATCCTGGACGATCGCGACGAACGCCCCGGCGTGATGTTCGCCGAGTGGGAACTGATCGGGGTGCCGGTGCGCATCACCATCGGTGACCGCGGCCTGAAGGACGGCCTGATCGAAGTCCAGGGCCGTCGCGACGACGGCGCCGAGAAGGTACCGGCAGCAGAAGCGCTGGACAAGGCGCTGGCGAAGCTGGAAACGATGTAAGCAGGTCGGCGGTGGACAAGTCCACCGCCCGCGACCGTGCATAAGTCGAAAGTCGGGCGGCACGCATGCCCGGCGGACGACATCGAAGGTGAAAGAAAAATGGCGCCCTGCGGGGCGCCATTTTTGCTTCGTATCGCGTCTTCGAATCACCGGCGAGGCAGCCTGATGCAACACCGGGTCACGTCACCGTCAGCCCACCCGCGCCCAATCCACCGCATGCGCGAAGAATTGCACGCTGCCTTTCGCCCCCGGCAGCCAGGCACCGCGGTGGCCGCGAAATGCCCGGGCGAGCGCAATGGACAGTGCGTTGTGGCCGCCCGCCTGCGTCAGCATCGGACCATCGCGCAGCAAGGTGTCGGCCATCATCGCCCCAGGCCGCACGATCGCGATATGACCGGGCTTTTTCGGATCGGGATTTTCGACCACGGCCAGCACCAGCCAGCCGCGGTTGGCCTGGAACTGAGCTTCCATGACATCGCCGCGCAATCCCCACCAGCGGTCGGCGCCACCGATCTCGGCCTGGCTGCGCAGCCAGGCCATCTGCGCATTGGCCAGCAGCGTCTGCCGGTGCTCGGGCGGCCGCAGCACATAGACGCCCAGCCGCATCGCCATGCTCGCCACGAACGCAGAGCAGTGCGTGTGCGCGCCAGACCCGGCCGGCCAGGCCTCGATCGCCTCGCCGGTCTGCCATTTCACCTTGAAACCAGGCAACCACAGCCGGTCGACGCCGCTGTCATCGAGCACCCGGCGCAGCCGTGCGCCATCATCGGATACTTCGCCGCAGCAAAGCGGCTCGGCAATCGATTCCGCGCGGACGACACCCGGCAGCGCAGCCACGACTGCCAGCGTCTGGATAAAACGTCGACGGTCCATGGTGTGCTCCTCGATGGACGTGCGCCTTACTTCATGCCCGGGAAGCCCTTCATGCCCTTGAGCGCCTTCATGCCGCCCATGGCACGCATCATCTTGGCCATGCCGCCCTTCTTCATCTGCTTCATCATGCCCTGCATCTGGTCGAACTGCGCCAGCAGGCGGTTGACCTCCTGCACCGGCACGCCAGAACCCAGCGCAATGCGCTTCTTGCGCGAGGCCTTCAGCAGTTCCGGCTTGCTGCGTTCGGCAGGCGTCATCGAATTCAGGATGCCTTCCATGCGGCGCAGCTGGCCTTCGGCCTTCTTCGGGTCGACCTGACCGGCAGCCTGCGCGAACTGCGCCGGCAGCTTTTCCAGGATCGAGCCCATGTCGCCCAGATTCTTCATCTGGGCGAGCTGGGCCTGGAAGTCGTTCAGGTCGAAGCGGTCGCCGGACTTCAGCTTGGCGGCAAGTTTCTGCGCCTCGTTGATGTCGATGGCCTTGTGGGCCTCTTCGACCAGCGACAGGATGTCGCCCATGCCCAACACCCGTTGCGCCATGCGTTCGGGGTGGAAGGGTTCCAGGCCGCCCAGCTTTTCGGACACGCCGATGAACTTCAGCGGCTTGCCGGTGACGTGGCGCACGGACAGCGCCGCACCGCCGCGCGAATCGCCGTCGAGCTTGGTCAGCACCACACCGGTCAGCGGCAAGGCGTCGTTGAAGGCCTTGGCGACATTGACCGCATCCTGACCGAGCATCGAGTCGACGACGAACAGCGTCTCGATCGGATTCAGGATCTTGTGCAGCGCCTGGATTTCCAGCATCAACTTTTCGTCGATGCCCAGTCGGCCGGCGGTGTCGACGATCAGCACGTCGTGGTGGTAGCGACGCGCGTGGTCGAGCGCGTTGCGGGCAATGTCTTCGGGCTTCTGGTCGGTACTGGACGGCAGGAAGTCGACGCCTGCCTGGCCGGCCACCGTCTTCAGCTGCTCGATGGCGGCGGGACGGTAGACGTCGGCGCTGACCACCAGCACTTTCTTCTTGCCGCTGGGGCGGCCATTGTGCGTGTGGCCGCCTTCGGCCAGCCAGCGCGCCAGCTTGCCGGTGGTAGTGGTCTTGCCCGAGCCTTGCAGGCCGGCCATCAGGATCACGGCTGGCGGCTGTTGCGCCAGCGACAGTTCGCCTGCGTGGGGGCCAAGATCGCCGCCCATCAGCTCGGTCAGTTCCTTGTTCACCACCCCGACCAGCGCCTGGCCGGGGGTGAGGCTGCCGACCACGTCTTCGCCCAGCGCCTTGTCCTTGACGCGGCCGATGAACTCGCGCACCACAGGCAGCGATACGTCGGCTTCCAGCAGTGCCAGGCGAACTTCGCGCAGCATTTCCTGGGTGTTGGCTTCGGTCAGGCGGGCTTCGCCTCGCAGCGTCTTGACGACGCGCGACATGCGACTGGTGAGGTTGTCAAACATAGATGAGTTTCACTAAGGATTTCCGGTGGGCTCTGGGCTTACACTTATTCGTTATGGGAATTGTATTGCACGCACTGGCCGCCGCCGGATACGTTGCGCTGGCCATCATGGCCTGGCGCGCGCTGCGGCTGGCCCCCGAGGCGCCGGCCGGGCGCCACGAACAGATCGGCCTGGCAGCGGTGTTGCTGGTGCAGGCGCTTGCCCTGCTGGACGGCATGTTCAGCGATGGCAGCCTGCGCATCGGCTTTGCGCTGATGCTGTCGGCCGCCATGTTCCTGGGCATGATCGTCTACTGGGTCGAGAGCCTGCTGATCCGCGTCGACGGGCTGCGCCTGCTGCTGCTGCCGCTGGCAGCGGTCGTGGCGCTGCTGCCGATCGTGTTTCCGCAAAGCCGCATTATCGCCAACCCCGACAGCGAGTGGCTGCGCCTGCACCTGAGCATTGCGCTGGCCGCCTACAGCATGATGACCATCGCCGCGCTGCACGCCTTGCTGATGGCAGCTGCCGATCGCCGGCTGCACGATCTTTCCGCGCCGCCACCCAGGGATACTAACGGCTTCCGGCAGACGCTGGCGCGCATGTTCGACGCCATGCCGCCGCTGCTGGTGCTGGAACGCCTGCTGTTCCGGCTGATCTGGATCGGGTTTGTGTTGCTGACGCTTACCGTCGTGACCGGCATCGGCTTTTCCGAGGAAGTCTTCGGCCGTGCCTTGCGCATGGACCACAAGACCGTCTTCACGCTGCTGTCGTGGCTGACCTTCGGTCTGCTGCTGATAGGGCGTCAGGTACGCGGATGGCGCGGTCGACTGGCCTTGCGCTGGACGCTGGCCGGATTTGCATTGCTGTTGCTTGCCTATGTGGGTAGCCGGTTCATGCTCGAAGTCGTTTTGCACCGGGGTTGATATGGGTAAGTTGCTGTTCTGGATCATTGTCATCGTCGGCGTGCTGTTCGCCATGCGCCTGCTTGCCCGCCATGCGGCCAAGGACAAGGCGCCTGCGCCGACCCCGACCGCCCCGCCTGCAGCAGGACGCAGGAACGACACCGTGCCGCACATGGCGCGCTGCGCCCATTGCGGCATTCATCTGCCGCGCGCCGAAGCCCTGCTGCTGAAGGGCAACACCTGGTGTTCGGAAGAACACGCCAGGCTGGGTCCGCGTCAACTGGACTGACCCCGCATGTCCCCGTGCCCACCGCCCCTGTCGCTCGACGCCGATGGCTGGCTGATCGATGCCCCGGGCGTGACACGCCTGCCCTCGCCCAACGTCGATGCACGCCCGGACGATGAAGCGGTTTCGCTGCTGGTGATCCACAACATCAGCCTGCCGCCCGGCGAGTTCGGCGGTCCTTATATTGCAGACCTGTTCCTGAACCGGCTCGATCTGGACGCCCACCCCTGGTTCGCGCGCCTGGAAGGCCTGCGCGTGTCGGCGCACTTTTTCGTGCGCCGCGATGGCGCCATCGTGCAGTTCGTCGCCAGCACGCAACGCGCGTGGCATGCGGGCGTGTCGCAGTACGCAGGACGCGAGCGCTGCAATGACTTCTCGGTCGGCATCGAACTGGAAGGCACCGATACGCAGGCCTTCACCGATGCGCAGTACGCAAGTCTGGCGCAGCTCGATGCCGCCTTGCGCGCACGCCATCCGATCATCGCCGTGCGCGGGCACGAACACATTGCGCCCGGTCGCAAGACCGATCCCGGCCCGCACTTCGACTGGTCGCGCATGGCACGCGAATGTGCCTGGCCGCACGACGCGCTGCCCGACACGCCGACCTGCTGAACGCGCGAGCTGCGTCATGACGACGCATGCAATACCCACACACGACCCACCCAAGACCCACGCAACGACGCACACACGCAAACGCCACGCCCGATGTAATGCGGAATGTATCCGCGCGCATGCATGCAAGTGGCCCGCACATGCGCATCTTCTCGAGATGAGATCCCCGCCTCACGCGGCTCACGGCGCGATTTGCGTCCAAGAGCGGCGCGACGCGTGGTACATGTGCGCGAAGTGACGCAGCCACGTGCCCTCGTCCCCGCCGTGACACGTCGAGGCGCGCCAAAGCCACCCTTGTCATCACCGCAACGCAAGCACGCCAGCAGGCGCGCAGGTCTTGATGTCGACGGGTCACCTACCTAGAATCAGTGTCGAACCAGCAGTTTGGCCACTACATCTTGTGTTTGACGACGCCGACGTCTGACGAAGCCATGTTCGTACATTGCATGACTGCAGACGCTCCGCACACCCGTTTCCAGGAGGTCTCATGCAGCTCTCAACCCCGACCGGCAGCCACTCGGCACCTGCGCATCTGCCGCAGTCCGCCAGGCTCTCCGTCGATGCGTCGGCCTATGCCGACTACAAAACCTTGCGCCGCAATGGCAGCGTGGTGGGCTTCGAGCCAGCCAAGGTGTCGATCGCGATGACCAAGGCCTTCCTGGCGGTCAATGGCGGCCAGGGTGCGGCCTCGGCGCGGGTGCGTGAGCGGGTGGAACAACTGACCTCGCAGGTGGTCTCGGCGCTTATCCGCCGCCAGCCCAGCGGCGGCACCTTCCATATCGAAGACATCCAGGACCAGGTGGAACTCGCACTGATGCGATCGGGCGAGCACGATGTGGCGCGCGCCTATGTGTTGTACCGGGAAAAGCGCAATCAGGAACGCGCGCAGAAACAGCAGCGCAACGCCGAGCTGAATCGGCACGCATTGCATGTGACCGATGGCGGCGTGCGCGTGCCGCTGGACATGGCTCACCTGCGCGATGTGATCGAAGCCGCGGCGGCGGGACTGACCGACGGGTTGAGCAACCCCGTCGACGTCGACCTGATCCTGAAGGAGACCGTGAAGAACCTCTACGACGGCATTCCCGTCGACGAGGTCTTCAAGTCGGCGATCCTGTCGGCGCGTTCTGCACTCGAGCGCGACCCGGCATACAGCCTGGTGACCTCGCGCCTGCTGCTGCACACCATCCGCAAGGAAGTGCTGGGCGTGGAAGTGAACCAGGGCGAGATGGCCACGCGTTATGCCGAGTACTTCCCCGCCTATCTGGAACGCGGCATCGAGGCCGGCAGACTGTCCCCCGAGCTGCGCAATTTCGATACCGCGCGCCTGGCCGCCGCGCTGGACCACCGTCGCGATCTGCAGTTCAGCTACCTGGGTCTGCAGACGCTGTACGACCGCTACTTCCTGCACATCGACAATCGACGCATCGAATTGCCGCAGTCCTTCTTCATGCGTGTGGCCATGGGTCTGGCCTTGCGCGAAGCCGACCGCGAGGCGCGTGCGATCGAGTTCTACGAGATCCTGTCGAGCTTCGATTTCATGAGCTCGACGCCGACACTCTTCAATGCAGGCACCCTGCACTCGCAGCTGTCCTCATGCTATCTGACGACCGTGCCCGACGACCTGGAAGGCATCTACGACGCAATCAAGGACAACGCGCTGCTGGCCAAATATGCAGGCGGTCTCGGCAACGACTGGACACCGGTGCGAGCACTGCGCAGCCACATCAAGGGCACCAATGGCGAGAGCCAGGGCGTGGTGCCTTTCCTGAAAGTGGTCAACGACACAGCGGTCGCCGTCAACCAGGGCGGCAAGCGCAAGGGCGCGGTGTGCACCTATCTGGAAACCTGGCACCTGGACCTGGAAGAGTTTCTGGAGTTGCGCAAGAACACCGGCGACGAGCGTCGCCGTACCCACGACATGAACACCGCGAACTGGATTCCCGACCTGTTCATGAAGCGGGTGATGGAAGGCGGCGACTGGACCTTGTTCTCGCCGTCCGACACACCCGACCTGCACGACAAGGTCGGCCGCGAATTCGAAACCGCCTATGTCGGCTACGAGAGACAAGCGGCCAGCGGCGCGCTCAAGCTGTTCAAGAAAATGCCGGCGCTGAGCTTGTGGCGAAAGATGCTGTCGATGTTGTTCGAGACCGGTCATCCGTGGATCACCTTCAAGGACCCCTGCAACATCCGCTCGCCGCAACAACACGTTGGCGTGGTGCACAGCTCCAACCTCTGCACCGAGATAACCCTTAACACCAACGACTCGGAAATCGCGGTCTGCAATCTTGGTTCGGTGAACCTCGTCGCCCATCTTGCACAGCAGGCTGACGGCAGCATCGCGCTCGATCACGACAAGCTTCAGCGCACCATCGGCATCGCAATGCGCATGCTCGACAACGTGATCGACATCAACTATTACGCCGTCGACAAGGCGCGCAACGCCAACCTTCGTCATCGTCCGGTGGGTCTGGGCATCATGGGTTTCCAGGACTGCCTGCACGTGAAGCGTGTGCCGTATGCCTCGCAGGATGCAGTCGACTTTGCCGATCGTTCGATGGAAGCCGTCTGCTATTACGCGTACTGGGCATCGACTGCGTTGGCTGCCGAACGCGGTCGATATGAATCGTATGCAGGGTCGCTGTGGGACCGCGGCATCCTTCCGCAGGACTCGATCGCGTTGCTGCGCGATGCACGCGGTGGATATGTAGAGGTCGATGAAAGCAGCACGCTCGATTGGGATGCGTTGCGTGCTCGCATCAAGACGCATGGCATGCGCAACTCCAACTGCGTGGCGATTGCCCCGACGGCCACTATTTCCAATATCATCGGCGTGTCTGCCTGCATCGAACCGACCTATCAGAATTTGTACGTCAAATCGAATCTCTCCGGTGAGTTCACCATCGTCAACGACTACCTGGTTCGCGATCTCAAGAAGCTCGGCCTGTGGGACGAAGTCATGGTCGCCGACTTGAAGTATTTCGATGGGTCGCTTGCTCGCATCGATCGCGTGCCGGCCGAGCTCCGACGACTCTATGCGACTGCATTCGAAGTCGATGCGCAGTGGCTGGTCGAAGCCGCCGCGCGGCGCCAGAAGTGGATCGATCAATCGCAGTCGCTCAACATCTACATGGCGGGCGCATCGGGCAAGAAGCTCGACGACACCTACAAGCTCGCATGGCAACGTGGCCTGAAGACCACCTACTACCTGCGCACGCTGGGTGCCACCAGTGCAGAAAAATCCACCGGTCGTGGCGGTGAGCTCAACGCGGTTCCCGAACCCGAGATTGTTGGTGCGGCATGCATGCTGCGCCCAGGCGATCCCGGTTTCGACGACTGCGAAGCCTGCCAGTAATCGCGCCGGAGAATCATCATGCTCAACTGGGACGATCAATCCGCAAGCCCTGCCACACCGGTCGCACGCCAGGCGCCCGAGCCGGCGCCGACGGCTGCAGCGCAGCGCGTGAACGTCAGCGACAAGCGCATCATCAACGGCCAGACCGACGTCAATCAGCTGGTGCCGTTCAAGTACAAATGGGCGTGGGAAAAGTACCTCGCCACCTGCGCCAATCATTGGATGCCGCAGGAAATAAACATGTCGCGCGACATCGCGCTGTGGAAGAACCCGAACGGGCTCACGGAAGACGAGCGCCGCATCGTCAAACGCAACCTGGGCTTCTTCGTCACGGCCGACTCGCTTGCCGCGAACAACATCGTGCTGGGCACCTATCGCCACATCACTGCACCCGAGTGCCGACAGTTCCTGTTGCGCCAGGCATTCGAGGAAGCAATCCACACGCATGCGTATCAATACATTGTCGAAAGCCTCGATCTCGACGAAGCAGAGATATTCAACGCGTATAACGAGGTACCATCCATCCGCGCGAAAGATGAGTTCCTGATTCCCTTCATCGAGGCGATTGCGGACCCGCATTTCAAGACCGGCACGCCGGTTGCGGATCAAACCTTGCTGAAGTCACTCATCGTCTTCGCATGCTTGATGGAAGGACTGTTCTTTTACGTAGGCTTCACGCAGATTCTTGCCCTCGGCCGACAGAACAAGATGACCGGTGCCGCCGAGCAGTACATGTACATCCTTCGTGATGAGTCCATGCATTGCAACTTCGGCATCGACCTCATCAACACGGTCAAGCTCGAGAATCCTCACTTGTGGACACCAGAATTCCGCGAAGAAATTCGCGATTTGTTCCGCAAGGCCGTAGAGCTGGAATACGCTTACGCCGAAGACACGATGCCGCGCGGTGTGTTGGGCATGAATGCATCGATGTTCAAGTCTTACCTGCGCTTCATTGCGAATCGCAGATGCCAGCAGATCGGGATCGAAGCGCTCTACCCGCAGGAAGAAAATCCCTTCCCGTGGATGGCCGAGATGATCGACCTGAAGAAGGAACGGAATTTTTTCGAGACGCGCGTGATCGAGTACCAGACCGGCGGTGCGCTGAGTTGGGACTGATCGGCGATGGAAAGTTTGAAGACGAAGATTGAAGAACCGAACGATTGAAGATTGAAAGAACGAACGTTTGCGAGAAGTTTGCAAGAACCAGCTTCGAAAGAACGCTTGGATCGAACGTTCGAAAAAATCACGGCGTCTTGTGCGCCTGGACCCAGACCGGAAGTCGTCAGACGCGCGGGTGAGATCGTCCCCGCAGCGCACCTCATCCGGTCCTCCCGCCCCCACTGTCAACAGTGTGTCGTGCGGGCGGTATCCAGGTGTCCATGACGCCATCGGGCAGCCGGCAGACAAGCGGTTGCCTGGCCATTTGACATGTCTCGCCCGACGCGCGGGGCATGTCAAATGGCTGTACCTCATTCATTAGTGCAAACCCCAAAACCGGTTGCCGCCTGACTTCCAGCAACCCGGCTTGTACCGATGAATAGCCCGCCCGGATGGTCCGTGCGGGTTTGTGATCTTGGTCCTTGATCGAATTGTGAAGGAGCAGACCATGGCGACAGCCAAAAAAGCCGCTACCAAGCCGGCAACGAAAAAACCCGCAGCGACCAAGGCTCCGGCCAAGAAAGCTACGGCAAGCAAGACTGCTGCAGCACCCGCAGCAAAGAAGACCGCAGTGAAGGCCACCACCCCGGCCAAGAAGACCGTAGCCAAGGCCGCACCGGCCAAGAAGGCCGCAAGCAAGCCTGCAGCAACCAAGCCCGCTGCAAGCAAGACCACGGCAAAGAAAGCTCCGGTGAAGACCACGGCAAGCAAGAAGGCCGCAGCACCCGCCAAGAAAGCGGCTGCAGCCAAGAAGCCGGCTACCGTGAAGACGGTTGCTGCGAAGAAGGCAACGACGAGCAAGAAGACCGTCGCCGCCAAGAAGCCCGCGACCGCCAAGAAGGCAACGCAGGCCAAGAAAGCTGCACCCGCCAAGAAGGTTGCAGTGAAGGCTGCTGCCAAGAAGGCAGCACCGGCCAAGAAAGCCGCGCCCGCCAAGAAGGTTGCAGTGAAGGCTGCTGCCAAGAAGGCAGCACCGGCCAAGAAAGCTGCGCCCGCCAAGAAGGTTGCAGTGAAGGCTGCTGCCAAGAAGGCAGCGCCGGCGAAGAAGGCAGCACCGGCCAAGAAGGCCGCGCCCGCCAAGACCGCATCGGCAGCGAAGAAAGCAACGCCTGCCAAGACCACCGTCGCCGCCAAGAAAGCAACGCCCGCCAAGGCGCCGGCCAAGGCAGCGTCGACCAAGGTAGCTGCGGCCACCAAGAAGACCGCAACGACCAAGGCAGCACCGGCCAAGGCAGCACCTTCGAAGGCCGCTCCGGCAGCCAAGAAGTCATCTGCCAGCAAGAAGGCACCGGCTGCCAAAAAGGCGCCTGCTGTGACCCAGGCTCCGGCCGACACCACCGCAGCACCCGCCAAGGCAGCCCCGGCCGCCGCAACGGAAGCCCCGGCCAAGAAGGCCCCGGCACGCAAGGCAGCACCGAAGAAAGCAGCACCGGCACCGGCTACGCCGCCGTCGACCGCTGCTGCACCCGGCGCCAAGACCGCACTGAACCCGGCCGCAGCATGGCCGTTCCCGACGGGCAGCCGCCCCTGAGTTCGGCTCGGCGATACGCGTTCGCGCGCATCGCCAGTCGCACTGTGATCGATGCGGGAACCCGGATGCGGCCTGTGCCGCAGCCGTGACTGATGCGCGGCGCGTATCGGTCGAAGCCCCCACCAGGACCTGTCCTGGCGGGGGCTTTTTCATTGGCGCGGCAGGCAAGCTGTCGTGCGACAATCGCCCATTGTTTGCCTGGCCGCCACGCGCGGCCTTCATGGAGTTTGGATGTTCAGCGACATCGCGCGATTTCTGATCGACATCGTCTTCACCCTGTTCGGCGCGGTGCTCTTGCTGCGCGCCTGGATGCAGGCCGTGCGCCTGCCTCCCCACAACTCGGTGTCCCGCGGCGTCTTCCAGACCACCGACTGGATCGTCAAACCCTTGCGCCGTGTAATCCCCGGCGTGGGCGGCATCGACTGGGCCTCGATCGTTGCAGCTTGGCTGGTGGCACTGGTGTTCCTGGTGCTGACGCTGGCCGTGATCGGCGGCAATCCCCTCATGCTGTTCCCGATGGGATTCGCGATCGCCTTGTTGATGATCGTGAAATGGGCGCTCAACCTGCTGCTGTGGATGACGCTGATCATGGCCGTGCTGTCATGGGTCAACCCGGCCGCACCGGCAATGCCCGTGCTGTATCAGTTGACGGCCCCCTTCCTGGAGCCCCTGCGCCGCATCACGCCGCGCCTGGGCGGCTTCGACATCTCGCCGCTGCTGCTGTTTGTGATTACGCAGGTGCTGCTGATGGTGGTGGCGCGACTGAGCGCCACTTGGTTCGGCTGGTAGGCGGGCAAAGTCAGCACGGAAAGTAAGCAAGCACGGTCGGCCACCGGATCGTTTCCGGTACCGGCAGAGCCTGCCGAGCGCCTTGCACGACGAGGCTGGCAGGAATAGAAAAGGCGGTGTGTGACTGGATCACACACCGCCTTTTTTTGCGCTCGACTGCCTGGCTCAGAACCTGCCGGCGTGCGCTTGGCGCGCACGCTCGACCTTCAACCCAGCCGGGTCCGCCAGCCGATCAGTACGAACTGATCAACGCAGATCTGCGATCGATCAGTGGGTCACGCGGGTCACGCCGCCACCCGACATCACCCGCACACGGTCGCCCGGACGGAAAGATTCGTCAGCGTCCTGGGTGATCGCGCGAAGGTCGCCATTGGCGTATTCCACGGTGATCTCCAGGCCGCGACGCTTCGAGGTGCTGCCCTCGACCGCCTGGCCGGCGATACCGCCGACCACAGCGCCCAGCACCGTGGTCAGGATCTGGCCACGGCCACCGCCCATGGTGCTGCCGGCCACACCGCCGACAATCGCGCCGGCACCTGTGCCCACGCCCGTCTGGCCGCCGTCGATGGTGACTTCGCGTACCGATTCGACCGTGGCGATGCGCACGGTCTGCTCACGCTGCGCCTGGCTGCGCGAATAGCCTGAGTTGGAGTTGTTGCCGGTCGCGCAACCCGCCGTGATGGCGAGCGCCGATACGGCAGCGCCGATGGCCATCCAGCGACGTGCACGAGTCGCGACGCCAGAGGCTGAAGAGGAAATGCGAGCTATCGTCATGATCTGGTCCTGAAAGCCCCCTGCTGCACGCACGGCGTGCGTGGCAGGAGCATGGTGCTATGCCAAAGAATTTAGACGCTTTTGTTCCCGACAGGTTCTGCGGGAATATGGAGAACCGTGCCCGAATGTTTCCGTTCCCGGATCAATCAATGCTCAGGCTCTCAGCGGCTCACGCGGGCAAGCTCAGACCATAGGCGGCCTGCAACTGACGCGAGATATCGTCGCGGCTGGGCGCGTGATTCTGCGGGCCGCGTTCGGCGATCTTCAAGGCGCCCATCAGGTTGCCCAGGCTGCAGCTGTCGACCCAGTTCCAGCCCGAGGTCAGGCCGAACAACAGACCGGCGCGGTGCGCGTCGCCGCAACCGGTCGGGTCCACCACTTGGGCGGCCTTCACGGGCGCGACATTGGTTTCCACGCCCTTCACGATCACGGTGGCGCCCTGCTCGCCGCGCGTCACCACCACGGCATCCAGCGACTGCGACAGCTCGACCAGGCTGCGGCCGGTGCGTTGCACCACCACCGAGGCTTCGTAGTCGTTGACCGTCAGTGCGCGTGCCATCTTCAGCATGCGCGCCAGGTCTTCGCCGTCGAACAAGGGCATGGCCTGTCCCAGGTCGAACACGAAGGGCACGCCACGGGCGTGCAGGCGCTCGGCGTGCGCGAACATCGCGTCCTTGGCATCGGGGGCAACAATCGCCCATTCGCCCGGTGCATCGCTCAGGTCATTGGCCGCCGACAAGGCCATTGCGCCCGGATGGAAGGCGGTGATCTGGTTGTCCGACAGATCGGTGGTGATGAAGCACTGGGCCGTGTACGACTCGGCGGCCACCTTCACCCAGCGGGTGTCGATGCCCAGGTCTTTCAGGCGGCTCTGGTAGTCCAGGCCGTCCTGACCGACGGTCGCCACCGGAATCGGCTGGCCGCCAAGCAGCTGGAGGTTATAGGCGATGTTGCCGGCGCAGCCGCCGAATTCCTTGCGCATGGTCGGCACGAGGAAAGACACGCTGAGCTTGTGCACCTGCTCAGGAAGAATGTGTTCCTGGAATTGCCCTTCGAACACCATGATGGAGTCGAAGGCGATCGAGCCGCAGATGATTACCGGTGCAGACATGTAAAGCCTCAAGGAAAGAATACGGACAAGCGATAGCCGGACACGGCTTCGGCAGGCGGATCGACCGGCACCCGCAAGCTGCGCTCGCTGCGCGGCGGCATGGGCTTGGCGATGGTGTCAGCAGGTAGATAGTCGGACGGCGACAGCACGCGGCGCACGACCGCCGCATCGCTCAGGTCGGTGAGCGTAAGTTCGATCGACGGCCACGGCTGTGGCAGCGAATGCCGGTTGCGCAGCACCACGCGCAGGGCCAGCCGGTTCGATGCCCCGGGATCGGGGGACGCCGTGGCGTCGCTCTGCCAAGGCTCGAGTGCCGATGACTCGATCGACAGCAATTCCGGGTGCCGCGGATACCCCACGGTACAGCCCAGCGGTGCGCAGATCGAGCTCAGCAAGGGGCGTGTGATCGGCAGGTTGGTCGCAATCTCGTCACGCCAGACCCAGACCGCCTGAGCGCCAAGCGCCAGGGCAGCCACCATCACGCCCAGCACCCACGGCCAGATGCGTCGCGGTGCACGCGGCTCCTCGGGCTCTTCCAGCAGCCCACGCGGCGGCGCATCGACCACCACGGGCGCAGCCGGTTCGGCGGTGTCTTCGGTCTCGGGGTCCCAGGCGTAGATCGGCTCGGCCGGCAGGTCGCGTGCAGGCTCAACCTTCAGCGGCTCGGTAGGATCGGCAGATTCGCGGCGCAGTTCGGGCATCGCGTGTTCTTCGACGGCCTCGGCTTCGGCGTCGGCACGCAGCCGGGCCTGCAGGTCGGGAATGCTGCCATCGGCACGGGTGCGCAGCCTGGGGGCCGGCAAGCCGTTGTCGATGATGCTGGCGCGTACGCTGGGCGCAGCAGGCGGCGTCGACAGGCTTGGCTCGCGCAGCTCGGGCGAGCGCGGGTTGCGCATGACGGCGGGCGAGGAAGGCGGCGTTACGGGCGTTGTCGAGGCAGGCGTCAGCGGTTCCGCAGGGTCGATGAAGCGCGGCTCGCGCCGCTGGTCGACGCTGCTGTCGGGAACCTCACGCGCGCCGAAGGACTGCGGGGCGTGCAACAGGTTGGCATCGCCGCTGGGCGCAAGCGGAATCGGTTCGTGCAGGCTGGGCTCGCGTGCGCCGTATCCACGGGCAGAAGCGTCGTCGGCCTTGACCTCGGGCACATCACGTGTCGGTGTAGCCGGCGTCGCAATGGATGCACCGGTTGCGGCCGAGCGGGTAGGCGGAATCGGGCGCACGGACTGCGCAAGCGACGGACGAAAACCTGTGCGGGTTTCTGGACGAACGTCAGAACGCGCATCAGCACGACCGTCAGGCCGCGGGTCGGATCGGCCGTCGCTGCGCAGGCCGGCACGCGCGTCATCACGCACCTCGGTACCCGCATCCACACGCCCATCCGCACCCGGCGGTTTGGGCGGCACTGGTGCAGGCGGCGTCGGGGGCGTCGGCGAGGGCGGCTCCACTGGCTTCGGTCCGGCAGCGCCCGTAAAGGGCTCGGGCGGAACCGGCGTGTCAGGGGTAGCCTCGGCCACCACGGGCGGCTCTGCCTGCACAGGCGTTTGCGGCAAGCCCAAACGGGTAGCAGGACCGAGCAAGGCCGGATCGACCGGCTCGCTGAGGGTCTCCGGCCTGGATGCTGAACCGGCCTGAGCGGCGTCTGCACGACCGGCGGCGGACGTAGCCTGACCCTGAGGCGCAGGCTCCTGGTCCGACAGCTCGGGCAGACGCTCGGGAATCGGGGGAGAAATCGGTGTGGGCGGCGGCGCATCGACAAAGGTCGGCGTCATCGGCTCGACGGGCGGCGACGAGATCGGCGCATTGCTGCTGCCAGGCAGCGCTGCCGGGTCGACCTCGAACTGATTCTGCCGGCCATCGAAAATTGCCGAGCACGCGCCACAGCGCACCAGCCCGTCATGCAGGCGGAGCTGGTCGGCAACAAGACGGAATGCGGTGCCGCACTGCGGACACCGGGTAGCAAGAGCCATGGTCACCTGGACTCTGTAAGGAAACGCGATGCGGCCGGTCGGCCGCAGCGCTTATGCGGGACGTTGCCCGTGCAGGCAGACCCAGCCGTCGCGAGCTTGCCAGACGCTGATATTCAACCACGTTGCATACACGGCCGCGACCTCTTCGGCCTGGCGTTCGAGCACACCGGACAAGACCAGATGGCCGCCCGGCAGGACTCGTTCGCACAACATCGGGGCCAACACCTTCAAGGGGTTGGACAGAATATTCGCCACCACCACGTCAGCACGCCATCCGGCGTGCGTATCGGGCAGACCGGCTTCGATCTCGACCTCGTTGGCCTGCGCATTGTCATGCGCCGACTGAACGGCTTGCGGATCGATGTCGATGCCCACCGTGGTGCCTGCGCCAAGCTTGCGCGCGGCAATCGCCAGGATGCCCGAACCACACCCGTAGTCCAGCACACGCTGGCCAGTCTGCAGATTGCTCGCCAACCATGACAGGCAGAGGTGCGTCGTCGGATGGCTGCCGGTCCCGAAGGCCAGGCCCGGATCGAGCCGGATCACCACGCCGTCCACGCCCGCAGGCGAGGCCACGCGGGCTTCACCCGGCACATCGTGCCAGGTGGGCACGATCCAGATCCGGCCGTCGACCGCGATGGGCTCGAACTGCGACTGGGTCAAGCGCACCCAGTCGGCGTCCGGCACATCGCGCAGCGTCCAGGCAGGCGTTGCGTCGAGACTCAAGACGCTGCTTGCCTGATCCATCAGCTGTGCCGGATCGTCACCATCGGCGATCAGCGCCACCACGCGGTTGCGCGACCATGCCTGCACGTCGGGCTCCAGGCCGGGTTCGCCGAACAGCGGCTGCTCGGCCTGGGTGCCTTCATCGGCGTCCTCGACGGACACCGACAGGGCGCCAGCATCGAGCAAGGCATCGGACAGCGACTCGGCGAGCGCTTCAGGGCAGTCTAGAACCAGTTCGCGCACGATTTACGCCGGACGTTGAGCAAGACGCTGCTCAAGATAGTGGATGGTGGTGCCGCCTTCGACAAAACGCGCGTCGACCATCAGCTCGCGATGCAGCGGCACGTTGGTCGAAATGCCTTCGACCACCATTTCCGACAAGGCGATGCGCATGCGCGCCAAGGCCTGCTCGCGGGTGTCGCCGTACGTGATGATCTTGGCGATCATCGAGTCGTAGTTCGGCGGCACGAAGTAGCCGTTGTAGACGTGCGAGTCGACACGGACGCCAGGACCGCCCGGCACGTGCCAGTTGGTGATGCGACCGGGGCTGGGCGTGAAGCGGAACGCGTCTTCGGCGTTGATCCGGCATTCGATCGCATGGCCCTTGAACTGGATGTCGCGCTGGCGCAGGCGGAACTTCTCGCCGGCGGCCACGCGGATCTGTTCCTGCACCAAGTCGATGCCGGTGATCATTTCCGTGACCGGGTGCTCGACCTGGATACGGGTGTTCATTTCAATGAAGTAGAACTCATTGTTTTCGAACAGGAACTCGAAGGTGCCCGCACCGCGATAACCCATCTTGCGGCAAGCCTCGGCGCAACGATCGCCGATGCGGTCGATCAGGCGACGCGGAATGTGCGGTGCCGGCGCTTCTTCGATGATCTTCTGGTGGCGGCGCTGCATCGAGCAGTCGCGCTCGCCGAGCCAGACTGCGCTGCGGATACCGTCGGCCAGCACCTGGATTTCCACATGGCGAGGGTTCTCGAGGAACTTCTCCATGTAGACCTCGGGATTGTTGAACGCGGCACCAGCTTCCGAGCGGGTCATGGTCACGGCATTCAACAAGGCGGCTTCGGTGTGCACCACGCGCATGCCGCGGCCACCGCCGCCGCCTGCTGCCTTGATGATCACCGGGTAGCCGACCTGGCGTGCAATCTGCACGATTTCCTTCGGATCTTCGGGCAACGCGCCTTCGGAACCCGGCACCACCGGCACGCCGGCAGCGATCATGGCCTGCTTGGCGCTGACCTTGTCGCCCATCAGGCGAATGGTCTCGGGACGCGGGCCGATGAAGACAAAGCCGCTTTTCTCGACGCGTTCGGCGAAGTCGGCATTCTCGGACAGGAAACCGTATCCGGGATGGATCGCCTCCGCATCGGTCACTTCGGCGGCCGAAATGATGGCGGGGACGTTGAGGTAGCTGTCGCGCGAGGGCGCGGGGCCGATACATACCGACTCGTCGGCGAGTCGGACGTATTTGGCGTCACGGTCGGCCTCGGAATGGACGACGACGGTCTTGATGCCCATTTCGCGGCAAGCACGCTGAATACGCAGCGCGATCTCGCCTCGATTGGCAATCAGGATCTTTTCGAACATGAATGGCTGTCCTGAAGATGGCGCGGGCACAGGCTCACCGCGCAACGCCTGTTCGGCGTCCTGCTGCGGGAGCGTGTCTCCTGCCCGGGCCATGGGAATCGGTATTTGGAGGGCGTCTTAGCCGATCACGAACAGCGGCTGGCCGTACTCCACCGGCTGGCCGTTCTCGACCAGGATTTCCTTGATCGTGCCGGACTTGTCGGCTTCGATCTCGTTCAGCAGCTTCATCGCTTCGATGATGCAAAGCGGATCGCCTTCCTTGACCGATTGGCCAACTTCGATGAACGCAGGCGAACCCGGGTTCGGCGAACGATAGAAGGTACCGACCATCGGGGCCTTGACCACGTGGCCCTGGACCACGGCGGGCGCGACCGGTGCCGCAGCAACCGGCGCGACTTCGGCGACCGGTGCTACCGGCAGCGGCGCTGCTGCGCCTGCGCCGCCGACTTGTCCACCTTGCGGGAACTTGACGATACGGACCTTACCTTCGCCTTCCGTGATTTCCAGTTCGGCGATGCCCGATTCGGCCACGAGGTCGATCAGGGTCTTGAGCTTTCTGAGATCCATGGGTTTATTCCCAAAAAAAACCGTTGGGCAGGGCCACGCATCCGCTTATAGCGCCACGCAGCCGCACCGGCAACATTCAAATTCAATGGTCGAGCGCAAAACGCACCGCGGCTTCGTAGCCGTCGGCGCCCAGTCCGGCAATCACGCCGACCGCCAAGTCAGACAAATAGGAGTGGTGCCGGAATGGCTCGCGCTTGTGTACGTTGGACAAGTGCACTTCGATGAAGGGCAACGCCACTGCGGCGAATGCATCACGAATCGCCACGCTTGTATGCGTGAACGCGGCAGGATTGATGACGATGAACTCGGTGCCATCGAGACGAGCCTGCTGGATACGGTCGACCAGGACCCCTTCGTGATTGCTCTGGAAGGAGGTCAGGGTCGCGCCACGCGTCTGGGCTTGCTCGACCAATCTTGCTTCGATGTCGGCCAGTGTAAGCGCGCCATAGATGGCGGGCTCGCGCGTGCCGAGCAGATTGAGATTGGGGCCGTGCAGAACCAGGATGCGTGTAGCCATACTTGCAGGTCGAGTGCCGAAGGCCGCGATTTTCACGCAGAACGCGGCACGTTGTCTATCGGTTACACAAAAAAGTCGAAAAGCAGGCCATTTTCCCAGATTCTGGAAGGGCGTGCCAAACGATGCTGCGTCAAGCTGTGACGGCGTTTATCGACGCCAGTATTGCATCTGGCTTGATCCGGCCGGAAATACGGTCGAATACTCGTCCTTTGGCGTCGATCAACACCGTAAACGGCAATCCACCCGTGGTGTTGCCCAATTGCCGGGACAATTCCGAGCCAGTCACACCTGCCACCAGCAGAGGATACGACACCGGCACTTTTTTGGTGAATTCGTTGATGTTCTTCGCCGAATCGATACCAATGCCGACAACTTGCGCGCGGGTGCCGAATTGCGTCTGCAACTTGTCCAGGTCGGGCATCTCGTCGACACAGGGCGGGCACCAAGTTGCCCAGAAATTCACCACCAGGACTCGACCTCGCCAGTTCGCCAAGGGCACTGATGCCCCATCGGGCGAGGCCATGGTCTGCTCGAACATCAATCGCGCAGCGGGATCACCGCCGCTTGCCTGGCGTCGCCAGGCGAACACGCCACCCGCACCGGCCGCGAGCAAACCCGTGGCGCCGTAGATCAGCAGATTGCGCCGCTTCATGTCTTGCCTTCTTGATTGGAGTTCGCATCAGCAGCCGGTTCGGACGCCGCCAGCAGCCGCTTCAGTGCCTGGGCGTTGCCCCGGTCGGTGCGGCCTTCGGCATTGGGGCGCAGTGCGCCACGCAAGGCTTCATGCGGATAGATGCTGACCATCACCCCTTCCTTGTCGCGCATGAAGTAAAGCGCCTCTACGGTTCCGCGACCGCGGAAGTCGGGCCGCTCACCGACTTCATAGTCGACACCGGCATTGAGCAGGAAGATTTCGACGTCCTTGGACGAATCGGTAAAACATTGAATCGCGATGTCGGTGTGCTCGCCAGCAGTGCCGGTCCAGACCGGACCGGTCAGATACGGATCGAAGGGTGCCAGCCACGCCAGCACCTTCACGGCGAGCTCACGCAGGTGGCGCAGGCGCGCGGGCTGCGTCTCGCCCATGAACAAGGCTTGGTATTCGCGCACTTCTTCTTCGATCTCGCCGTTGTCCGGCAGCAATTCGCCACGCGGCAGCGCACTGCTGCCAAGCAATTGCTTGACCGCCTTGCGTTTGGCGGTGCTGTAGTCGATGCCATCCTCGGCGATCATGCGGGCCGCAGCCACTGCGATTTCTTCGCGCAAAGATCGGTACACATGCATCTCCCAAGTTCCAGACCTGGAACATGATACCTGGGGCAGCCCCCGCCACCGCGCCTTGCGGCGCCTGCCGGCACACCCCGCGTCTGCGCAGTATCGCCATGCCTTCTACAATAAGGGACTCTTCCTCTTGCGCGCGCCCATGCATCTCCACATTCTTGGCATCTGCGGCACCTTCATGGCGGGCCTGGCACTCATCGCCCGGTCGGCCGGCCACCGCGTGACCGGCTGCGACGCGGGTGTCTACCCGCCGATGAGCACCCAGCTGGCCGAACAAGGCATCGACCTGATCGAGGGCTTCGATCCATCGCAGATCGCGTTGAAACCGGACCTGTTCGTGATCGGCAACGTGGTCTCGCGCGGCAACCCGCTGATGGAAGCGATTCTGGAAGCAGGCCTGCCCTACGTGTCCGGCCCGCAGTGGCTGGGCGAGCACGGCCTGACTGGCCGTCACGTGCTGGCAGTGGCGGGCACGCACGGCAAGACCACCACCAGTGCGATGCTGGCCTGGGTGCTGGAAGCCTGCGGGCGCAAACCGTCGTTCCTGGTTGGCGGGGTGCCACAGGACTTCGGTGTGTCGGCGCGGCTGTTGCCGCTGGAGCAAAGGCGTGAAGACAATCTGTTCGTGATCGAGGCCGACGAATACGACACGGCCTTCTTCGACAAGCGGTCCAAATTCGTGCACTACCGTCCGCGCACTGCCATTCTGAACAACCTTGAGTACGATCACGCCGACATCTTCCCCGATCTCGCCGCGATCGAGACGCAGTTTCACCATCTTGTCAGGACGGTGCCGAAAAGCGGTCGCCTGGTGGTGCCTACGCATACGCCCGCCATCGATCGCGTGCTGGCGCGTGGATGCTGGTCGGAAAGCGTCACGTTCGGCGACGATGGCCGTTGGCAGGCCAGTGAAGAAGATGCGAACGGCCACGCGACACTCAGTCTGGATGGCCAAGCCTTCGGCACGCTGAGCTGGGCACTGAGCGGTCGTCACAACCAGATGAATGCGCTGGCGGCACTGGCTGCGGCGGACCACGTCGGCGTGGCGCCCGCAGACGGGCTGGCAGCACTCAATCGCTTCGTCGGTGTGAAGCGCCGCATGGAATTGCGCGGCACAGTGCGCGGCGTGCGGGTCTATGACGACTTCGCCCATCACCCGACGGCCATCGCCACCACGGTCGAAGGCTTGCGCAAGCGTGAACGCAGCGGACGCATCCTGGCTGTGCTGGAACCGCGCTCCAACACCATGAAGCTCGGCGCCATGAGCGCGCGCCTGCCCGATGCGCTGGCGCAGGCCGACCAGGTGTTCATCTTTGGCGAGACCCACGGCAAGCACGCCCTGGGCTGGAACCCGGCGGAAGTCTTTGCGCCCCTGGGCGATCGCGCCTGCAGCTTCGGCGAGCTGGACGCGCTGGTTGCCGCCGTCAGTGCGTCGGCGCAGGAAGGCGATCACGTGCTGGTGATGAGCAATGGCGGTTTCGGCGGCGTGCACGACAAGCTGCTGGCCGCACTGGAACGCAGCCCGCGATGATTTTGTATCTGCACGGTTTCCGTTCCTCGCCCTTGTCCTTCAAGGCGAAGCTGCTGGCCAATGAGTTCAGCAACCCGGCACTGGCCGGCCCCTGGTTCTGCCCGCAGCTGCCGGCCAGTCCGCGCGAGTCGGTAGCGCTGGCCGAATCCCTGGTGCAGGCGCACTTGCCGGCCGACCGCGTGGCCAGCGAACTGGTGCTGATCGGCTCTTCGCTCGGCGGTTACTATGCCAACTGGCTGGCCGAACGCTGGGGTTGCCGCGCGGCCATGCTCAATCCTGCCGTGCACGCCCCGCGCGATCTGGCCACCCAGGTAGGCACGCATACGGCATGGCACGACGGGTCGCCCTTTGTGTTTCTGCCCGAATATGTCGACGAATTGCAAGCCATGCGCACCGGCATGACACGTCCCGACCGTTATCTATTGGTAGCGGCCACCGGCGACGAAGTCCTGGACTGGCGCGAGATGCGCGACTACTACGCGGGTGCGCACCAACACATTATCGAAGGCAGTGACCACGGGCTTGGCGACTATCCTCGCTGGCTGCCCGAGTTGCGCGCCTTCATGGGCCTTTCCGGCTCGCCGGACGCGTAAGGCGTCCGTCCCACCCCACGAACGATCCCGCGGGCCTGCTGCCCGCGGTCAGGATGCTGATCCATGTATGTGTTCTACGAGGATGACGGCGGCTTCAAGGCCGGCACGATCCTGAGCGAAACCGATGCCAGCCTGCAGGTCGAGGCCGCGAGCGGCAAGCGCAGCAAGGTCAAGAAGACCAGCGCGCTGTTCCGTTTCGAGAAGCCCGCGCCCGAGGCCTTGATGCGCGAGGCCGAGACGGCCGCCGAGGACATCGACCTTGAGTTCCTGTGGGAATGCGCGCCGAAGGACGAGTTCGACGTGCCGCAACTGGCCGAGGAATATTTCGGCCACAAGCCCTCGCCCACCGAGCAGGCCACGCTGCTGCTGCGCGTGCACAGCTCGCCGGTGTACTTCCACCGTCGCGGCAAGGGCCGTTATCGCCCGGCGCCCGCCGACATCCTGGCAGCTGCATTGGCTGCGGTGGAAAAGAAGAAGCGTCAGGCCGAACAGCTGGAAGTCTGGGTCGAGGAAATGGCCGGCGGCGTGCTGCCGGATGCGCTGCGCAGCCATGTCGACGCCTTGCTGTGCAAACCCGACAAGAACACGCAGGAATGGAAGGCGCTGGACCTGGCGTGTCAGCGGCTGCGCAAGCAGCCCGCCCGGCTGCTGCTGGACCTGGGTGCGTTCCCGCATGCGCTTGCCATCCACAAGCGGCGTTTCCTGGCGGAAGAATTCCCGCGCGGCATCGCCTTCCCGTCGGGCACCTTGCCCACGGTGGAACGCGAGCTGCCCTTGTCGGATGCCGAGGCCTACTCGATCGACGACATCACCACGACGGAAATCGACGATGCGCTGTCGGTGCGCATGCTGGACGACGGACGCATCCGCGTCGGCGTCCACATCGCTGCGCCCGGCCTGGCGGTCACGCGCGATTCGCCCTACGACCTGCTGGCGCGCGCCCGCATGTCGACCGTGTACATGCCCGGCGACAAGATCCCGATGCAGCCCGACGAGGTCATTGCGGCCTTCTCGCTGGATGCCGGCAAGCCGGTGCCTGCGCTGTCCTTGTATGTGACGGCAGACCCCGCCACCGGCGAGATCTTCGAGACCGAGACGCGCATCGAACGGGTTGTGGTGAAGGAAAACCTGCGCCACAACCTGCTGGATGAACACGTCACTGAAGTCGCGCTGGACGATCCGGCCTCCGACATGCCTTACGGCGACCTGCTGCGTCCGCTGTGGCAGTTTGCGCAGGCGCTGAACAACAAGCGTGCGGAAGTGCGTGGCAAGCCGGAACTGAACAACCGCGTGGAGTTCAGCTTCTACGTGGACGGCAACGCGGATGACCCGTCCGAGGCCGTGGTGCGCATCGTCCAGCGCAAGCGCAATGCACCGTTGGACCGCATGGTTGCCGAATACATGATTCTGGCCAACAGCCTGTGGGGCGGCGAACTGGCCGCGGCTGGCGTGCCCGGCATCTACCGTTCGCAACAGGCCGGCCGCGTGCGCATGAGCACCGCCGCCCTGCCCCACGAAGCCATGGGCGTGCCGCAGTACGCGTGGCACACCTCGCCGTTGCGTCGCTACGTCGACCTGGTGAACCAGTGGCAGTTGATTGCCGTGGCCGACCACGGCGTGTCGGCGCGCCTGGTGGCGCCGTACAAGCCGCGCGAAGCGGAGTTGTTCGGTGTGATCGGCGCATTCGAAGGCAAGTATTCGGCCTACAGCGACTTCCAGCAGAACATGGAACGCTACTGGTGCCTGCGCTGGCTGCAGCAAGAGCAGCTCACGCGCCTGGAAGCCGTGGTCTTGCGCGACGACCTGGTGCGCCTGAAAGATGCGCCCTTCTTCACCCGCATCGGTGGTCTGCCGACGCTGGAGCGCGGCCAGCATGTGATGCTGGAGATCATCGACATCGACGATCTGGAACTGCGCCTGGAAGCCAAGTTCATCGACGTGATCCAGACCGATGCGCCGGACGCGATCGAGGACGAAGCCGAACCCGAGACCGCGGAACTGGACGATGCCGGCACCGAGGCGGCGCAAGCCGAAGGTGCGCCGGTACCGACCAATGAAGATGCCGTGCTGGTTGCCGAAACCGATGCGGCAGACGGCCCGGACCTGACGGATGCACCCTTGCCTGACGAGCAGGACAAACCGGCCTGATCGACGACAAACGGGGCGCCATGTGGCGCCCCGTTTTGCATTGCCCGACACGTTTCATCCAACCGTTTCTTTCGGACGCACGCCATGGCCTTGATCCCCTACGCCGACCTTTCTGAGCCCGCCATCAAGCCGCTGGCTGATCGCATCGAGGCCGAGCGCGGCAGTGTTCTGCACCTGTACCAGATGCTGCTGCACAGCCCCCCGGTGGCGGCGGGCTGGCTGGGCTATCTGACTGCCATCCGCCAGCAGTCTTCGCTGGATGGCGCGCTGCGCGAGCTGGTCATCATGCGGGTGGCAGTGCTGAACGGGGCGCCGTATGAAGCAGAGCAACATGCGCCCATCGCCTTGAAAGCAGGCGTGTCGCAGGCGCAGCTGGATGCGCTCGACAACTGGGAGGCGTCGGACTGCTTCAGCGACGAACAGCGTGCGGTGCTGGCTTATACGGACGCGATGACGCGCACGGTGCAGGTTCCGGCCGAGGTAAGCAGCGCGGTGCGCGCATGCATGAGCGAGCGCCTGCTGGTGGAGCTGACGGCCACCGTCGCCGCCTACAACATGGTGTCGCGATTCCTGGAAGCCATGCAGATCCACAGTCACGACGAACGCTGAAGCGCGGGCGCGTCGGCCGTTCACCTGGGCCGGGACGTGGTGCCGGCCGGTGGATCACACGCTATGGATCACCAGCTGTGGATCACCAGATCCAGAACATCAGCGCCCAGGCATAGTTCACCAAGGCAAGCGCCGCCACGACGCCGGCCATGGCACCCAGCCGGGCCGGCAGTGACTGCGTATACCGCCCACTGATACGCCACGCCAGCCAGCACGACCAGACCGTTGCACCCACCAGCATCGCCACGCGGGTGCCCGGCACCCAGGCCATGCGCAGGCCTTCGCTGCGCAGCAAGGTCACCGTGCTGGCCGACAAGCCGATGAACAGACCGCAGCCGCCGATCGGAATCAACGATTGCATCAGGTGATGGAAGCGGTCGGCAGTCCAGCCCTTGCCCAGCAGGCTGCTACCCGTCCCGATTGCCAGTGTGATCGCGCTGCCCATCACCAGCGCAGTAGCCAGGATGTAGCCCAGAATCAGGCTGCCATCGAGCCAGTTGAAGACATCGTTCTGATCCGGGTAATGGGTCAGGATGAACCACGGAATGTCGTCGCGGAACATCCAGGCGATGTCGTGTTCGGCGAGCCATTGCGCGGCGCCAACCTTGGCGGCCACGAACCAGGGGCTGGCCGTCCAGTGGAAGGCGCCCATGGCCAGACCCAGCATGCCGAAGGCGATCAGCACCGAGTACCAGGCGCTGTTGTGGACGGCGCCGTGGTGGTTCGTGCTGTGGACGACACCCTGCGCGACACCCCCCTGCGCGTTTCCTCCGTACATCACGATCTCTTCCGTGGGCGAACGCGGGCTCAGCGCGATCGCGCCGCGGTAGCCCTCGCAGCGGCCGCACACATGGCAGTCGGCGGCGCCCGTCATGTGGCGCAGCGGCACCAGCGGCGCACAGTTCACGCCTTGCGTGCGCGGCGAGGCCACATAGGCGGCGACATCGACCTTCATGTGTACCGGCGCCAGCCGCGACAAGAGGTTGAACACGCCATTGACCGGGCACAGGTACTTGCACCACACACGCTTGTCGCGGCCGTACAGATAACCCACGACCATCGCCGCCACGGTCGAGCCGCCCAACACCACCAGCACCGCGCCCGGGTATTGATAGACGCTGACCAGCTGCCCGTAGATGGTGGTGCCCGCAAAGGCCACGAAGGGCCAGCCGCCCCAGCGCATCCAGCGCGGAATCGCACCGCCGCGACCGTGCCGGCTGGCGAGCTCGGACAGCGTGCCTTCCGGGCACAGCACGCCGCACCAGATGCGGCCGAACAAGACCATGCTCAGCAGCACAAAGGGCCACCAGATGCCCCAGAACATGAACTGCGCGAACAAGGTGATGTGGCTCAGGATGCGTGCATGCCGATCCGGCAGCGGCGCGATCAGCGGCAGCACCATCAAGGCCAGATAGACCAGCACAATGATCCATTGCGTGGCCCGGATGGCGCGAGCATGGTCGTGCAGGAATGCCCCGACTACCGACAGCACCCGTGCCGTCCGCGAACGTGGTGCGGGGGGCAAGCGCGGTGCCCCCTCGTGCACCACCCGCACGGCAATCTGCTCGATCATGCGCCCGCCGGTACCCGCGTGGCGCGGGGCAGGCGCAGCAGCCCCAGCACCAATACCCAGTAGCCGATGTAGATCAACAGGCTGGTCAAGGCCGGGTACGCACGGTAGCCCGTGAACGCAGCCACCAGGCCGCCCATGGCCGTGCCATCGTTGATGAAGGCCGAGCTGTCCCACAAGGGGTCGACGACGGCCGGCAGTATCTCCAGCGACAACAGGTTGTCGACGGCAGACATCAGCATCGCGGCGCCCAGCAGCAGCAACAGGATTTCGGTCACGCGGAAGAACCAGCGCCAGGACACGTACTTGCCGCCGAGCTGCAGCAGCACGAAGGTGATGCCAGCCAGCGCCAGACCCGCCACGGTTGCCAGCACGAACTCGAAGAAGACCAGGTGCTGGCCGATGCCATACAGGAACACCACGGTTTCGCTGCCCTCACGCGCTACCGCAATCGCGGCCAGCAGCAACACGCCCCAGCCGTGCGAGCGGCCGACCTCGCCTGCCAGCGCGGTGTGCATCTCTTGTTTGAGCGTGCGGCCATGGCGGCGCATCCACACCACCATCTGCACGATCAGGCCACAGGCGAGCAGCATCAGCCCGGTCTGGAACAAGGTCTGTGAGGACTCGGACATGGCCTCGCCCGCAAACAGGATCAGCATGCCCAGCGCCACCGCACCCGCCAGGCCCAGGCCGACGCCGCCCCACAGATACGGCAGCCAGCGACGGCTGTCGGGACGGCCGACGATCCAGGTGAACAGGATCCCGATCACCAGCAAAGCCTCGACGCTTTCGCGCCAGACGACGAACAAGACCTGACCCATGACAATTCCATTGATGGGGTGGCCCGATCGATCTCGCAGGGGACTGCGCGCGGGCCGTTCCCCGATCCTTACTTCGCGACGACGACGCCCTGTGCTTCCTGGTGGAAGTCGTCGAAGAACCCGTACTCGCCGGCGCGCAGCGGGTGCACCACCACAAAAGACTCGGCACCCGGTGCAAGCACCTTCTCTTTTCTGAGCGGCAAGCTTTCGAACTCCGCAGCTGTCTTGCCCAGGTTGCGGATGACGATCTTGAACTTGACGCCTGCAGGCACCTCAAGCCGCGTAGGCACGAACTTGCCGTCGTTCATGTCGAGCGACACGGTATGCAGCTCGTCAGCGTGCGCAGGCGCCGCCAGCAGTACCAGGGCGGCGAACATGCCTGCTGCGCTACGTGCGGCAGTTGCCATCATCGCGTTCAATCAGTACCCGCCTTTCTTGCCGGTGCCGGCGTAGACAAATTCATAGTTCAGGTCGAAACGCGGGGTCCACGGCGCCACGCCGGTTTCCTTGTCGACGTGACGGCCGAAGTGGCCTTGTTTGTTCTCGCTGGGCGGAATGACGGTGAACTTCACCGTGTACTTGCCCGCGCCATCGAGCTTCACGTTGTCGCCATAGTGCGGACCGTCGCTGGCCACCATCGGCATCATGTCGCCTTCGATGGTCTTGCCGCCCTGATGCACCAGCGTGTAGTGGATCAGCAGGCCGGGCACCCACTCGCCTTCGGCAAAGCCGTTGGGATTGTTGGCCACGGCGTGGATGTCGGCTTCCAGATGGATGTCCGAGATGTTGGCGTCACGCATCATGCCCGGCGGGTCCATCTCGATAGGCTGCAGATAGACCGCGCCCACTTCGATGCCGTGCGCGATCTGCGGCTTGCCGATCGGATACTCCGCGGCGCTTGCGCCCGCTGCCAGCATGGCCGTGCATCCCAGTACCAGCGCCGAACGAATCAACACACCCATGACGACATCACCCCATGATTTAAATAGTCGCTATTGTTTCAGGGGGTCGCTTACAAGCAACTAAACGGGAATCAGTCGCATTTTTGGAAAGAAGCGCCTTTCCCAGCGCGCGCCAGGAAGACAGCCCCTGTTCAGCAGCCTCAACGCCTGGGCAATAGCCCTTACAATCGACGCGTGTCAACGCGCAAACCCACTCCCGCTCAGCCCGCCCTGGCCACGCCTGCCGCCGCTCCGCCCGCTTCCCGCGTTGCGAAGGCGCCAGCAGAAGACGTGCGTCCGCTCGACGTGGTGCCCGCTGCGCCGCAAGACCCGGCTTACAGCTGGTTCACCGACCCGCAACAGCGCTTCCTGCTGATCGCGCTGGCGCTGTCGCTGGCAGTGCACGCAGTGCTGGCCGTGGTGCACTTCACCCACCCTGCCCCGCCGCGCCAAGCTGCCAAGGACACCGGACTGGAAGTGATTCTGGTCAACGGGCGCACGGATTCCGCGCCGGTCGAGCAGAAGGTGCTGGCCCAGGCCAACATCGACGGCGGTGGCGACCATGCCGACGGACGCGCCAAGTCGCCGCTGGCCAATTCATCCGTCACGCTGGACGGCGATTCTGTGACTGCCGCGCAACGCCGCCAGGCGGAACTGGAAGCCAGACAGCGCGAATTGATGGCGCAGCTGAAAAAAGCCGAGCAGGCCGCCCCGCCCAAACCGGTGAACGAACCGCAGCCGGATGCGCCGCCCACGGCCACCAATCGCGACACCTCGGTGCCCATGGCGCGCCAACTGGCAGAGATCGCCAGCCGCATCGAGGACTACAACAAACGGCCGCGCAAACACTTCTTTGCGCCGTCGACGTCCGAATACCGCTTTGCCCAGTATGTTGAAGACTGGCGTCAGCGCATCGAAGCCGTGGGCAACCTGAACTACCCGGCAGCGGCGCGCGGCAAGGTCTACGGTTCGCTGCGCATGACCGTCTACATCCGCAGCGATGGCTCGGTCGAGCGCATCGAATTCGACAAGAGTTCGGAACACAGCATCTTGAACGACGCCGCCCGCCGCACCGTGCAGCTGGCCGCGCCCTTTGCGCCCTTCCCGCCGTCGATCGCCAAAGACACCGACGTGCTGGCGATCACGCGCACCTGGCGCTTCACCAACGACAAACTGACGGCTACCGCCGGTTGACCGACATGCTTCCTCGTTTTGCGGTGGTCGGTAATCCGATCGCACACAGCCGCTCGCCGGACATCCACGCGCGCTTCGGCGCGCAGACCGGCATTGCCCTGGCCTACACCCGCCTTGAGGCGCCGATCGACGGCTTTGCCGACACGGTGCAGACCTTCTTCGCCGAAGGCGGACAAGGCCTGAACGTGACGGTGCCTTTCAAGCTGGAAGCCCTGGCGCTGGCCAGTGAAAATCTGACCGAGCGCGCCCGTGCCGCCGGCGCCGTCAACACCTTGTGGACCGTGGGCGATGCCCTGCACGGCTGCAACACCGACGGCGTGGGCCTGCTGCGCGACCTGACCCGCCTGGGCGCAGAGATCGCCGATGCGCACGTCCTGCTGGTCGGTGCAGGCGGCGCGGCACGCGGCGCACTGGACGCGCTGCGCCGTGCCGGCGCCGCACAGATTCGTGTGGTCAATCGTACGCAAGCGCGCGCGCTGGAACTGGTGTCTGACGTCGCCGCCACCGACGTGCGGGTGGAAGCCGGCAGCCTGTCGGACGCCTGGCGCGAAGGCGGCTGGCAGATCGTCATCAACGCCACCGCCAGCGGCCTGCAGGACGCCGCGCCCGACCTGCCCGGCGGCCTGTACGCCGAGGGCGCCATTGCCTACGACATGGTCTACGGCGCACGCCCCACGGCCTTCATGGAACAGGCGCGCGCCGATGGCGCAGCCCTGCAGTCGGACGGCCTGGGCATGCTGGTGGAACAAGCCGCCGAGAGCTTCGAGATCTGGCACGGCGTGATGCCCGACACCCAGCCCGTGCTGACGGCGCTGCGCGCCGCGTTGCAGGCCTGACGCATGGCATCGCGCGCGCGCAAAATCTCCGGCTGGGTGCTGAAGAGCATCGGCATCCTGATTGCCGCCATCTTGCTGTATCAGCTGTGGCTGTTCGGCTGGGTGTGCTGGTACGCCTGGCAGCCGCCGCAATCGAGCGCAGTCATGCGCGAAGAAATCCAGCGCCTGCGCGAGACCGATCCGGAAGCTGGCATCGATTACCGCTGGGTGGATTACGCGCAGATCAATGTGCGGCTGAAGCAGGCGGTGGTGGCCGCCGAAGACGGAAACTTCGTCGAGCATGGCGGCGTGGACTGGGACGCGATCGAAAGCGCCTATGCGCACAATCGCGAACTGGAAGAAGCGCGCGAAGCCGCGGTTGCCCGCGGGCGCAAACCGTCGAGCCGGCCGATGCGCGGCGGGTCTACCATCACGCAGCAATTGGCGAAAAATCTGCTGCTGTCGAACGAGCGCAGTTATGTGCGCAAGGGGCAGGAACTGGTCATCACCTACATGATCGAATTGGTGATGAGCAAGCAGCGCATTCTGGAGCTGTACTTGAATGTGGCCGAATGGGGCGAAGGCGTGTTTGGTGCCGAGGCAGCTGCGCAGCATTATTTCGGCGTGCCCGCCTCCAAACTGTCGGCCTATCAATCAGCCAAGCTGGCCGCCATGCTGCCGCGCCCGCGCTTCTACGACAAGAACCGCAATTCCGCCTACCTGGCCTCGCGCACGGATGTGCTGGCGCGACGAATTGGCAGCGCTGAGATTCCTTAGTCTGGCTTTGTGATCACGCGTTGAACCACATTACAGCTAGGTTGCCTGCTTGCTGCAGGCAATACGGGACAGCGTTCACATGGTCACTCGGGCCAGCCTTCAACAGGCCAATCTCTGGCTGTATGAATGACATGCAGGATCACAACGTTCTCGCGTCCAGCTACTGACAGCAATGCGTACGAGATGATGTATGGCAATCGCGCAATGGGTACCTCATAGGTACCTGTCACCCTTCCTGGCCGCCCTGTTGCAAACTCCCCCAGCGCGACTCCTGTGTCCTGGATGCGATCCGCAACACGACGTGCAGCGCTCGGATTGTCCATTGCAATGAACGAGACTTGCACCTTGATATCGTCCAGAGCCTCGCGAGACCACGTGACTGGCCGCCTCACGCCATGCCCGTCCGTTTTGCTTCAGCGGCATTGATGACAGCGTAGATTTCCTCCATCGCCTCGTCGTGGGGCACGATCCGGCCGGCTTCGGCATCGGCTTTGCCCCGCTGTATACCTTCCATGATCGAAAGCTCACGATCTACATAAGCCGCAACCGCTTCACCAGCTAGAAAAGATTTGCTTCGCTGCGTGTCAGCCGCGATCCGGTCGAGTTTTTCCTTCACGTCGGCACGCACTCGTATGGTCATTGTTGTACTCGCAGGCATGGCATACCTCATGTGCTGGATTGTGTACATCACAACACAATACCGCCTGCTTTTAAAGTTGGTGCTCAACAAATGAGCACATTCTCCGCAAGCTATTGCCGTGCGGCCACCCGCTTCGATGTCACCCCACCCATAAGACGGGCGACAACCTCGTTGGCTGTCGAGGCTTAAAAGGCCGCTCATTAGCGGGCCGAGACGGGAGCCGTTGAGCCGCTTCGTGGCGACCTGGCCAGCCAATCCCCAAGCCAGCCGCGTGGCTTTCAAGAATGGCGGCTGTCAGAGGCCTGGAGCGATGTACAGCATCCGAGCAGCCAGAGATATCGGCTCGCCCCCAGGCGGGATTGGCGTTTAACCAAAGACAGTCTGAAGGCGTGGGGTCGTGTATCGGGTCGGGCGAAGATCGGGTGGTGCGGAGCAGGCGGGAGCCCTGCCCGCCCGGACGCTTCGCACGAGCCGATACACGGCACCGCGACTGGCTACACAGCGGCACACCGATCCAGGTCACTGCGACTGACTAAAGAAGGCACGTCGCCACAAAGTCACCGCGACCGACTACACAGCGCTATGCTATCAGCCTAGAACACCGATCAAAAAAAACCGCCGACCTCGTCGCAATAAAAATCGCAACAAGACCGGCGGTTCAGCCCAGCATCAAGACGACCGACAAGCGTCGTCAGTCGACACCATTCATCAGGTGCCCACAACCCCGCCATCAATCCGGCTGATCACCACCGTCGCCGCACGCGGACGGCCGCCCGACGCTTCCGGCCACTTCGAGAATGCCAGCGGATCAACGGCAGGATCAACCGCCGGCTTGCGCGGATGGCTACCGTACTCGCCCGGATGCTGAATGTTCACGAACACATACTTCTGGTCCGGCGTCCACGTGATCCCCGTCACCTCGCAGCCCGAGGGGCCCACCAGGAAACGACGGATCTCCTTGGTCACTGGATCGGCCAGCAGCATCTGATTGTTGCCCTGCCCCTGATACACACCTGTATTGGCGAAGCTGCCATCGGTCTGGATCCACAGGCGACCATCGGCGTCGAAGGCCAGACCGTCCGGGCTGTTGAAGGTGTTGTCGGGGGTCACGTTGGCCGAGCCAGAGGCTAGGTTGCCGCGATCCGGCGTGGCGATCGGGTTGCCAGCCAACACGAACAGATCCCACTCGAAAGTATCGGCGGCGGCATCGTTGCCAGCTTCGCGCCAGCGCACGATCTGGCCGTAGACGTTGGCGGCGCGCGGATTGGCGTCGTCGGTCTTGCCGGCGGCGCGGCTGCTGTTATTGGTCAGCGTCAGGTAGACCTCACCGGTCTTCGGGTGCACCGTGACCCACTCCGGGCGATCCATCGGCGTGGCGCCGACGGCGTCTGCCGCCAGGCGGGTGTTGATCAGGATTTCCGCCTGCGTGGCGAACAGGTCACCCAGGTTGCGGCCACCGCCGATCGGCGTGCCGCGATCCAGCAGAATCCAGCGGCCGTTGCCCATGGCGTCGCCGGTGGCGGCACCTGCGTTGAACTGGGCCACGTACAGTCGGCCGTTGTCCAGCAGGTTGCGGTCGGCGTTCGGGGATGCTGCGTCGAACTTGCCTTCGGACACGAACTTGTAGACGTAGTCGTTGGCCTGGTCATCGCCCATGTAGGCGACCACGCGCTTGTCGGCCGAGAAGGTCAGCGCCACGTTCTCGTGCTTGATGCGGCCCAGCGCCGTGCGCTTTTTCGGCACCGAGGTGGGGTCGAAGGGGTCGATCTCGACGATGTAGCCGAAGCGGTTCGATTCGTTGCGTTCCTTCGCATAGTCGAAGCGCGTGTCGAACTCTTCCCAGCGATTGCCCGAGGCACCGGCGCTCAGGCCGTAGCGCTTCTGGCTGGCGTTGCGGGTGTCACTGCCCGACAAGGTGCCGAAGTAACCGTTGAAGTTTTCTTCGCAGGTCAGGTACGTGCCCCAGGGCGTGAAGCCGTTGCCGCAGTTGTTGAAGGTGCCCAGCGCAAGCGTGCCGCTGGCGTCGGCCGAGGTCTGCAGCAGCGGATGGCCAGCAGCCGGGCCGGTCAGCGTGAAGGGCGAATAGGCGGTCAGGCGGCGGTTGTACTTAGAGGGCACCACGACCTTCCACTGGCCGTTTTCGAGCTTCACGTGTGCGACCGAGATGCCGTGTCCGGCCTGGCTCTTTTTCACGTTGTCGGCCGACCAGGGCTGCGTGCCGTTCTGGATGGCGGCGGTGAAGAAGAACTCCGGGTTGATGTACTCGTGGTTCATCACCAGCAGGCCTTCGGTGCTGGACTTGCCGTCGAGCGGGAAGAAGTGCATGCCGTCGTTGTTGTCGCCGAACTGCAGCGCCTGCGCCGCGGCGTCTTCGGTCGCGCGGCCGGTCCAGGCGGGCGAGTTCGAGAACAGCGGATCGCCCCAGCGGCAGAACACTTGCGACTGGTAGCCCTCGGGCACGGTGATGGCATCGCCGGAATTGGCGGCGATGGCCTTGAAGCCCAGCAGCGGTTTGGTCGGCGTGGGCGTCGGTGCCGGTGCGGGCGGCGTGACGGCCGGGGCATCATCACCGCCACCACAGGCAGCCAGCGGAATCGTGAAGAAGCTCACCGCGCCCAGACCCAGACCGGTCCTCAGGAAACCGCGACGCGAAACCGCAGCTTTCACGACCTCATCGAAATGGGGATTGGCAGTGGGATTGGTCGGGATGTCATCCAGGTCAAACGCGCTCATCAGTGGTTTCCATGCAATGGCGTCACGCGGTGTGCGTGAAGATGCGACATGATGGGAAACAGAAGTTTCAGGAAAATGTCAGTCAGCTGATAGTCAGAAATTTCGATGTCCTTTCGAAATTTGCTGGCATTGATTGCCTGGCTTGCCGTGTCGTTTGCGGCTGAATATCTCCAAGCTCGGCGCGCTGTTGGCCCGGAACAAAACCAGGGCACGAAAGGACGCTGAAAATATCCAACCCTGGCATCATCGGACACATGAACCGACACTATCTTTCCGCTGTAGCCGCCGTGGCCGCAGCGCTATTCCTGCGGTACCTGATGAATCCGGTACTGGGGAACCAGGGCCCCTATCTCATCCTCACCTTGCCCATCGTCGTGGCCGCGATTTACGGCGGATTGGGCCCGGCCTTGCTGGCCACTGCGCTGGGAACCTCGGTGGGGACGTATCTGTTCATCGAACGCGGGGCGGGGATGGCGGAGGTATTCCAGCCTGAAAATGTCGCCCGCATCCTTCTGTTCCTGGCGATTGGCCTGGCCATCGGCCTGCTGGGTGGACAGCTGCGACGCTCTCGCATCGAGCTCGCCGAAAAAATACGCCAGCTGAGCGCCATCAATCGCGCCAAGGACAACTCGATGGCGATCCTTGGCCATGAGATCCGCAATCCCTTGTCGGCCATCAGTTCGGCGCAAGCCCTATTGCAGCGTGCGTCTGGCGACGAAAAACGGGTGGTCTGGGCAGCCGAGATCATTGGCCGCCAGGTCGCACAGCTAAGCCACATGGCAGACGATTTGCTGGACCTGTCCGGGCTGATGCGCGGCAACCCCACCGACAAGGTGGCGATCGAGCTGAGCCAGGTACTGCATCAGGCGCTTGAACAGAGCGCACCGCTTTGCGCGAAGAAAGATCACCGACTCACGACCGAGCTGGGCGAAAAAGACCTGATCGTGAACGGTGACTTTCAGAGGCTGGTGCAGGTGTTCGCCAACTTGCTGAACAACGCCGCCAAATACACCGATCCGGGCGGGCAGATCAGCTTGAGCACAGCGCGGCGAGGCGTGAACCAGGTAGCAGTGTCGATCCAGGACAATGGCGTCGGCATTCCTGCTGGCACGATCGCCGATCTGTTCGAGCCCTTCGTGCAGGCGCCCGGCGCGGCATCCAACGCAGAAGGCGGACTGGGCCTGGGTTTGGCGATCGTGCGGCAGATTGTGCTCGCCCATGGCGGTGAAGTGACTGCCGAGAGTCCGGGGCAAGGACTTGGAAGTACGTCCACGGTTGTCCTGCCCCTGGCGTCGAACGCGCTCTAAGCTGGCGCAAGCAACATCCTCACGAAGCATCCCAAAAAGTCACGCAATGGCCTGGAAAAATCCATACTACGACCCCGCCAAGCCGCATCACACGCCCAGCGGTTTTCGCAATCTCGATGAAAAAGCGCGTGGCTTCAAGGACGTGCGGCGCTGGCAGCGCGAACGCCGCGCCAACAAACTGCCCAAGGCGCCGGCACAGGGTTATGACGCCTTCCGCGCACAGTGGTGGCAGGCAGCCGACTTTTCCGGTACCGGCAACGCCGCCTGGTGGCTGGGTCATGCCAGTTTGCTGCTTCGGCTGGATGGTCAGACCATCCTGACCGATCCGGCACTGTCCGATCGGGCATCGCCGGTCAGCTTCGCCGGCCCGCGCCGCCTGCTGCCGCCGGGTGCAACGGTGGCCACGCTGCCGCGCATCGATATCGTGCTGATCTCGCACAGCCACTACGACCATCTGGACAAGCCCAGCATCCGCAAGCTGCTCAAGCGCTTTCCCGATGCCACCTACCTGGTGCCGATCGGCCTGGCGGCCTGGATGCGGGCGCGGGGCATCACCCGCGTGCAGGAACTCGACTGGTGGGACAACACGGACATCAGTGGCAGCACCTTCACCTTCGTGCCCGCCCAGCACTGGACGCAGCGCACGCTGTGGGACCGCAACCGCAGCCTGTGGGGCGGCTGGGTGGTCAAGCGCGGCGACTTCAGCTTCTACTTCGCAGGCGATACCGGCTACACCACACACCTGACCGACATCGGCGATCGGCTTGGCCCCTTCGACCTGGCCGCCATCCCCATCGGCGCCTACGAGCCGCGCTGGTTCATGCAGGCGCAGCACATCGACCCGTCACAGGCCGTGCAGATCCACCGGGAGCTGCGCAGCCGCCGCAGTTTTGCGATTCACTGGGGTGCGTTCGAACTGGCCGACGATTCGCTGGACGCCCCGCCGCAGGTGCTGGCGGAAGCGCTGGCAGCGCAGGCCGTGGACGCGGCGAGCTTCGAGGTGATCCGCACCGGCGGCAGGCTGGACCTGCCGGCGATCAACGCGGCGGGGTAACCGGGCTGGACGTCGCTGAGCTGGACGTCGTTGAACTGCTACCGAGCGACCCCGCAGCAACCGCCGACGAATCCATCACCCCATCCCAGCCCCCACCCAGCGCCTTCACCAGCAAGGCGCTGGCGGTATAGCGACGGCCCGACACCTGCAGCGTGGCGATCTCGGCCTGGAAGCGCGTGATCTGCGCGCTGGCCACCGTCGTGAAGTCCACCAGGCCAGCCTGGTATTGATTCAGCGCCAGGCGCTCGGCATCGCGGGCGGCATCCAGGGCTTGCTGGCGCTTCTCGGCTTCCTGCGCCAGCAGGTCCAGCGCCGACAGGTTGTCCTCGACCTCCTGGAAGCCCTGCAACACGATCTGCCGATACTGCGCCACCGAGGCGTCATACGACGCCACGGCTTGGTCCACCTGCGACTGGCGCAGGCCTCCGTCGAACAGCGATGCCGCCAGCGAAGCCCCCAGCGACCAGGTCCGTGCCGGCGCACTCAGCAGATTGGCGATGGTGCTGGCGCTGCCACCGATCCCGCCAGACAGACTCAGCGACGGATAAAACGCCGCCTGCGCAATGCCGATGTTCGCATTCGCCGCCGCCGCTGCGCGCTCGGCAGAGGCCACGTCCGGGCGACGTTCCAGCAAGGTCGACGGCAAGGCCTCGGGCGCAGCCGGCAGGACCGGCATGAACTCGTTCGGCACCAACGCAAAATCGGCAGGTGCGCGGCCCACCAGGATCGCAATCGCGTGCTCATATTGACGACGCGACAACTCATATCCCAGCAAGGTGGCTTCTGCCGAGCGCACCTGCGACTCGGCCGTCGCCACATCCACGCGAGTGACCAGGCCCGCTTCATACTGATTGCGCGTCACGCGCAAGGTGCGCTGGTAGGCGTCGATGGTGGAACGCGTGACCCGCGACTGTTCATCGGTGATGCGCAGCAGCACGTAGTCCTGCACCAGCTCGGCCTGGGCCGACAGGCGTGCGTTGGCCAGATTGGCCACGCTCGCCTGGGTGTCAGCCTCGCCGGCCTCGACAGAGCGCGACACGCGGCCCCACAGGTCCGGTTCCCAGCTGGCATCCAGCGACAAGGTCTGGCGGTTGTTCACGTTGCCGTTCTGGCGACTGCGGTTGGTGCCACCCGACGCAGACACCGTCGGGTAATAACCGGCGCGTGCACCTTCCGCAGCGGCACGCGCCCGGCGGAAGTTGGCCAGGAACAGCTGCACATTCTGGTTGTTGGCATCGAGCTGGGCCATCAGCTCGTTCAAGACCGGGTCGCCATAGGCCAGCCACCACTCGCCCTTGTGCAAGGTATCGGCAGGCGCAGCCACCTTCCAGCCCGGGGCGGCTTCCTTGAACTGCGCGGGCACTGCGATCGCCGGCCGTTGATAGTCCGGGCCCACTGCCGCACAACCGGAAAGTATCGCGGCAGCCAGCAGGGACAGGACAAGACGAGACGATTTCATGCAGGCTCCGAGGGGACCGGGTGGTTGTCCGGCACGTGCTTGCCGCGCCAACGCGCGACACGCTTGCCGACACGGTCCAGGTAAAGATAGACGACCGGGGTGGTGTACAGCGTCAGCAGCTGGCTCATGACCAGACCACCGACAATCGCGATGCCCAGCGGCTGGCGCAGCTCGGCGCCGTCGCCACTGCCAAGCGCCAGCGGCACCGCGCCGAACATGGCCGCCAGGGTGGTCATCATGATCGGCCGAAAGCGTAACAGACACGCCTCGTAGATCGCCTCGCGCGGCGCCATGCCGCGCTTGCGCTCGGCCTCCAGCGCGAAGTCGATCATCATGATGGCGTTCTTTTTCACGATACCGATGAGCAGCAGAATGCCGATCAGCGCAATCAGCGTGAACTGCATGTTCACCGTCCACAGCGCCAGCAAGGCGCCCAGCCCGGCGGACGGCAAGGTCGACAGAATCGTCAGCGGGTGGATATAGCTTTCATACAGCACGCCCAGCACCAGATAGACAGCCAGCACGGCCGCCACCAGCAGCAATACCTGGCTCTTCTGGCTGTCCTGCAGGCTGCGTGCCGTGCCCTGGAAACTGCCGGTGACCGTGTTCGGCATACCGATCTGCACCACCACCCGGTCGATCACTTCCTGGGCCTGCGCCAGGGCCACGCCTTCGGGCAGATTGAAGGAAATGGTGGCGGCCGCGAATTGCCCCTGGTGATTCACCGACAAGGGTGCGTTGGTGGGCGCCCAGCTGGTGAACGCCGACAGCGGCACAGCCTCGCCACGGGTATTGATGACGGTGAATTTGCGCAGCGTGTCGGGCTGTTGGGTGTATTGCGGTTCGGCCTCGACCACCACCTTGTACTGGTTGCGATCCTGGTAGATGGTCGACACCGTGTTCTGCCCCAGCGCCGCATACAAGGTCTGGTTGGCAATGCCGGGCGTGATGCCATAGCGCGTCATCGCATCCCGGTCGTAGATCAGCCCGATCTCCTGGCCCTTGTCCTCCTGGTCGGAGTTCACGTCGGTCAGCATGGGTTCGTTGATCAGCGCCTGGCGCAGCTTGGGTTCCCAGGTGCGCAGCGCCTGCAAGTCGTTGGACTGCAGCGTGTATTGATAGGTCGCGTTCGACGAGCGCCCGCCCGCGCGCAAGTCCTGCACCGGCTGCATGAAGAGGCTGGCCCCCGCCACCTGTGCCGACGCGGCGCGGATACGGGCAATCACCTGCTGCGAGCTTTCCTTGGCGCGTTCACCGACCGGCTTCAAGGTGATCTGCATGCTGCCGCTGTTGCTGCTGCCAAAACCTGACGAGCCAGTCGAGCCCGACACCGTGGCGACCGCTGGATCGGCCATCACGATGGCCATCAACTGTTCCAGCTTGGCGCGCATGGACTGGAAGGACACGCTCTGGTCACCGCGCATGAAGCCCTGGATGCGCCCGGTGTCCTGCTCCGGGAAGAAGCCCTTGGGCAAGGCCGCGAACAGATAGACGTTCAACACCACCGCCACCAGCAGCGACAGCATCATCAGCACGCCATGGTTCAGCGCCCAGCGCAGGCTGCTGCCGTAGCCGCGCTGCACGCGCTCCAGCCCTGCGTTGAACTTGCGCACCAGCCAGATCGGCGGGCGCTTCTCGTCACGCTCGGCGCGCAACAGGCGGGCGCACATCATCGGCGTGGTGGTGAGCGACACCACCAGCGAGATCGCAATCGATGCGGCCAGCGTCACCGCAAACTCGCGGAACAATCGGCCCACCAGGTCGCTCAGGAACAGGAAGGGAATGAACACGGCGATCAGCGACAGGCTCATCGACAAGACGGTGAAGCCGACCTCGCGTGCGCCCCGCAAGGCGGCCTGCATCGGGCTCAGGCCTTCCTCGATATGGCGTGCCGAGTTTTCCAGCACCACGATGGCGTCATCGACCACAAAGCCGGTCGCAATCGTCAAGGCCATCAACGACAAGTTGTTCAGGCTGAAGCCGCACAGGTACATCACGCCGAAAGTGCCGATCAGGGACACCGGCACGGCCACCGCCGGAATCAGCGTGGCGCGCAGGCGACCGATGAACAGGAACACCACCAGGATCACCAGGCCGACGGCGATCACCAGCGCGCGCTCCACTTCGTGCAGCGAGGCGCGGATGGTGGGTGAGCGGTCCATGGTGACCTGCAAGTCCACGCTGGCCGGCATCAGCGCGCGCATCTCGGGCAAGGTCGCGTAGACCCGGTCGACGGTCTCGATGATGTTGGCGTTGGGCGCACGCGTGATCGTCACCAGCACAGACGGCTTGCCACCGGCGCGGCCGGCATTGCGCAGGTTTTCGACCGAGTCGAAGACGGTCGCGACGTCCGACAGGCGGACCGCTGCGCCGTTCTTGTAGCTGATGATCAGCGGCTGGTAGTCCTCGGCCGTCTTGGCCTGGTCGTTGGCCTCGATCTGCCAGCGATGATCGCCTTGTTCCACCGCGCCCTTGGGCTGCGAGCGGTTGGCGTTCGAGATCGCAGTGCCGATGGCAGTCAGCGACACACCCTGGCGCGCCAGGGCTTCGGGGTTCAGCTGCACGCGCACGGCAGGCAAAGAACTGCCGCCGATGTTCACGTCGCCCACGCCGTCGATCTGCAGCAGCCGCTGCGCAAGCGTGGTGCTGGCCGCGTCGTACATCTGGCCTTGCGTGAGCGCGTCCGACGTCAGCGCGATCACCATCACCGGTGCGTCCGACGGGTTGACCTTGCGATAAGTTGGGTTGCGCCGCAACGCACTCGGCAACAAGGGCCGCGCCGCGTTGATCGCGGCTTGCACATCGCGGGCGGCGCCGTTGATGTCGCGCTTCAATTCGAACTGCAGGATCAGCCGCGTCGAGCCCAGCGAGCTGGACGAGGTCATCTCGTTGATGCCGGCAATGCGCCCCAGCGCCCGCTCCAATGGCGCGGCCACGGTCGAGGCCATGGTATCGGCGCTGGCACCGGCCAGCGTGGCCGACACCATGATGGTCGGAAAATCGATCTGCGGCAGCGGCGACACCGGCAGCAGCCGGAAGCCCAGCACCCCGGCACACACCACCGCGATCGTCAGCAATACGGTGGCGATCGGCCGATGGATGAAAATGTCGGAGAAGCCCCTCATGCAGGCTGGTCCCCAGGCTTGTGGCCAGGCGGGTGGCCGGGTCCGTCACCGGGCTTGTCACGATGCATACGACGACGCAGGCGTGATGACACGCCATCGAACGCCAGGTAGATCACCGGCGTGGTGAACAGCGTAATGATCTGGCTCAGGATCAAGCCGCCCACCATCGCAATGCCCAGCGGCTGGCGCAACTCGGCGCCCACGCCGGTGCTCAGCATCAGCGGCAGCGCACCCAGCAAGGCCGCCATGGTCGTCATCAGAATCGGGCGGAAGCGCAGCAGGCAGGCCTGGTAGATGGCCTCGCGCGGCGCCATGCCCTGCCCGCGCTCGGCAGCCAATGCGAAGTCGATCATCATGATCGCGTTCTTCTTCACGATGCCGATCAGCAAGATGATCCCGATGATGGCGATCACGCTCAGGTCCTTGCCCGCGAACATCAGCGCCAGCAAGGCGCCCACGCCGGCCGTCGGCAAGGTCGACAGGATGGTCACCGGGTGGATGTAGCTCTCGTAGAGCACACCCAGCACGATGTACATGGCCACAATTGCCGCCAGGATCAGCCAGACCTCATTGCCAAGCGAGGACTCGAAGGCCTGCGCCGTGCCCTGGAATCGCGTCTGGATGTCGGTCGGCAAGCCGATATCGAGTTCGGCCTGGCGCACCAGTTCCACGGCTTCGCCCAGCGACACGCCATCGGCCACGTTGAAGGAAATCGTGGTCGAGGGGAACTGGTCGATGTGATTGATCGACAGCGGCCCATTGCGCTCGGACACCGTGGCAATGCTGCTCAGCGGCACCATGCCGCCACCGGTCGAGGCCAGGTAGATGCCGTCCAGCGCATTCAGGCCGCGCTCGTTCACATTGGCAATGCCCAGCACCACGCGATACTGCGCGGCCTGCGTGAAGATGGTGGAAATAAGACGCTGACCAAAGGAGTCGTACAGCGCACTGCCGATGGCGGCAACCGTGATGCCCAGTCGGCTGGCAGCGTCACGATCGATATCCACATAGGCCACCAGCCCCTGGTTCTGCAGGTTGCTGGTCACGTCGCGCAGCGAGGCTTCCTGACCCATGCGCGTCACCAGCTTGGGGGCCCATTCACCCAGCGCATCCAGCGTGCTGGCCTGCAGCGTGAACTGGTATTGCGTGCGCGACACGCTGGTCTCGATGGTCAAGTCCTGCACCGGCTGCAGATAGGTCGTGATGCCCGCCACCTTGGCCAGCTCCGGCTGCAGCCGCGCCATGATGGCAGGCGCACGCGCACTGCGTTCTTCCAGCGGCTTCAGGTTGATCTGCAGGCGGCCGGCGTTCAGTGTGGCGTTGTTGCCGTCGACCCCGATGAAGGACGACAGGCTTTCCACATCGGGGTCGCGCAAAATCACATCGGCAACTTCCTGCTGACGCGTGGCCATGGCCGAGAAGGAAATGCTTTGCGAGGCTTCCGTCACGCCCTGGATCACGCCGTTGTCCTGCACCGGGAAGAAGCCCTTCGGGATCGCGATGAACAGCACCACGGTCAGCACCAGGGTGCCGAAGGCCACCAGCAGGGTCAGCACCTGATGACGCAGCACCACGGTCAACATGCGTCCGTATTGCGCAATGATGCTGTCGAAGAAACGCTCGCTCCAGCGGCTGAAACGGCCCTGCTTTTCCACCGGTTCGTGACGCAGAAGCTTGGCGCACATCATCGGCGTGAGCGTGAGCGATATCACCGCGGAAATCAGGATGGCGACGGCCAAGGTGATCGCGAATTCGCGGAACAGGCGGCCGACCACATCGCCCATGAACAGCAGCGGAATCAGCACGGCCACCAGCGAGAAGGTCAGCGAAATAATCGTGAAGCCTATCTCGCCCGCACCCTTGATGGCGGCTGCCAGCGGCGTCTCGCCTTCCTCGATGTAGCGCGAAATATTCTCGACCACCACGATGGCATCGTCGACCACGAAGCCGGTGGCAATCGTCAGCGCCATCAGCGTCAGGTTGTTGATCGAAAAGCCTGCCAGGTACATCACGGCAAAGGTGCCGATCAGGGATAGCGGCACGGCCACGCTGGGAATCAAGGTGGCGCGCGCACTGCGCAGGAACACGAAGATCACCGCCACCACCAGGCCGATGGCCAGCAGCAGTTCGATCTGCGTGTCTTTGACGGACGCACGAATGGTGGAGGTGCGATCGGTCAGCATGGTGACCTTCACATCGGCCGGCAGACCTTCCTGCAATTGCGGCAGCAAGGCGCGCAGCGTGTTCACCGTGCTGATCACGTTGGCGCCAGGCTGGCGCTGCACGTTGACGATGATGGCGGGATTGCGGTTGGCCCAGGCCGACAGCTTGGCGTTTTCCGCCCCGTCGCGGATGCTGGCCACGTCGCTGAGTCGCACCGGTGCATCGTTCTTGTAGGCGACGATGATGCGGCGGTATTCCTCGGGCGAGCGCAGCTGGTCGTTGGCCGAGATCGACGAGGATCGCGTCGGGCCATCGAAGCCGCCCTTGGCGCTGTTGACGTTGGCGTTGGTGATGGCCACCCGCACGGCTTCGCTGGTCAGTCCGTAGGACGCCAGTGCCTGCACGTTCAGGTCGATGCGCACGGCAGGCCGCTGGCCACCCGACAAGCTGACCAGGCCCACGCCCGACACCTGCGACATGCGCTGCGCCATGCGGGTGTCGACCAAGTCTTGCACGCGGGTCAAGGGCGTCGTCACCGAGGTCACGCCCAGCGTCAGAATCGGCGGATCGGCCGGATTGACCTTGCTGTAGATCGGTGGCGCCGGCAGGTCGGAGGGCAGCAGATTGCTGCCCGCGTTGATGGCGGCCTGCACTTCCTGTTCGGCCACATCCAGCGCCAGCTCCAGCCCGAACTGCAAGGTGATGACGGAGGCCCCACCCGAGCTCTGCGAGGACATCTGCGTCAGGCCCGGCATCTGGCCGAACTGGCGTTCCAGCGGCGCGGTCACCGCCGAGGTCATCACCTCGGGGCTTGCGCCCGGGTACAAGGTGACCACCTGGATGGTGGGGTAGTCGACTTCGGGCAAGGCCGAGATCGACAGCCCGCGATAGCCGATGATGCCGACCAGCAGCAGCGCCAGCATCAGCAATGTGGTGGCAACCGGTCGTTCGATGAACAGACGTGACGGATTCATGCGGACCGTCCAGTCGACAAACAGGAAATGGCGATCACCGCTTGCATCACCGTCCTCACGGGGCCGGGCGGGCGCGGCGGGGAGCGCCTGCAGGCGGTGCGGTGCGAGCCGGCGGCGGGGCATCGGCCAGCATCACGGCAATGCCGTCGGTCAATCGGTCGACCCCATCAGTGACTACGCGCACGCCGCCCGCCACGCCTTCGGTGATGACGATCTTTTCGCCTTCACGCGGGCCGGTCTTGACGATCTGCATCTTCACCTTGCTGTCCTCGCCCAGCACCCAGACGTAGCTGCCCTGGACGCCGATCTGCACGGCTGCCGACGGCGCCACCACGGCTTGTTTGAGCACACCGGTCTGGATGCGCGCATTCACGAACTGGTTCGGAAACAGGCCATGGTCTGCATTGTCGAAGACCGCTTTCAGGCGGAAGGTGCCGGTGGTGGTGTCCACCTGGTTGTCGATGCTGCCCAGCTTGCCGGTGGCCAGCACTTTTGAATTTTCGCGGTTCCAGGCTTCCACCTTCAGCGCGGTGCCGGCATAGAACGGGCCGACCACTTCGGGCAGGCGGGTTTCCGGCAATGGGAACACCACGTTGATCGGCTGGACCTGCGTGATGATCACGATACCGTTGGCGTCCGAGGTGCTGACCTGGTTGCCGATGTCGACCTGCTTCAGGCCCACGCGCCCCGAGATCGGTGCTGTCACCCGGCTGAATTCAAGCTGCAGGCGCGCCGCGGCCACCGCGGCTTCGCCGCCCTTCACCGAGGCTTCCAGCTGTTGCACGAGCGATGCCTGGGTGTCCACACGCTGGCTGGCGACGGATTCCTGTTGCAGCAGCGTGCGGTAGCGCGTCAGATCGGCGCGGGCATTGGCGAGCGTGGCGCGGCTGGTGCCCAGTTCGGCCTCGGACTGCGCCAGCGCCACCTGGAAGGTGCGGGGATCGAGTTCCGCCAGCAACTGTCCGGCCTTGACCTCCTGGCCTTCGGTGAAATGCAGCTTCATCAACTGCCCGTTGACCCGCGCCCGCACGATGGCGGTATTCATCGCGGTTACGGTGCCCAGGCCGGTCAGGAAAGTAGGCACGTCGGCGACTTCCGTGGTGGCGACCTTTACCGTGGTCTGCGACACACGCGGGGCAGCTGCGCCTGGCGCACCGCCAGCAGCCGGCGCGGCACCGGGCGGGCCGGCAGGACGGCCGCCGGGGCCGGTGGCGGCGACGGGCGCCGTTCGATGCCTGACGTATGCGATGCCGCCCCCGACGATGGCAACGAGCAGAATGAGCAGCAGGAGTTTCTTGGCAGTACGCATGAGTCGAGCGGGCTTCCGAGTGGGCGCATGGCCGCATGGTCATGCGGCGGGCGATTGGGGGCAGCTGGGCACTGTGCAGGCAGGAGGCTGGCGCATGACCGGGCCCCACGCGGTCCGTGTGTGGAGACTAGCAACAGGATGCGTAGGAATTATGGAGACACGCCGCCGGCGATTATCCACTGTGGCTTGCATGCACGTGTGGTGCGTCAGCAAGAAAAGTGCTGCAAGGGCTTACGGTTCGGGCATCGAGGCGTTTGCACCACGCTCGTTACAATGCGCGGGGACGCGATGGCGCCCGAAGTACAAGAAGACGCGCAGGAAAAGACATGTGACGTCAGACGCGTGATGTCGGCCGCACGTTGTCAGATGCGCAAGCAAGGGAACAGGCAATGCAACAGCAGGAAGATTTTCAGGCGGACCCGGACGAACCGGTGTCCTTGTGCCTTCTGGACGCACTCGCCGGCATGCTGGCCGAGGCCACCCGCACCCGCTCTGCCTACACCGGCGGACACAGCGATCGGGTGCCCCAGATTGCGCTGGCCCTCCTCGATGCCGCTGCCGCCGCCCAGACTGGTCCCTTTGCCGACTTTGCGATCAGCGCGACACAGCGCGAAACCTTCCGGCTGGCCGCTTGGCTGCACGATTGCGGCAAGCTGCTGTGCGCCGACCCGATCCTGGACAAGGCCACCAAGCTGGAAGCGGTGCAAAACCGCATCCACGAGATCCGCACCCGCTTCGAAGTGCTGTGGCGCGACCTCGAACTCGACTACTGGCGTGAACTACATGCCGGTGGCGATGCCCAGGCGCTGGACGCCAAGCGCCGCGCCGCCCAGCAGCTTCTGCAGGAAGAGTTCGACTTCGTTGCCCGGGTCAATACCGGCAGCAAGGCCCTGCATGCTGGCGACCACG